>Ga0134128_10000418_pt1 | contig 59428 bp, 54 predicted proteins | sample KB31754_FD_96462 | JGI IMG/M metagenome (GOLD analysis project Ga0134128, IMG submission 96462) | Terrestrial soil microbial communities with excess Nitrogen fertilizer from Kellogg Biological Station, Michigan, USA - KB3-175-4 | ecosystem: Environmental > Terrestrial > Soil > Unclassified ... | reverse complement strand
CAAACTCAAGCAATTCAGGCGTGTGGCCACGCGCTACGACAAATTAGCCTCGCGGTTCGGCTCCTTCGTTGCGCTGACAGCGTCCTTGCTTTGGTTACGGTAAATGTCAACACGCCCTAGGCGTCCCCGAGCGAACAACGCCAGCGCCCTTTCTGGGGGAAACCCGGAGGGAACGCGCTATTTGGGCGTCGCGCGTTGTTGTGCCGCTTGCACAGGGGACCACCCTGTGCGGCGCGACACGCCTAGCGCGCCATCCCAAATAGCGCGTTTGCACAGGCGCCTATATATGGAATGAGCTCTGAAAAAACGGGCTGCAAGGTCAATGACCCTGCAGCCCGCTTTACTTCAGCGTTTGCTGATTACTTCTTGGCGCGGCTGGTCGTCTTGGCAGCGGTTTGCGTGAACTGGGTCACGGCGCTGTCGACGTTCGATTGCAGAACTTCCGAAGCCTTCTTGGCGCTGGCGCTGAATTGCTCGTAGCCGGCGTTGGCGTTGGCGACGGCGGTCTTGAAGAAGGCCACAGCCTTTTCCGAACCGGCCGGGGCGTTCTTGGTCACGGCGTCGATGAATTCGCTGACCTTGCGGTTGCTTTCAGCGATTTGTTCTTCGGCAGCCTGGGTCAGTTCAGCTTGCACGCCCGAAGCGATGCCAGCGAGCGAACGGCTGTAAGCCAGGGCCTTTTCAGCGGCAGGCTTGGTTTGTGCCGAAGTCAGCGAGAAGAATTCTTGCGGGTCCTTGGCGGCCAGCAATTGCTTGGTGATGGCGGACGATTCTTCGAACGAAGCCTTGGCCGTGTTCAGGTTCAGGTCAACGATCTTGGTCACGCTTTCAAAGGCGTGGGTGGTCAGCGCGCTCAGGGCAGCGATCTGGGCTTCGAAATTGGTCTTGGCAGCAGCCGAGAACTGTTCGGGAGTGGTGTACATGGTTTCTCTCCTAATCTTTAACAAATAAGTATTCGGGTTAGACGCATTGTGCGCCGCAACAATTCCATTTTATCGACTTGAGTAGTGATGTCAAGCGATTTTTGGTGCGCCGCACAAAAATATCTGCGCAATCTGCATTTCCAAGCAAAAACCTTTCAGCAAGGAATGTGCCAAGCTTGCCCCATGGATTGGTGGCACACTATATAAAAGAGCCGTTCTTATATAGAGGAGTCGCCAAAAAGGAGCCGGCCGGGCGGCCAAGTTCATGCGCACCGGCAAGCTTGCCGCTCCGCGCTTGTGCACAGCGGCAATATTTGGCGTGCTTGCTTAAAATGTGTGCAGAGAGTGGGCCAAAAACGCACCAGAAAGCACAGCAGGCAGGCACATGCCACGCTTTTTGCGCGATGATGGCGCGATAATGACGGTTGAAGAAGATTTTGCACGGGATTGATTGACGTATGAGCAAGAAAGAACACGTTTCGGAAACCCAAGCCACGCAATTCCTGCGCAAACAGGGCGTGGCCTTTACCGAACACCCCTACGAATATGAAGAGCATGGCGGTACCGAAGTGTCGGCGCGCGAACTTGGCGTGGACGAACACCACGTGGTCAAGACGCTCATCATGCAAGACGAGGCCGCCAAGCCGCTCGTGGTCTTGATGCATGGCGACCGCAAGGTCTCGACCAAGAACCTGGCGCGCCAGATCGGCTGCAAGTCGGTCGAGCCATGCAAACCTGAAGTGGCCAACCGCCACTCCGGTTACCTGGTCGGAGGAACCTCGCCGTTCGGCACGAAAAAGGCCATGCCGGTCTACGTCGAGAAAACCATATTGGAACTCGACAAGATCTATATCAACGGCGGGCGTCGTGGCTACCTGGTCGGCATTGCACCGGCTGCCATGCAAGCCGTGCTGAAGATGAAGCCGGTCGATTGTGCCTTGCAGTAATAAAAAAACTGGTTGGATGAGAGCACGGCTTGCAGCAGCCGGTATCATTGGCAGCGCGGCATGTCGGCCCGCTTGAACAAAGGAAGCAAGAACAAATGAATGTACTGGGCAATTCCGTGGGTTACACCATCCTGGCCGGCATTGCCGCCTACCTGATCGGTTCGATTTCGTTTGCCGTCATCGTCAGCAAACTGTTTCGCCTGTCGGACCCGCGTACCTATGGTTCGAAAAACCCCGGCGCCACCAACGTCCTGCGCAGCGGCAACAAGATGGCGGCACTCGTGACCTTGCTCGGTGACGGCTTCAAGGGTTGGCTCGTGGTTTGGCTGACCCTGCATTTCAGCGACCAGTATGGCCTGGGCGACCGCGCCCTGGCGCTGGTGGCGCTTTCCGTGTTCCTGGGGCACCTGTGGCCGCTGTATACCAAATTTGTCGGCGGCAAAGGCGTGGCGACGTTCTTTGGCGTCATGCTGGGCTTGAATGCGCTCTGGCTCGGCCTGCCTTGCCTCCTGACCTGGCTTGCCGTGGCCCTGATCTCGCGCTATTCCTCGCTGGCTGCGCTGGTGGCGAGCGCTTGCGCCTTGCTCTACCTGGCCTTGTTCGATGAACACTTGAATTACACCGACTCCATCATGCTGGCCGTCGGCGTCATGGTCTTGCTGCTGTTCTACCGCCATAGTCAGAACATCAGCAACCTGCTCTCCGGTAAGGAAAGCCGTATCGGTTCCAAGGCCAAGAAAACCCAAAAGGCCTGAAGCTATAGTGTTTTGGCGTACACCGTGCTGGCGCTGGTGCGGTGGATGGGCGTAAAGCCCTGCTTGCCGTAAAAGTCCGCCGGCGAGCGGCGCGGAGGGTGCGGGTAGAGCAGGCTGTGAACCAGGATCAGCGACGCCCATTCCGTATCGGCCTGCCTTTCCACCTCGGCCAGCAGGCGCGAACCGACTCCCACGCCGCGGCATGCCTCGGCCACCAGCAGGTTGGCAATTTCCAGGATGTCGGGCGCGAAGCGCTGGCAATAGACGAAGCCCTGCAAATGCCCGTCTTGCAGCGCCAGTGCGCAGGGGTAGTGTTCCAGGCACTTCGCAATGAAGTCGCGCTGTGGTACACGCCCGTTTTCCCGTTCAAACAATGCCGCAACCGCATCGAGGTCATCGGCCCCGGCGGAGCGGATCACCAGTTCACGCATTCGATGTCCTCCTGGCGGATGCCTACGCCGAATGCGGCCGATGCACCGTGCGCCATGGCCGCGGCGCCGCCCGTGGTCAGGATGCGCGCCTTGCCCCGGGTGGCGCGCCCGGTATCGAGGCGTGCCAGCAGGGGCTCTACCGGATCGAACAAACGCACGCCGGGCAGGCGGCGCTGGAATTCCGGCGCAATGGCCGGGTAATGCGTGCAGGCCAGCAGCAAGCCGTCCACGCCACGCAAGGGTTGCAGGATATGGTCGAGGTCGGCCATTAGGTCTGCACTGGTGAGGTTGCCGCGCTCGATGTGGGCGGAAAGCGGTTGCGCGATACGCTGGCTCACGCGGCGCCCGGCCTGGCGCAGCGGTGCGGCAAGCGCACGCGATACGATGGTGCGCCGGCCACCCACGATACCCAGGTGTGCAACCGGTTCAGCCAGGCATTGCGCCAGCGCCGCACTGATCACGTCATGCACCTGCAAACCCTGCGGCCAGGCCGTGTACGGCGCAACCGTGCTGGCCGCATTGCAGGCAATTACCAATTGCTGCACACCGCGTCGCTGCAGGTACTGCGCAATCTGCGCCAGCCGCGTGGCAAGCACCCCGGCCTCCACCTTGCCGTAGGGGGTGAAGCCACTGTCGGAAAAATAGCTATACGCCGTGCCCGGATGGCGTGCCTGCAAGGCCGCAACCAGGCCGAAACCGCCTATGCCCCAGTCGAGTATGGCCAGCTTCGGCAAGTCGTTCATGGGTAGCTCTGGGGCATGGTCCAGCCCGGTTCGAGCGCGCCGGTGTCGAAGGCCAGCACGCGCGAGGTGCTGCCGACGGTAAGCACTTCGACCTTGCGGCCGGGGAAGCGGCTTTCGAAATACCAGCGGTATTCGTGTTCGGCACGCATCGGGTTGTACTTCAGCATGTTCTTCCAGTGCGGGTTGTCCACCAATTGTTTCAGGTTGACGGCAAACTCGCGGTGCTGTCCGTGATTGCGGTATTGGCGCCACTTGTCGAGCGCGAAACGCGGCGCGTCGCGCCAGGGCAGCGGCAGGGCCACCATGTCGACTACCAAAAGGCGCCCGCCGGGCTTGAGCACGCGGCGGATTTCCATCATCAGCGGGTCCCAGTCGAGATAGCGCCACGACAATAGCGAAGTGACGACATCGACCGATTGGTCCGGCAGCGGAATTTGCGGGCCATTGATGACCTGGAACTCGAGTTTGCCATTGCCCGCATGGCGCGCCTTAGCCCGCGCGATCATTTCAGGCGAAGCATCGAGGCCGACGATGCGTTCTGCGCGCGATGCCAGCCGGGCCGGCAGGGCGCCATTGCCGGTGCCGATGTCGACCAGGAGCGGTACGGACGCCGGCAAGTGCCGTTCCAGCCAGGCCACCTCGGGGCCGCGCACGCCGATATCGGCGAAGGCGCGGTCGTACAGGTCAGCCACTTTTGCATAAGACGTATCGGGTGCTGCTCTTTGCGGCAGGAAGCGCAGCATGGGCTCGATCTGGCCCAGGCCGGAATACTTGCGTGCAGCACCAAGCAGGCCGTGCGACTTCTTGCCGGCAGTCGCCACCACATAAAGCGGGGCATCGGGCCGGTGGCCGAAGTCAGGCACAAAGCGGCCGGGCCGGCGCGAGAAGCTGGTGTAGAGCCAATTGCCGTAGGTCGGCACGCCGAAAGTCTGGGCAAAGAAATTGGCAAACCAGCGCGCGCTGCGGCAAGTGTGGAAGTGGGCGCTTGCTTCGGCGGCAAAGGGCAATTGCAGGTTGCGCCATTCGTGCGGGCTGAATTGTTCAGGCATGGCGTCGGTGCGGAACATCGGCCCATACATGCCGCCATGGCCGACGAAATGCAGCGCCGCCAGCCGCTTGCCGCTGTGTTCGATCCGTTGCATCGCCTGCACGAAATCCTGCTTCGATTCAACCGCTTCGCACACCACCTCGGCACCCTGCGCCGCCAGTTCGCGCGCCATGGTGCGCGCGGCACGTAGGAGCTTGGGGCCGCCGCTGCGGTATAGCGTGGTATAGCCGATCCAGGTCAGCGTCATTTCAGTTTGCTTCCCAGGGTTCGACTGCCAGCACGTGTTCGGTGCGGGCCGGCAGCCACGCTCCGGCGCCGGAACCCACAGTGACGGTACGGCGTAATTCGGGGTCGAACAGGCGCACCGGTTGCGGTTCGGGTGCGTACAGGTGCAGGGTTACGCCGCCTTGCGGGGCATGCATGTCGTGGATGGAGTGGGCAGTCACGCGTGCCACCATGCCGGGGCTGTATGACAGGGACTTGCCGCTGCGCAGGCTGCTGCCGCGCAACTGGAAATGGGTTTCAATGAAGTCGCCAGCCAGGATGATGACAGCGCCGTTGGCACCGCCATGGTCGTGGATGGCAGACTTGCCGCCCGTGCGCCAGGTGGCCAGCATGGCTTCACCGGCAGGCCCTTCGGCCAATACGTGGCGCGTGTAGGGTGTTCCATCAACCGGCGTCAGGGCCAGGGCGTGGAAGGGCTGGAGCGGCCAGGCGGCATCGAACCAGGTGTCGAACGATTCTCTGCCGGCGGCCAAGGCTGCCAGGCCGGAAGCGATCAGTGACGCAAGCTCTTGCATGGCTCAGGCGGCTGGCAATTCGTCCAGCGGCCAGCGCGGCCGCACGTTGAAGGCGTAGTTGCGCGTGGCGGCGCCCGGGTTGCCCATCAGCCGCATGGCGCCGGCAAATGCGATCATCGCGCCATTGTCGGTGCAGAATTCCAGTTCAGGGTAGTACACGCGGAAGCGCTTCTTTTCTGCCGCCATGTTCAGGGCCTCGCGCAATTGCGAATTCGCCCCCACGCCGCCGGCAATCACCAGGCGCTTCAGCCGCGTTTCCTTCAAGGCTTTCAGGCACTTCGCCACCAGCACGTCAACAATCGCATCGACGAAGCCGCGCGCGATGTTGGCCTTGTCCTGCTCGCAGATATTGGTCTGTTGGTTCTTCACCACCGTCAAGACGGCGGTCTTCAAGCCGGAAAAGCTGAAGTTCAAGTCTTTGGAGTGCAGCATCGGGCGCGGCAGCTTGTAGGCTTCCGGGTCGCCGAATTCGGCCAGGCGCGAAATCGCCGGGCCGCCGGGGTAGCCCAGGCCGAGCAGCTTGGCCGACTTGTCGAAGGCTTCGCCGGCGGCGTCGTCCAGGGTTTCGCCAAGCAGCGTGTAGCGCCCCACGCCGTCGACACGCATCAATTGCGTGTGGCCGCCCGACACCAGCAGGGCAACGAAAGGGAATTCCGGCGGGGTCGATGCCAGCAGCGGAGAAAGCAGGTGGCCTTCCAGGTGGTGCACGCCCAGCACGGGCTTGTCCAGCGCCAGGCCCAGGCCGCAGGCAATGGACGAACCGACCAGCAGTGCCCCGGCCAGGCCAGGCCCCTGGGTGTAGGCAATTGCATCGACCTGCCCGGCACGGACATTGGCACCTTCAAGCACCTGTTCCAGCAAGGGAATCGCACGGCGGATATGGTCGCGCGAAGCCAGCTCAGGGACCACGCCGCCATATTGTTCATGCATCGCGACTTGCGAATGCAGGGCATGCGACAGCAGGCCGCGCTCGGTGTCATAGAGCGCCAGGCCGGTTTCATCGCAGGAGGATTCGACGCCAAGAACGAGCATGGAAATAAACCAGGGTGGTCAATCCCGTATTTTAAAGGATTTGCCGTTCGCAGCCCCGGCAAACCGGGGAGAACCGTGCTTCGGTGTAAGCTGTAGGCTGTTGCAGCGTGACCTCCCTAAATGGTTGAAAACCATTTAGGGCACGTAGCTCCCCTCGCCCGCGGGCGGGAGAGGGGTTGGGGGTGAGGGCGGTACCAATAACACCGACGTCCCAAATTGCGAATCCCAATATGTTGAATTTGATCCAATGACCGAAGCCTTCCCCGCCGCGCGTTTCATCAAAGAGATAGGACGCGGCAAAAAGGGCGCGCGCAGCCTGTCGCGCGCCGATGCCTCGATGTTGTACGAGGCCATGCTCGACGGCCGCGTGTCCGACCTCGAGCTCGGCGGCATCATGCTGGCCATGCGCATCAAGGGCGAGTCGGTGGAAGAAATTGCCGGCTTCCTCGAAGCCGCACATGGTTCGTTCGCGCAGTTCGATGCGCCAGCGTCGGCGCCTGCATCTGAGTATGCACCCATCGTCATCCCCAGCTACAACGGTTCGCGCCAGATGGCCAATCTCACGCCCTTGCTGGCTTGCCTCCTGGCGCGTGCCGGTGCGCCGGTGCTGGTGCATGGCGTGAGCACCGACCCCGGACGCGTGACGACAGCGGAAATCCTGCTGGCCATGGGCCATGCCTTTGCTGCCAACCATGTGGAAGCCATGGCTTGCTGGGCGCAGGGCAGGCCTGCTTTCATGGCGGCCGAAGTGCTGGTACCCAAGATGGCGCGCCTGCTGGCCATGCGCCGCATCCTTGGCGTGCGCAATTCCACGCACACGCTGGTCAAGCTGTTGCAGCCGTTTGCCCAGCCGGCCCTGCGGCTCAATTCCTATACCCATCCCGAATACCTGGCCATGCTGACCGAATACCTGGGCACGCTGGCGCCGGGCGACCTGGGCGACGTATTCCTGATGCGCGGCACTGAAGGGGAAACCGTGGCCAACGTGCGCCGCGCCCAGCAGATCACCTGGTTCCATGGCGGGCAAAGCACGGTGCTGGTCGAGCGCGAAGCGCCGCAGGATGAGGCGCCGGACTTGCCTGCAGCCGACGCGGCAGCCACGGCAGGCTGGATTGCTGCAGTGTTGCGCGGTGGGCATCCCGTGCCGCCGGCGATTGCGGAACAGGTCGAGCACTGTCTGCGCGTGGCCAAGCAATTGAAAGGCCGCACATGAGCCAGGTGCTTGATGTTGCCGTGATCGGTGCCGGTGCCGCCGGCATGATGTGCGCCGCCGTGGCCGGCCAGCGTGGCAAGTCGGTCGTCCTGATCGACCATGCCGGGAAGCTGGCTGAAAAAATCCGCATCTCGGGCGGCGGACGCTGCAATTTCACCAACCTGCATGCCGGCCCGCAAAACTTCCTGTCGCAAAACCCGCATTTCTGCAAAAGTGCGCTTTCACGCTACAAGCCGCAAGACTTCATCGACTTGATGAAGCGCTATCGCATCCCTTTTCATGAAAAGCACAAGGGTCAATTGTTTTGCGACCGCTCGGCGGAAGACATCATCGACATGCTCAAGGCGGAATGCGATGCCGGCAAGGTGACGTGGCGCATGCCGTGCAAGGTGGCCGGGATAGTAAAAGAGAGCAGTGAGGCGGGAGAACACTTCCTGATTACCCTGGAAGGCAGCGCGGTGCGCGCGCGCCATGTGGTCATTGCTACGGGTGGCCTGTCGATCCCCAAGATCGGCGCCACCGACTTTGCCTACCGCATTGCCAAGCAATTCGATTTGAAAATGGTTGAGCCGCGCCCGGCGCTGGTGCCTTTGACCTTCGACGAGGCGGCCTGGCAACCGTTTGTGCCCTTGGCCGGCATCTCGCTGCCGGTCGATATCGAAACTGGGGAAAAGAAAAACCGCGGCACTTTCCGCGAAGACCTGTTGTTCACCCACCGCGGCCTGTCCGGCCCGGCGGTGCTGCAGATATCGAGTTTTTGGGAACAGGGCATGGCGCTGACCTTGAACCTGTTGCCGGAAACGGACTTGACGCAGGTGTTGTTGGAAAGTAAATCCAGCGTCAAGAAGAACCTGGGCAACTTCCTTTCCCAATTCCTGCCTTCCCGTTTGGCTGAAGGTTGGCTGCTTGCCAACGGCTTCCAGCTTGATGCGCGCCTGCCTGACATGCAAGACAAGCAACTACGCAAGCTGGGCGAATCGCTCAACCGCTGGCGCATCGTGCCCAATGGCTCTGAGGGTTACCGCAAGGCCGAAGTCACGCGCGGCGGGGTCGATACCCGCGAGTTGTCGCAGCAAAGCATGATGGCAAGCAAGGTGCCGGGCCTGCATTTCATAGGTGAAGCGGTCGACGTGACGGGTTGGCTGGGTGGCTATAACTTCCAGTGGGCATGGGCCTCGGGCTTTGCGGCGGGGTCGGCAATTGAATAGGGCCTGTTGGCATATGATTTGGGAGATGCGTTCAAGCGGGGCCGCCGAGGCCAGAATGCGGACTGGCAAGGCGCGCGGCGAAGCGAAGGCTGGACGCCTTCGCAAGCCGTGCAACGCGGTCAGCGCGCATTCTGGCTTGAACCCTTCGGGAAGGTGTCGTATGCGTCGCATGCCGTTGTTACAGGGGGCGGCCATCCGCATCCTTGCCGTAGCACCACTACGACGCGTCGCTGCGCCTAGGCCTGCAACGCATACGGCACCTTCGCACTCCCAAATCATATGCCAACAGGCCCTGGCGCGATTAAAAACAACAGGACTGCCCGAAAACTAGTCAAATCAGGCTTCCATTTCGTTTGCCAACCTGCTATACTCGCTGTCTTCCCTTAAAACCCTTACCCTGGTTTAGAGTAATGACCACTATTCGCCTTAAAGAAAACGAGCCGTTCGAAGTCGCCATGCGCCGCTTCAAGCGCACTATCGAAAAGACCGGTCTGTTGACCGAGTTGCGCGCGCGCGAGTTTTACGAAAAGCCGACTGCAGAGCGCAAGCGCAAGCTGGCAGCTGCCGTGAAGCGTCACTACAAGCGCATCCGCAGCCAGCAACTGCCGAAGAAGCTCTACTAAGAACGACAGGTTGTCCGCCACACGGATCACCGTGCGGCCTATTGCAAACCCGCTCCGGTGACGGTCCGCAGCGGGTTTTGGCTTTTTCGACAGTTTGATTGTTCAGCGATTATCTGAGAAGGATGTTTACATGAGCCTGAAAGCCCAGATCACGGAAGACATGAAGACTGCCATGCGCGCCAAGGAAACGGCACGTCTGGCGACGATTCGCCTTTTGCTCGCGGCGATGAAGCAGCGCGAAGTCGACGAACGCATCGAACTGACCGATACCGACGTGCTCACCATCATCGAAAAGATGATCAAGCAGCGCAAGGACTCGATCACCCAATACGAAGCCGGCGGCCGCCAGGACCTGGCCGACGTGGAAAAGTCCGAACTGGACATTCTTGCCACCTACATGCCCGCCGCGCTGTCCGACGCCGAAGTGCAGGCTGAAGTCGATGCCGCCATGGCCGAAACCGGCGCCGCCGGCATGCAGGACATGGGCAAGGTGGTTGCGCTCCTGAAGGGCAAGCTGGCCGGCCGTGCCGACATGGGCAAAGTGTCGGGCCTGGTGAAGGCCGCGCTGTCCAAGAAGGCGTAAGCATCGGCTGCTGGCGGGGGCGGCCTTGATTCCCAATTCCTTCATCCAGGACTTGCTCAACCGCGTCGATATCGTCGACGTGGTGGGCCGCTATGTCCAGTTGAAGAAGGGGGGCATCAACTTCATGGGGCTGTGCCCCTTCCATAACGAGAAATCGCCCAGCTTTACGGTTGCGCCGACCAAGCAGTTCTATCACTGCTTCGGCTGCGGTGCACACGGAACGGCAATCGGTTTCCTGATGGAGTATTCGGGCGTCGGCTTTGTCGAGGCGGTCAAGGACCTGGCGCAGGGCGTCGGCATGATCGTGCCCGACAATGAAGATAAGTTGCCGCCGGCGCAACGTGCCGAATACCAGGCCAGGAGCCTGGCGCTTTCCGAAGCGATGACGCAGACCTGCGATTTTTACCGCCTGCAATTGCGCAGTTCGGAGCGCGCCAAGAATTATCTCAAGGGCCGCGGGTTGACCGGCGAAGTTGCCGCGCGTTTCGGCCTTGGCTATGCGCCCGACGGATGGGATAGTTTGCGCAACGTCTTTCCCGACTATGAGCTCGACGCGCTGGTCGAAGCCGGGCTGGTGATCGACCGCAGCGAAGAAGCCGGCGGTGGCCGCAAGCGCTATGACCGCTTCCGTGACCGCGTGATGTTCCCGATCCGCAACGTCAAGGGCCAGGTGATTGCTTTCGGCGGCCGCATTCTCGACGTGGGCGAGCCCAAGTACTTGAATTCGCCCGAAACGCCCTTATTCCAGAAGGGTAGCGAGCTTTACGGTTTGTTCGAAGCGCGGCAAGCCATCCGCGAAGCAGGTTACGTGCTGGTGACGGAAGGGTATATGGACGTGGTGGCCCTGGCGCAATGGGGTTTCCCGCAGGCGGTGGCCACGTTGGGCACGGCTTGCACGGCGATCCACGTGCAAAAGCTGTTGCGCCAGACCGACACCGTGGTTTTCAGCTTCGACGGCGACGCCGCAGGCCGCCGCGCTGCACGGCGCGCGCTCGATGCCAGCCTGCCGCATGCGAGCGACAACAAGGTCATCCGTTTCCTGTTCCTGCCCACCGAACATGATCCGGACAGTTATATCCGCGAGCTCGGCGCCGAAGCGTTCGAGCAGCAAGTCAACGATGCAATGCCATTGTCGCAATTTCTGTTGCGCGAAGTGACTGCCGAGCAAGATTTGAGCACGCCTGAAGGCCGTGCCCGCGCGCAGTTTGAAGCCAAGCCGCTGCTGCAGGCCATGCCGCCGTCGTCGTTGCGCCTGCAGATCGTGCGCAGCCTGGCCCAGGCCACGCAAACCACGCCGGCCGAAATTGAAGCCTTGTTTGAACTGGCCCAGCCGATTGCGCGGGCCCGCACGGCACCGCCACCGGTCAAGCGCAAGGCGCCCACCGGCCTGGAGCGGCAGATGCTGCGCCTTCTGGTGGCGCATCCGACCTTCCTGGTGGAGCTCGATGATGCCGCCCTCGATGCCCTGGCCTACGTCGCGCCCGATAGTGCCGAAATGTTCGCGCAACTGCTGACGGCGGGCGCGCAAATGGGCGAGGGGGCGAATTTTGCTGTGCTGTCCGAGCTTTTGCGCGAAGCTGGCCCCGATTTCGAGCCGCTGATCCGTGAAATCGCCGCCGAAGCTGGCAGCGACCCGGCACTGGCCCGGCTGGAGTTGGCCGGGGCGATACGCCAGATCAAGCTGCAAATGATTGCTGCCGAGTTAAAGCGCATCACCAGCGCCGGCGCGCTTGACGAGGAAATGAAGCAGCAGATTCGTGAATTGATGCAGCAGCAAGCCGCTTTGCGGCGCGAGGCCGATGGCGAAGCAGGCAATCGTCCGGCCTGAACGAGTGCCTGGAATTTGGTCAAAAATAGGCTATGTGATATACTTAAAAGCTTTTGATTCAACACCTTACGTCGCCCTGAAGTCAAATTCCGGCGATGAACACGGTGCCTGATCCGGCATCGCACCCCATCGGGAATCTCACAGACAGAGATATCCAACAGAGGGGAATTGGTTTACAGGAAGGCCCCGGCAGTAATGTCGGTAAGTAATGATGCACAGTCGGCCCGGCGAAGTGTCACCGCAGCAAGGTGAGGCCCAGCCAGGCATTTATGCTTGTTGATTCCATGGCGAACGCAATGAAGAAACCCGCGAAAACACCGACAACTCCCGCAAAGAAACCGGCCGCATCCAAACCGGCAGCCAAGCCGGCCGCAAAGCCCGTGGCCAAGCCTGCTGTTGCCAAACCAGTTCCCAAGAAGATCGAAAGCGCCAAGACAGCACCCGCGTCAAAGAGCACAAGTAAAGTTGCAACCAAGCCCGCATCCAAGCCAGCATCCAAGGCAAGCCCCAAGGCCGAGCCTGTGAAGGCCAAGCCTCCCGTGAAAGCGGACAAGGCTGTTGCGGCACCATCGAAAGCCCCTGTGACAGCAAAGAAACCCGAACCCAAATCCGAACCGAAGAAGGCTGCACCCGCCAAGGCCGCAGCAGAGAAAGTTGTTGAAAGCAAGGCTGTTGCTGCCGTTTCCGCAGCACCTGCCACGGCCGCCGTCAGCCAGACCACCGATGCCGCCGCGCTCGCCGCGATCGACACTTCGGGTTATGTGCTGCCCTCGGTCAAGGTGCCCGGCCGCCGTGGCCGCAAGCCCAAGGAATTCCAACCCGAAAATGACGAAGTGGCAGCCTTGAACGCCGTCGAACGCGCCGAAATGAAGGCTGTCGACAAGGCCAAGGCCAAGGACCGCAAGGCCAAGGAAAAGGCCCTGTTGAAAGACGCCTTCTCGTCCGACACGGAAGCGACCGAAGAAGAACTCGAACGCCGCCGCCAAAAGCTCAAGAACCTGATCAAGCAGGGTAAGGAGCGCGGCTTCCTGACGTATTCCGAAATCAACGACCACCTGCCGGAAAACATCGTCGACCCGGAAGCCATCGATGGCATCATCGGCACCTTCAACGACATGGGTATCGCGGTCTACGAGCACGCGCCCGATGCTGAAACACTGCTGCTGTCCGATAACGTCGCCACGGTCGCATCGGACGACGACGCCGAAGCCGCCGCTGAAGCGGCGCTGTCGACGGTCGATTCCGACTTCGGCCGTACCACCGACCCGGTACGCATGTACATGCGTGAAATGGGTTCGGTCGAACTGCTGACGCGCGAAGGCGAAATTGAAATCGCCAAGCGCATCGAAGAAGGCCTGAAGGACATGATCCAGGCCATCTCGGCCTGCCCGACCACGATCGCTGAAATCCTCCAGGCGGCCGACCGCATCACCAACGAAGAAATCAAGATCGACGAAATCGTCGATGGCCTGGTCGACATGAACGTCGAAGAGCCCGCCATGGCCGCGCCGCAAGCCGCCGCCGACGATGAAGACGAAGAGGACGAAGAAGACGAGGAAGGCGAAGAAGACGAAGGCAATGCTTCGGGCGCCGCCGGCTATTCGGCCGAACAGATCGAGCAACTGAAGCGTGAATCGCTGGCCAAGTTCGCCAACATCCAGCAACAGTTCGACAAGATGCGCAAGGCTTTCGAAAAGGAAGGCTATAACTCGAAGTCCTACGTCAAGGCGCAGGAAACCATTTCGGCCGAACTGCTCACCATCCGCTTCACCGCCAAGATGGTCGAAAAGCTGTGCGACACGCTGCGCGCCCAGGTCGACGAAGTGCGCCACATCGAAAAGCAGATCCTCGAAGTCGTGGTCAACCGTTGCGGCATGCCGCGCGCCCACTTCATCAAGGTCTTCCCGGGCAATGAAACCAACCGCGAATGGATCGACGGCGAAGTCAACGGCAACCATGCGTACAGCGCCGTGCTCGGCCGCAATGTGCCCGCCGTGCAGGAACTGCAGCAAAAGCTGATCGACCTGCAAGCCCGCGTGGTACTGCCGCTGCCGGACCTGCGCGACATCAACCGCAAGATGGCGGCCGGTGAAATGAAGGCGCGCAAGGCCAAGCGCGAAATGACCGAAGCCAACCTGCGTCTGGTCATCTCGATCGCCAAGAAATACACCAACCGCGGCCTGCAATTCCTCGACCTGATCCAGGAAGGCAATATCGGTTTGATGAAGGCGGTGGACAAGTTCGAATATCGCCGCGGCTACAAGTTTTCGACCTACGCCACGTGGTGGATCCGCCAGGCCATCACGCGCTCGATCGCCGACCAGGCACGCACCATCCGTATCCCGGTGCACATGATCGAAACGATCAACAAGATGAACCGCATCTCGCGCCAGATCCTGCAGGAAACCGGCGCCGAACCCGATCCGGCCACCTTGGCGATCAAGATGGAAATGCCCGAAGACAAGATCCGCAAGATCATGAAGATCGCGAAGGAACCGATCTCCATGGAAACGCCGATCGGCGACGACGACGATTCCCATCTGGGCGACTTCATCGAAGACAACAACACGCTGGCCCCATCGGACGCAGCCCTGCACGCCTCCATGCGCGGCGTGGTCAAGGACGTGCTCGATTCCCTGACCCCGCGCGAAGCCAAGGTGCTGCGCATGCGCTTCGGCATCGAAATGTCGACCGACCATACGCTCGAAGAAGTCGGCAAGCAATTCGACGTCACCCGTGAACGTATCCGCCAGATCGAAGCCAAGGCACTGCGCAAGCTGCGCCATCCGTCGCGCTCCGACAAGCTCAAGAGCTTCCTGGAAGGGAATTAAGCCAACTGCAGGGGCATGGATGACCTCCATGCCCGGCAAATGGTTTAAGATGCATGCTTTTCCGGGCCTCTAGCTCATGCTTGGTTAGAGCAGCGGACTCATAATCCGTTGGTGCCGTGTTCGACTCACGGGAGGCCCACCAAATTTAGTACGAAAATCAAGGAGTTGCGACTAACCTCGCAACTCCTTTTTCTTGTCTCGCGTCGCTCTCTGGTCCATTTCTGGTACTTGTGCAGCGCGAGCGTTTGCTCGCACGGCTCGATCGGTTCCGCATTGATTTTGCGTGCTCCTCTCCACACAATTAGTTGCTAATGGAGCCGGTCGTTCTGACTTACGGCATTCTGCTGCGCATTCGAAACGGTTACAATTGACGCAATAACCGGCGGCATTGCCGCAAATCTGGACCTTCCCGTCTTGCGGGCGAAGGCCGTTTGTATTTTCATCGGAAAATCCCACAATGTCAGCGCAAGAACGCCAACTTGAAGAACAGTTCATCGAAAAGCTCAGCGAGCTCAAATACAAATACCGCGAGGATATTCGCGACCGTGCGACTCTGGAGCAGAATTTCCGCGAAAAGTTTGAAGCCCTGAACCGCGTCACCCTCACTACCGGCGAATTTTCCCGTCTCCTCGAAGAAATCATCACCCCTGACGTGTTTGCCGCCGCCCGCACGCTGCGCGAGCGCAATAGCTTCACCCGCGATGATGGTACGCCGCTCAATTACACCTTGGTCAACATCAAGGAATGGTGCAAAAACACGTTCGAGATAGTCAACCAACTGCGCATCAACACGGACAACAGCCACCATCGTTTCGACGTCATTCTCCTCATTAATGGTGTGCCAGTGGTGCAAGTCGAATTAAAAACACTTGGCATCAATCCGCGCAGGGCGATGGAGCAGATCGTCGATTACAAAAATGACGCTGGCAATGGTTATACCCGTACGCTCCTCTGCTTCCTCCAGATCTTCATCGTCAGCAATCGCGACAGCACTTACTATTTCGCCAACAACAACGCCCGCCATTTCGCTTTCAACGCCGAAGAGCGCTTCCTGCCCGTTTATCAGTTCGCGAGCGAAGACAATAAAAAGATCACCCACCTTGACGACTTTGCGGACAGCTTCCTCGGAAAATGCACCCTTGGCCACATGATCAGCCGTTACATGGTGCTCATAGCCAGCGAACAGAAGCTGATGATGATGCGCCCGTATCAGATCTATGCGGTCAAGGCTATCGTGGACTGTATCCACCAGAACTGCGGCAACGGCTACATCTGGCACACCACCGGCAGTGGCAAAACGCTGACCTCATTCAAGGCATCCACGCTACTAAAGGACAATCCCGACATCGAAAAATGCCTCTTCGTCGTGGACCGCAAGGACCTGGACCGGCAGACGCGCGAAGAGTTCAACAAGTTCCAAGAAGGCTGCGTGGAGGAAAACACTAACACCGGAACCCTCGTCCGCCGGCTCCTCTCCGACGACTATGCCGACAAGGTCATCGTCACTACCATTCAGAAGCTCGGCCTCGCGCTGGATGAAAACAGCAAGCGCAACAAGCAGCAAAAAAAAGATGGCAAATCCACTTACAAAGAGCAGTTGGAGCCGCTTCGCGACAAACGCATCGTCTTCATCTTCGACGAATGCCACCGCTCACAGTTCGGTGAGAACCACAAGGCCATCAAGGAATTCTTCCCGCAGGCCCAGCTCTTTGGCTTCACCGGCACCCCCATCTTTGAGGTGAACTCGACCGCCAAGCAGTTTGAAGGGGAAGTGGGGCAATTCAAGACAACGGCGGACCTGTTCCAAAAGCAGCTACACGCCTACACCATCACCCACGCCATCGAAGACGCGAACGTTCTGCGCTTCCACGTGGACTACTTCAAGCCAGAGGGGAAAGGCGTGCCCAAGCCCGGCGAGAGCCTCGCCAAACGCGCCATTGTTGACGCCATTCTGACCAAGCACGACACGGCCACTGGCGCACGCCGGTTTAATGCTCTGCTCGCCACCGCCTCCATCAATGACGCCATCGAATACCACGCCCTTTTCAAGACCCTACAGATCGAGAAACAGGCCGCCGACCCCGACTTCCATCCGCTGAATATCGCCTGCGTCTTTTCCCCGCCCGCCGAGGGAGACAAGGACGTGCAACAGATTCAGGAAGACCTGCCGCAAGAAAAGGAGGACAACGCCGTCGAGCCTGAGAAGAAAAAAGAAGCCCTCAAGGCCATCCTCGCTGACTACAACGCGCGATTCGGCTCCAATCACACTGTCAGCGAATTCGATCTCTACTATCAAGACGTGCAAAAGCGCATCAAGGACCAGCAATGGCCTAACGCCGACCACCCCCATGCGCAGAAAATCGACATCACCATCGTGGTGGACATGCTCCTCACCGGCTTTGACTCCAAATACCTGAACACGCTATACGTGGACAAGAACCTCAAGCATCACGGCTTGATCCAGGCATTCTCCCGCACCAATCGCGTGCTCAACGGCACCAAGCCCTACGGCAACATCCTCGACTTCCGTCAGCAACGGGATGCTGTGGATGCCGCCATCGCTCTCTTCTCGGGCGAAAATGCCGGGCCTAAAGCCCGCGAGATCTGGCTCGTGGACAAAGCCCCCGTGGTCATCGAAAAACTGCAAGGTGCAGTGCAAAAGCTCGAAGCCTTCATGAAATCCCAAGGCCTAGTCTGCGCCCCGGATGACGTGCCCAACCTCAAGGGCGACGAAGCCCGCGCCGCCTTCATCAATCACTTCAAGGAAGTGCAGCGGCTCAAAACCCAGCTCGACCAATACACAGACCTATCTGACGATAACGCCGCCAGCATCGAGCAAATCCTGCCGAAGGAAAACCTGCTCGGCTTCCGTGGCGCGTATCTTGAGACCGCGCAACGCTTCAAGGAACAAGAGGCCAAAGGCACCCACAAGCCCAGCCCGGTCGTGGACCAGTTGGATTTCGAGTTCGTCCTCTTCGCCTCCGCTGTTATTGATTACGACTACATCATGGGCCTCATCGCCCGCTTCACCGAGCAGCCACCGGGCAAGCAGAAGATGAGCCGCGAGCAGCTCGTTGGCCTGATCCAGTCCGACGCCAAGTTCATGGATGAACGGGAGGATATCGGCGCTTACATCGCCACCCTGAAGGCGGGCGAAGCACTCAGCGAAGCGACCATTCGCCAGGGCTACCAGCACTTCAAAGTCGAGAAGCAGTCTGAGGAACTCGCAGACCTCGCCAGGGGCCACGGCCTTGAAACCGCCGCCCTGCAAGCCTTTGTGGACGGAATACTCATGCGCATGATTTTCGATGGCGAGCAGTTGGGCGAACTCATGGCCCCGCTAGGCCTGGGCTGGAAAGCCCGCACCCAAAAGGAACTCGCCCTCATGGACGAACTCACCCCGCTCTTGCGCAAACGCGCCCAAGGCCGCGACATCTCAGGGCTCAGCGCATATGAGCAATAAGGCGAAAACAACCGACATGAAAGAAGACTGCAAACCCGCACTGGGGCCCAAGCTGCGCTTCCCGGAGTTTCGCGATGCGCCGGGGTGGAAGGAAACGCGGTTTGATGAGGTGCTTACCCCAATAGTGCGCGAGAGGAAAAAGCCAGTCGAGGCATACACCGGGCTTGGCTTAAGAAGTCATGGCAAGGGCACGTTCTTGAAGAGATTGGAGGACCCGAAGAAAAACGCGATGGACTATCTCTACGAAGTGAAGTGCGATGACTTGATTTTGAATATCACATTCGCATGGGAAGGGGCAGTGGCTATTGCTGGACCTTCTGATGATGGAGCTTTGGTCTCACATCGCTTTCCCACTTACACTTTCGAGAAGGGAAAGGCATCCCACGAGTTCTTTAGATACATCATTCTGGACAAACAGTTTGTATATAGCCTCGGGGTCATTTCTCCCGGTGGCGCAGGACGAAATCGTGTCTTAAGTAAGAATGACTTTCTGAAGCTAAAGGCCTTGCTTCCAGGTACAGGAGAACAACAAAGAATCGCCGGGTGCCTGAGCTCCGTGGACGAGCTGATTGCCGCCCACGCCGGGAAACTGGACGCGCTTAAGGCCCATAAAAAAGGGCTGATGCAGCAGCTTTTCCCCCATGAAGGCGAAACCCAACCCCGCCTCCGCTTCCCCGAATTCCGAAACGCAGGGGAGTGGGAGAAAACCACCATCGGAGCACTTGGCAACTTTTATTACGGAAAGAGTGCTCCAAAATGGTCTTTGGAAGACGAGGCTCCCACTCCGTGTGTTAGATACGGGGAGCTTTACACCAAATTTGGCCCGATCATCACGGAAACATATTCTCGAACCAATATAGACCCGACTACTCTACGGTTTAGCAAAGGCGGCGAAATTTTGGTCCCGCGAGTCGGAGAGAAGCCCGAAGACTTCGGGAAGTGTTGTTGTTACCTACCATTAAAAGGCATAGCAATCGGCGAAATGATAAGCGTGTTTGAAACCGAACAACATCCGTTGTTTTACACTTATTATTTTCGACACTTGTACAAACAGTTTGCTCGAGTTGTTGAGGGACAGAACGTCAAAAATCTGTACTACGCCGTATTGCAGCCACTTGCGATTTGTCGCCCACCGATTCCCGAACAAAAACGCATCGCCGACTGCCTCAACACCCTCGACGACCTTGTTGCTGCTCAAAGCGCCAAGCTCGAAGCCCTTAAGACCCACAAAAAAGGGCTGATGCAGCGGCTTTTCCCATCACCAGAGGAGGTTGATACATGAGCGATCAGCCAAAGATTCATCGTTTCCCTTCCTTCGACCGTTTGGTCACCCGGATTCGGGACGACTTCCAAAGTGGTGGTCATGATTTCGTGTTGCTCTATGCTTACAACGGCACCGGCAAGACGCGACTCTCGATGGAGTTCAAGGCTGCGGGGAAGACCAAGAACGCAGGCAACCCGGATACCCTTTACTTCAACGCCTACACTGAAGACCTCTTCTCTTGGGACAACGATCTTCAGGGCGACAGCAAACGTGTTTACCGTCTCAACTCCGCTTCCCGCTTCTTTTTGGGCATCAAGGAACTCGCGCTCGAAGAGAACATCCAGTCTTACCTGGGCCGCTACACCGACCTCGATTTCGACATTGATTACACCAATTGGACCATCTCCTTCAGCAAGGGTGAGGCGGAGCACATCAAAACGTCGCGTGGCGAAGAAAACATCTTTGTCTGGTGCCTCTTCATGGCGATCTGCGAACGCGTGATCGACGCGCATCCCTCCTATGACTGGGTGAAGTTCTTCTACATCGACGATCCGATCTCCTCCCTGGACGATAACAACGCCATCGCCGTGGCAAGCGATTTGGCGAAGCTACTGCGCAAGACCAAGGACCGAATCAAGGTGGTTGTCTCCTCGCACCACGCCTTGTTTTTTAACGTCGTTTGCAACGAACTGAAAACCTCGAAGACCAAGCGCTATTTTCTAAATCGCCCGAATGGAGGCGACGAGTTGACGCTTCGTGCGACCGACGATACACCCTTCTTTCACCATGTCGCCATGCTGAGCGAGATCCACAAGGCGGCGGAATCCGGTGCGCTCTACACCTATCACTTCAATATGCTTCGCAGCATTTTGGAGAAGACGGCCACCTTTTTGGGAAAGAAGGATTTCTCTGCTTGCATCGAAGGGGTGGAGGACGAGGCGCTGTATTCCCGTGCTCTGAACCTTCTTAGCCACGGAAAATACTCACTCTACGAGCCGACTGAGATGCTGGAAGACAACAAGCAACTCTTCCGCAACATCCTCACCGCCTTCCTGGAAAAACATCAATTTGACCTGCCCGCGCTTCTAAACGAAACACCGTCACCTGCATCCAAACCGGCGGCAGCACCGGCTCTTACCCCCACACTATGACCGAACAAAATCAAACCCAACTTGGTAAAACCCTCTGGAACATCGCCGACCAATTGCGTGGCGCGATGGACCCGGACGATTTCCGCGACTACATGCTGTCGTTCCTGTTTCTGCGCTACCTCTCGGACAACTACGAGGCGGCGGTCCAACGCGAATTGGGCGCGGACTATCCAAAGCTAGAAGTCGATGGCCGCCGCGTGCCTCTCGCCCTCTGGTATACGAATAACCCCGACGATGTCGCCGAGTTTGAAAAGCAGATGCGGCGCAAGGTGCATTACGTCATCAAGCCGGAATACCTTTGGACCAGCATCGCCAACATGGCTCGGCGGCAGGACGGGGAGCTGCTCAACACCCTGCAAGCAGGTTTCAAATACATCGAGAACGATTCCTTTCAAAGCACCTTCCAAGGGCTGTTCTCCGAGATCGATCTGGCCTCCCATAAGTTGGGCAAGACCTATGCCGACCGCAACGCAAAGCTCTGCACCATCATCCAAAAGCTCGCGGAGGGTTTGGCAGAATTCTCCACCGACATTGATGCTCTTGGCGATGCCTACGAATACCTGATCGGCCAGTTCGCCGCCGGTTCCGGCAAGAAAGCGGGCGAGTTTTACACCCCGCAGCAGATTTCCGACATTCTCTCCGCCATCGTTACCCTTGACAGCCAGGAACCCGCCACCGGCAAGAAGCCGCGACTGGAGAAAGTCCTCGACTTCGCCTGCGGCTCCGGCTCCCTGCTCCTCAACGTGCGAAAGCGCATGGGAGTGAATGGCATCGGCAAGATTTACGGGCAGGAAAAGAACATCACCACCTACAACCTCGCCCGCATGAACATGCTGCTGCACGGGGTGAAGGATTCTGAGTTCGAGATTTATCACGGCGACACCCTGACCAACGACTGGGACCTCCTGCGCGAACTCAACCCCGCCAAGAAGCCCTACTTCGACGCCGTCGTCGCCAATCCGCCCTTCAGCTACCGGTGGGGCCCCACCGACGCGATGGGCGACGATGTGCGTTTCAAAAACCACGGTCTCGCTCCTAAATCCGCCGCCGATTTTGCCTTCCTCCTGCATGGATTCCACTTCCTGAAAGACGAAGGTGTGATGGCTATCATCTTGCCCCATGGTGTGCTGTTCCGTGGCGGCGCGGAAGAACGTATCCGCACCAAGCTGCTCAAGGACGGCCATATCGACACCGTCATCGGCCTTCCCGCCAATCTGTTCTACTCCACAGGCATCCCGGTTTGCATACTCGTGCTCAAGAAGTGCAAGAAGCCGGACAACGTGCTCTTCATCAACGCCAGCGGTCCGGAAAACTTCGAGAAAGGCAAACGTCAGAACCGTCTCACGGATGACCACATCGCCAAGATCATCGACACCTACCAATTCCGCAAGGAAGAGGAGCGCTATTCCAAACGTGTCTCGATGGAGCGAATTGCCGAAGAGGGTTACAACCTGAATATCTCTCGCTACATAAGCACAGCGATAAGCGAGGAGGAAGTTGTTCTGGAAGACGTTCATGCCGATCTGGTCCAAATCGAGAAGGACATTCAAAAGGCAACGCTCAAACACAACGAATTCTTGAAGGAGCTAGGCATATCTCTTTTGCCAACGGCGGGATCTAGCTTGCCGAAAAAGTAGGGCGAGCGACCGCTTCGGCGGTCGCGGCTAATAGTTAGGGGCGCGATATGCAATTGATGGGTACCCGAAACGAATGCAGTTTCGGGGATATATTATTTTTGCGACGGGCGACTACATCTTGCTAGGGCGGTGCAGTCGTTTTAACAAGCACTAATGAGTTTTTTCCTGCTCAGAAAGCACCCCGCGCACGAGGCTTTTGACTAATCTCAAATTTGGAAGTGACAACTCGATCAGCAGTTCGATGATCTGCTTCATCTCAGTCAGCTCGGCGCTGGCAATTTTCCTATCAAATCGAAGAACAGTTTCGTCCGGGGTTGCTTGCTTCGATCCGGCGGCTACCTTGCGCGCACCCTCACCATATCGCAGCCACTGGGGCGCAACACCCAGCCACGCAGCGAGACCCGCCAACTTGTCCTGGGTTGGGTAAGCATCGCCCTGAATCCACTTCCTGATCGTCTGCGCTGACACTTTGTGCGGATGACAGTGCATCTGGAACTCGTCAGCGATATTCGTGGGGCTGGCGATGGAAAGCCCGATGCGTTCGAATTCCCGCACTAGCCGACCACTGAATGCTTGGCGATTGTCATCTTTGGTTTTCATGTGAAAAAAAGAATAACCAAAACGAACCATACTTCACAGTACGCACAATAATTTGAAGTAACCATTAGTTCCTGTAAAATCTGGCTCGGAACCATCGAGACCGCACCCGCCAGCTACGCGCTGCGTACTGGCTTTCCATCACCGCACGACATACATCAACGCGATGGCCTAACGGACCGTGCTCTTTTAAGGGTAAAACATGATTAGTTTGGTATTGGACAGTAAGCAAATCGTTGTGCAGGCAGAGCGCGAACACTACAACAAGATCCGCCGTAAGTACCAGGCGCTGGCGACAAATGCAGCGGCGCGATTCACCGATACGTTCTCAGCGAACTTCGCCAATATCGATGAAGTACACGAGAAATGTACGGGCGTCGCGATGCATCTGCTTTTGCCGGTGGCCGAGGAAGCAATCCGCGACTTGGTGGCAGAGGGCATTTTCGATATCGATATCGGCGAATTCGAGGAATATCTCTCGCCGTACTTTACGTGGGACGACGATTTCGCCGTCGTCGATGATCGTTACATGGCGATCGTCCTGAAGACGGAAGAGGCAGACGCGTATCGCACGCAACGCCGTCAAAACCGGGGTAAGTGGGTGGGCGGCGGCTTCGGCATCGAAGGGACGATCAAAGGCGCGGCAAAGGCCGGCGCAATGAACATCGCCACGGGCGCTCTCCATGGGACGTTCAACATCGTGGCCAAAGGCATCAATGCTGCCGGCGATGCCATCAAGAAGAATGCGCTGTTCGCAGACCCGGCGGTCGAGCAAACGTTGACGGATGCAGTCTACCGGCTGGTATTTAACACCCACCTTGCACTCATCGCCGCCCTGATCGACAAGAAACCTGGCTACGTATCAGGCGAAGTCTCGATTGAGGATGAAGATAAAGCCTCACGGCTGCTCGAAAACGTCCGTGCGGGCCGCATCCCTGTTGCATCTGCCAAGGAGGTCCTGATCGAAGCCTTCACGCTCAACCCGTATGACCCGGCACTTTACCGCTACTGGCTGAAGACATATGGCGACCAGAGCGGTGAACTGGAGACAATCGAAACCGTTTTCGGCCTCAGCGTCGTCCGCGATACGAAGCTATCCCAGTTCAACGCGCGCAGATCCGCTTTGGACTTATCCTCACCGACATCCTGTGAAGCGGGTCTCGGGGAACTCGAAACCTATGCGGCATCCATTGGTTACCAGGGATTCCAAAAGGAAAGAGAGAAAATCTTGGCGGAGGCACAGCAACTGGATCGTGAACGCCGCACGGTGGATGGACGGGAATATCCGACTCAGGAAGCGGCGAACCGCCAGCGCGAAAGTGCTCGGGCCGCGATCGTGGAGAAAGACAATACCCTGACATCTACCGGCAAGGATACGGTCAAGATAGCCGGGGCTATTGTGTTCCTGCTTTTTGCATTTGCCATGCTGATGGCCCCGACGAAAATGTTCGTCTGGACGGCAATTCCGCTCGGCTTGTCCGTGGCGTCTCTTCAGTCAGTGCGCAGCGTACGAGCCATGCGGTTCGCTCGGGGGATAGGGTATGCACTCGCAGGGATAGGCGCACTCGTCGCCGTCGTGGATATTGCCAGTGCAACGGTTGCAAACAGCAGCTTCGGCATTTCGGACTTTCTTGTGATCGCGGTCCTCGTCGGCTTAGGCTGGGGCGTTCAGGAAATCATGCGCAAGCGATCCGATGAAGCCGGGTATGCCCAACCAAAAAGCCTGCTGATTCATGCAGTCATTGCCGGTGCTATGGTAGGCGGAGTCTTGTTCGCCGTTGGCTCGATGTACCAAAAGAGTAAGGGCGGGGAAGCTAGCGCCCCTGCAGCCACCTCCTCGGCTCCAGCCACCCCAACCAGCGCCGCACCGTCGCTTACTCCTGCCGAAATGCCACCTGCCCCACCTAGCGCAACCGCTGCATTTCTTGACCTGTATTCAGTTGCACAAGCAACCGGCGACAAGGTAACACTGGCTTCAAAAGAAGAAGCCACGATTTGGCGAACGCTGACGCTCAACATCGACGCCGGACCGCGATTCGTGGTGTTGGTGGCAAGAGCGAACCCGGAAAAGACATCTGCCGCCGACGCCGCGCAGGTCGATGCCGTTAGCTACCGTCCGTTGAACGGTCATTGGCAGATGGACGCAAAGGCAAAGGATTTGTTGAGCATCGGCAATTTCGGAACCGAACCGCCGAACGGAAGGGCCGAAACCACAACCACAGAGAGTCATACACTGAAGCCCGGGATGGCCGGCATATTCCTGCCGGCCAGCTCGTCAGCGCAGGGTTTCAGCAGCGACTATCTCGATGTAGTCGGCATCAGCAATGGTGCGATTACCGTCCTGGGTCGAATTGAAGTAGGCGGAGAAAACAGCGGCGCGTGCGATAACTCGGTAAAAGACGGTCCCGGCGCTTGCTATAACTGGAAAGGAAAAGTGCAGGTCCAACCCAATCAAGCCGACCGGCCCGGTGACATCCTGATCGAAAAGACCGGAAACGAGAGCGTCGATGGAAAAATCGTTCCCGCGTCCACAGCTCGTTACGTGTTGGAAGCAGGAAAGGGCTATCAGCTCCAAAAGTGACATGCGGTATATTTCAAAATCTTCGTATGATCGACCCATACTGCAATCCCCGCAACATCGTCCGTAACTAACCGGACGTACCCCAATGAAAGCGCAAAGCCCTCAACAGGCTTTGCGCTTTTTTCATTTACCCACACCCCAAGAGGCATCCCCGCAATGACAAAGAAGGTTTCGCAAACCATCGCAGCTCCCTCAATACCCAACACACCTCGCGTGAGCTTCAGCAGAGGCATTGCCAGCAGCGCGAATCACCTCACCCACAACCTGAAAAAATCCATCGCGCCGCGCAGCGTTGATCTGGTCTTCATCCTGAAATACCGCCGGTAAGTCCCGCATAACAAGAGCCTTTGGCGGCGTTATGGTGCTCGATAAATAAGAAAACGCCGCGCCCTCCAATCCCCCTGGCCTTGCTTGCCACGGGGATTTTTTCGTTGGCACAAACCCGACAGCAAGCCCAAACAGGAATCATCATGAACAAAACCCCACCCAAGAAGAAACGTACTGACGCGGCTCCCGCCGCCAGCGAAAAGACAGAGCCCAAGGCTAAGGTCAAGCCGACGTTCAAACATACGTACTGTCTTCTCAAGAGCGCGGTCTGCAAGAAACTGAGCCAGAAGGCTTCCGGCGGCATCGGATACGACGTATTGGCCGATCCGGGGATGCTCCATCTCTCCATTCGCATAACGGACAACGTCGGCGGCGGTTATTACAGCCGCGAGATCGTTCCCTTTGCCAAGGTCATGGCATGCATGGACAACGTCCAGAAGGACAAACCCTTCCCGTCCAAGATATTCAAGGGCGCTTTTACCGGGCGCAGCAGCAATAACGCGGGGTTTCTCGCCGCCGTGCTGCGCGCCGAAGGCCTGTTGCTTCCTGCCCCGGATACAGATTCTCAGCACACCGCCGCCGAGAACTGGTCCGCATGGGAAAAGACAATGCTGGCCGGCACCGGCGAATTGATTGAAATCGAATTGCCGGTGCCCGCCGATAATGCGGACGACAGCCCTAAAGCCGACGACGCTCCGCAGCCGGAATCACGAAAGACCCTGACGCTGAAGCGCCCCAAAACCGATGCAGGCGAAAAGGCAGAGGATTGATATGGGTAGCGATGCGCAGAATTTCACTGTCATTGTTAACTGGAAAAAGAAAGGATTCGGCTGCGCCAAGGCGTGCAGTTATTGCAACTGGCGGACCTCTGCCCTTCTGCCACACGGCGGCCAGGACGCCGATACCATCGTAGCGTTCATCGAGCAGTGCCAGAAATCGTTCATCACTATCAGCGGGGGTGCAGACCCTCTGTATCGATTCGAGGAGTACGGCGATCAGTTGCTGGCGATGATCCAGACCATCAAGGCTCATGGCTTCAAGGTCAGGATCATCACTCGCGAGGTGCGGCATATCGCCAAGCTCAAAGGCATCGTTGATTACTTTTCCATATCGCTCGATGCGGACGTGCTGGAAGACATGAAAACCTATCAGCAGGATTGGCTCGGGATGGACATCGAATACTCGCTCGTGCTGCCTCCCATACCGAGCGCAGACATTTCCCCGCTTAAACCGCAGTACGCGGCGCTACATCGAGCGTTGGGTAAAAGACTAGTGCTGCGGGAAAACCTGAACAGCATTCACCCACTTGACTTGCCCAGCCTGTCGTTCGGGCATCCCGGTATCGTGTTTGTCCCGAAGGCTCTTTGCCTGAATGGTCGATACCTGTCCACCATCGATTGTACCGGCCATGACATCGTTCAGGACAACGAAGGATTGGCCCAATACCTGATGAGTAGCACCGACGTAATGCTGTTTGGCGGCTTCGTTAAGCACCTGGTCAATCCAACCGTGCACATGGAATACGACGATATCGACGCTATCGTACTGAACGCCAAGGTGATGGAAACGCTGGCGCACCGGTTTGCCTTCACGTTCCGAGAAAATTCGCCAAGCGATAATTATCCGCGCTATTTCCAAGGGATATCCGCGAGGGCAGGCAAAACAATCCAGGTTGTCCTGATGCATTCACAGGCGGATGCCCTGCGATTCATCTTCAATGGGCAGTACGACGTTGACCGGATCGGCTACAGCAATCATCGTTTCCATTTCGATCCGGCTTGTGAAGACGCCACCCTCCACGCCATCAACACCAAGCAGGTCCGCACGGTCCAGGGCTCGCGCAATGTGAGCCTGTTCCACGCCGACAGACCTCTCATCGAACGACGCCATCGCATGAAGCTTGTTCGCAAGGGTTTCACCATCATCGACTAGGCCGTTCGTTCGGCCACCCCAAAATCCAGAAAGGAATCATTCATGCAGGCCACCATTTACGTGTCCGAGGAGGCTTTTGCCACCGCAAACGCCATCAAGGACCTGAACTACCATGACCGCATGTCGCTCTCCGACGACGAGGCTACCGACTTGTCCAAGAAAGAAGGTTATTACCTGAAGAACGCCAACCGGTTGAAGCTGGCCGTGTTGCCCCCTGATGCGCTGGTTTCGCGCCGGCTAGTGCCGGAAGATGACGCGCTGTATCGGACGCACGTCAGCTTTCCGACCAACCTGCGCGGCTGCATTTTTGAAAATGCGCCGAACCTGCCGGACGGCTATGCTGGGATTGTGACCTACTGGTCCGGGCCACCTGTCAATGCCAGTTCCAGCGGGGCCGCATACTTCCAGAATCCCCAAAACGAATACATGATCGATTTATCGGCCATGCATGCCGCGAACAACAGCGATGAAATCGGGACTGCCCCGATTGACATGGACGACTTGCTGTCGGAGGGCGTCGTGGTTAGTCTGACCGGCCTGGAAGCGTTGATTCGCAGTTTGCCCATGGATAGTTACATCGAAGTCAAAGTTCCTGCCAGCCAGTCCATGCTTGGAATTGAGCCCGACGATTTCAGATCCGTGAAACCCTATACGGCTGACAACACTCAGCAGTGCGAACAAATATTCATCAAGGTTGGCGATATCCTACGGCACGCGCCGGATCGAGATCGCATCTATATTGATCTCATACGGACGGATCTGATTGACTACGGGTACTGGTACTGATTGTTCCAAGAGCCGGCGCGTTCACCAGGATGCATCTCAGTGCCATTAGCGCCTCAGCAGTCGGACGCGATGCATCGAGGCTCTCTTCTGCAATGCCCGAAATATGCAAGCGTAGCCCACAATGACGGCACGGCTTCGCCCAAGTAAGCTCAGGCCACCGCGCCCCACAATCTACCTAGCCATGTCAAGTTGGTTTTTTCAAGGGCCTGCGCAATGCGGGCAGATCAGCAGCCTGACTCAAAACGATCGCATCAAGAAGTTTGCGGCAATCAAGACGTCGCATGGACTTTGTAGCAAGGTCGATCGCCCGTAGTTTGCGTTCACGGATTGCTATTTGCCGGCAACGCGATTGACTTAGGGGGAGGGGCGCGGATCAACATACTGTCTTCTGCCTAGAAGCAGGGCGCCGCATCATCAACGTCCGGAGAATTCGAGCTTGGCCGCGCGTCACGAGTCACGCTGAAAGTACCGGAGCGTGACCGTCGCCAGCGCGCTTGTCATGACCGCATGAGGTGCAATCTGGATAGGGCTAGCTGCCGCAAGTCGACATTCCAAGGCGTGGCGCTTACATCTGCGAAGCACAACGGACTTAGAAGACGGGACTCTCGTAACGAAGGGGAATGGCTGTTCAAAAAATCGAGGAAGAAAGCAATGAAGAAAAACAAGTTTAGGTTCACAAACCGTGCGCTGGCGCAGTTGCCTGTACACGATGCTACGTCGCCGTCGCGATCAGCAGAGTACAGCGATGCGGAAGTAATCGGGTTGCGGGTGCTGGTCAACAAGCAAGGTAGGAAGTACTTCTATTTTCGTTTCGTGTTCGAAGGCCAAAAGCGCGCCGCGAAACTCGGCGAATTCCCGGCGCTGGAGATAGCGGAGGCGCGCAAACTGGCACTCGAAATGCGAGCCAAGGTGGATCGGGGTATCAATCCACAAGAGGCCCGTGATCGTCTCGAGGCATCGCCCACATTCGAAGCCTTTGGTTCAACTGAGTACATGCCGTTCGCACGCCAGACGAAGCGTAGCGCCAAGGATGACGAATGTCGCCTCAGGGTTCAGATCTATCCTCGCTTTGGATCGCGCAAACTGGCCGACATTCAGAACCGGGAAATCCAGCAGTTTCATGCTGACATGAAAGAGTCGCATTGCGCTGCCACGGCAAATCGACACCTGTCTTTGCTGTCTCGCATGTTCAAGCTGGCGGTGCAATGGGGACGGGCGGGCCGCAATCCATGTATCGGCGTATCCAAGTGGAAAGAAAACAACCAACGTCAAAGGTTTCTGACTCCTGAGGAAATTCAGCGACTATTTCTTGCAATGGAAAGCGAGCCGAGCAAGACGGCGGTGGCGGCATTGAAATTCTTGCTATTCACCGGTGTGAGGCGAGGGGAAGCCTTGAAGGCCAGATGGGAGTATGTCGATTTGGAAAATTCCACATTGTATGTGCCCGTCACAAAGGCGGGCAAGGGGCGCTACGTTCAATTAAATAGTGGGGCAAGGGATTTACTTCAAGCATTGCCTCGTATCGCCGGCAGCCCGTGGGTGTTTCCCTCTCGAAGGGACCCAAGCAAGCCGATATACAGCGCACAAGGCGCCTTCGACAGGGTACTGGCCTCAGCGGGCATAGCACACTGCCGGCAGCACGACCTTAGACACACCAGTGCTAGCTTAGCGATTAACGCGGGCGTACCGTTGTCCATCATCCAAGGGCTACTTCATCATCAGTCGCCCGTTCAGACGATGCGATATAGCCATATTATGGCGAGCACTCTCCGTGACGCCTCGGAATCTGTCTCCGACGCGGTAAACAGGGCGATCAAGGGGGAGGGCGACTCACTAAAATAAATTTTAGGTGACAACAGCGGGTAGCCCATTTGGACCACCGTACACGCGAACCATCTCGAAAAGACCGCATGCGCCAATCGGTGCATGCGGTCTTCTTTTTATTGCCGGCATCGCTAACAGCTGTCTAATGTGATTCGCCGACAGCGATCAAAAAGCGCTCCACTTCCATCGAAGGGAAGCGCGCTTTAACTGCGGCGATGAAGACCAGCACCTCGGAGGTTGCGGGCACCGCTTGCTCGGCAAACGTCGCACGGGCCGCGTTGCTAACGGCGGATTTATTCGTCTCGTACCCGAGAGAAGACAGCCAGTTCGCCATCTCTTGATGGGTCATCGGCTCGTCTTGGCTAGCCACGCCCAGCAATTTCTGAGTGAATGCGCGTAGGAATAGTCGCTTGATCAGACCCACCGGGCCATCCTTCGTCATGTTGATTCCGCGCTTCGCGGTCGGCCCGCCGGCAGCGGTGCGCTTGCCGCGCGCCGCGCTGAACTCGTAGTGCGCCTGCCATACGGCCCAATCGGAGAGCATCTTTAGGCAGTTTTGTAGACGCCAGCCGTCGAAGTAAGCGCGAGCACGCTCGCCGGTTTTAGGATGCGGCCATGGCACTGTGTCGAACGCAATGTGTTCTGTACCATGTACACTAACCATTCGCGGATTGACCGGCATGCGCTTAAAGTCAAACTCCAAGTTCAATAACGACTTGCGCTCCGTTTTGACCACATCGAGTGCGTGCACCCATTGGTCACGCAAAGATGTGAAGGGGCGCGTCGTGGTTATCTGACCCGGATAGCGATTAAGATATAAATTAAGAACGTAATCGTTATGTTCTGCCTTCGGCAAAGGCGGTGAGACGCCGGCCTTGGCAAGCACTATCGGCGTTGACTCGCCGTTCGCGTTCAACCACGGTAAAACCGTTACCTGGCCGCGCGTCTTCATAGCGATTAGCTGGCGAACGTGGTGCTTGCATTCGAGCATGGACGTGCCGGGTGCGACGCGATCGCAGAGGGCTTGGAAACGCCTCGCCATCGGGCCACCAAGCTCCAGCATATCAAAGGGCGTGTTAGTCAAGAAGCCATCGGTGGTCACACTGACGACGGTATAGCCAGCAGGCACGCTGATCAACTGCTCCGCCATGACAGCGCGAACGAGACCTGTAACGTGGGAGGCCATGATCGCGTTCGTGATGGCGGATTCGGGTAGCTTGACGCTTTGCATGCCGTGAGTGTCGAACACCGTTTTTTCCTTCAACCCTTGCGCCAGTTTTCCGTAGGCGGAGTTGCCTACCAGCTTCGCATACTCTTCGGCTAACGTCGCCACGTTCGGATCTATGCGATCACGCTTAAATAGCGTTCTCAGCTCGCGAACTTTTGTAACAAACGGTTCGAACACACGTTGATCACCGTCGATCCATGGGAACACGATGCCGTGGAGGATTTTGATCTTACAGCCTTGATTTAACGCGACCTCGATTTCTGGAGCAGTGCAGCATGACCTGCCAGCTAGAGGAAAGTAGAGTCCCTTGATGCCCATTTCAACGGGCAACGACGGGAAGCGGCAGTCCGACGGGAATTCAAAGTCAACCGTCGCAAAGCCGAGTACGTGTCCCACGAAGTCCTGCGGATCAGTGGTGTGGCGTACGCCGCTATAGTCAATTTGACGCAGATCGACCTGGCCCGTCGTATAAGCGCCAGCAAGGTCGTAATCGTACCAGTCGCCAATATCGGTAGGCCCGCCGTAGAAGCATTCGTTTCGGCCTCCGTGGTACGTCATGATCACGAACGGGTCGTGGATTTTTCGGGCATCACACGGCACGCTATCAGTTTTGCCGCACACCCGTCCTTTGCTTTTATTCCAAGCTTCCGTCTTGACTTTTGTCAGTCCCCATGACTCGTCGAAGCTGTAATTGGCATCCTTGATAGTCTTCTTGAGCAAGCTTACGGCAAGACTGCTAACCGTGGCGGGCAGCGCCGCACAGCCGACTTCCGTAGCGGAGAATTTTTCCAGGTGCTGGAGGAAGCGGACGGTAATCTCGGCATCGCGCATCGCATAAGCCTCGAAGGCGGCCTTGTCGTCTTGCAAGAGCAAGTCCATGCGGTCTTTCGCATAGCCGTTCGGTAGTTCCAGCTTGGGCAAGTTCAGCCACGTGCCAATACGATCGAGCGTCGTACCCTCGACCACATGTCGGCCCAGATCAATAAAGTGGGTAGTAAGAATAAACAAGCCCGCGCCGTCGCTAGCAACAGCAGTCTTTTTGCGAGGCATGCTGACACCGGTTTGATCATAGGTGAATTTGATACCCTCACCGATGGTAGATACCTTGCCGCCGGCGCTGTCCAACTCATTCTTGAAATCGCCCAGGTCGACGAAGGCAGCAAGATCGAGGCGCAGGAAGAATCCGGCAAAGATCACGCAGCTGGGCCACTCGGAAATGCAGCCGTTGTCCAGACCTTCCATGATCAGATTCAGTATCAGTCGTGAAAAGTTTGGGCGATCGGCTTTGTTGCCACTCTTGGGATAAATGATCTTCTTTAGCTCACCATCGTCGCCAACTAGATGGACTTGAACCGACAGGATGTCGTTTCCACCAGTCACTGGATTTTTGGTGAACTCACTGTCGAAGCCGATGCGGACCTTCGGACCATGTTTGTTGACGAATGGCGTGGACCTGTCGGTGCAGTACATACCGGCCAGGCGCAGCATCTTGGCTTCCAGATCTTTTATTTCGGCTTCAATATCCTGCGGATATGGCGCAGCGGCCGAATCGACGTTCAGCTCGATGTAACTTTGCGGTATATAGTCCCCTGCTGGAAATTTACAATCGCCGGGGTGCTGCTCTACAACTGGAACTTCCATTGCAATCCCTGATCAAGATTGAAAATGGCGGGCCGCGGCCCGCCTGCTTGAATTTATTTGCCGCTCTTCGACTTAGGGTCCGCCGCGCCCCCTGGATTTCGTGGGGGGGTGGACTCCGGGGCCAGCGGCGCTTGAGGCAAATTTTCTGATGAGGGCTCATCCAAGAAAGACCAGTCAAGTGAACGATATCGACGTTCACCGTTTAGGGCGCCATTTAGCATGTCGCGCACTCGATGGCTCTTTTCGATATCCGCGATAGGGATATATTCCAGGGGCTTACCGCGCGCATCGAGGCAAGCTACGCCTTTACCTTCGTACAGCTTTACTGAGCAAATGACGAAGGCCGAATGGGAATTGCCGTTGGGCATAGTTACACGTCGAGACATATTTTCTTCCTGTTTTGATAAGGTTAAGAGGGGCGACACTTACGTTCGCCGTGAGTGAATGAATTGGGCCAGGAGGCAAGGCATGGAGGAGCTCGTATGGGCTGCATGACGGTTTCTTACTCCGCGAGCGGGCCAGCAGCCGTGCGCAGTACGTCGCTAATCAGAGCCGCTGCGGCGTGCAGACGGTCACCATGCAAGACCGCGTAATGGACTTGGGTCACGGCAGTACTGGAATGGCCGAGTAGACGAGAGGCATCCAATAACGGAAGGCCTGCATTGATGACAATAGAGCAGGCCGTACGGCGGAAGTCGTGGTAGCAGAAGCCGGAGACGCCAGCTTCTGCTTGCATACGTTTTAGCGCGCCGGAAGGTCTTGTCATGTGGCCGGCAAAGCGACCGGGGAACAAATATTCATTTCGACGAATGACCAAGAGCTCATTGATTACTGCCAGGGCTTCTTCTGATAACGGCACCGCGCGCGGCTTGCCATTCTTGGAGGTACGCAATTTCAGAAAGCGGTTGGTCGTATCCACATCAGAGAATTTCGCGGTCAACGCTTCGGTGAGACGTAATGCGGTTGCGAGCAGGAAGCGGTTGAGTAAGCGCGGCAGTGGGTTGGATTCGGATGTGACTGGGGCGGTAACAGCGCGGATTTCATTAATGTCCAAAACGCGTTGACGCGCGTTCTGAATACGGCGCACCTTTAAATGGTTCGCCGGATTGCTTTCTAAAAGTCCGTGCTCGACGGCCTTCTTTAAGATCGCCTTAACCAATACGATCACCTGATTTCTCGTGGCGTCGGCCAAATGCGTCGGCAGTTGCTCGATCAAGTTCGCCAAATGATGAGATCGCACTGTCGATAGCGGCAAGTGCCCGACTTTGGGGCGTATGTGGCAGTTAAAGCGGCTTAGATCATCTTTGGCGCTTAGCTTGGTCCTCAACACCCACGGGTAGTGATGCCGGTCGAAATAGCCGCCAACAGTGATCATCGATTCATCTGGGGAGCGGCCGACCTTGAGTCTGTCAAGCATAGCGAAGGCTCGATCTATGACTTCTGGCAGGTGGGTATTGGAGGCCTTTTCAATGGTCTTGCACGTCGGCTTATTGGTAAGCGGGTCATTGAAACGGAGCACCCAGCTATTGCTTTTGGTGTTGCTTTTGAGGACCAGACCCTCACAAATTCCGACTGCTACTTCGGGCTGTTTGACGGTAAGTTTTTTCTCCTCTAGCCGTTTCACGAGCATCGCTTCAAATGACATTGCTTTTTCCACTGGGATCTCGGTGTTGGGTTATCAATGGAGCACATGCTATTCACATTAAATAACGTCTTCCATCTCCGAAAAAATCGAAGGGAGTGGCCAACTTCATAGGGGAGAGTAGAATGAAGAGCACTTAAAGAACTGTGCTTTATATTTTCCAAATCCAGTAATGAGGGCGACAAAAATGGCCGCGAGGTGGGGCGCAGCGACCGATATTTCTATCGGGCAACTTTTCAATCTGGGCTGCTGTTCCAATGGCAGGCTTTATGCCGTTGGTACGAAACTGGGATTGATCGATCCCAGCGTGGTGAAAAAGGATAGCTTTCACTATCACGTCGATAAGCAAAACTGGCGGCAAGAGATTGTCAGACACGAAGAGCGGGGAGGTTCGCGTAAAGGATTGCTTCCGGGGCTCGCTGGATGTCGTCTTGGATCGAGCCCCCGGCTACAATTTTCGGTGCGGTTGGTGCCCATCTCGTTTTACATACGTGAGGCTAGGGAATCGGCAGTGCAGGCCGTGCCCCACTATGTGCACGTTAAGGTGTATGGGGTTCTGGGTTTAGTTCAAGAGCTATGCTCCGGCTTGTTGAGGGCGGAGCTGTTACTAGATGATGCCCCGGAAAGAAATGATATCTATCAGCTGCCAGAGGTAAACCTGATCGATTTCGTAGCGCGATCAATTTCGTTAGCTGGGTTGAAATGTGCGGCGGTGCATTTTCCTAAGGTGTCTTTCACCGATCACGCGCGCCAGGCCGGCGTTAACGGGCTAATCGGTGGATGGCTAGGTGTGAAACAGCCAGAAAATACTGCGGCTGCGCTGAATATGCAGTTTGAGCACCTTGCGGAAAAAATAATTGAAGCAGCTAGATGGGGGGCAGCAGCGCATAAGATTCGGCCAGAAGCGTCGGCATTCAAAATGGATTTTCCGATGCAACAGGAAAACGCCCTTCTGGATCTGACGCGACCTTGTGGCAAGGGCTGGGCTAAGGATACGCTAACGCGACAGCTTCGCGAAAGATTGGACCGATTCAACACGGCTATCGACGTTGACGCGACCAAGCTAAGCCCGGCTCTTCGCCTCTGGATTGCTAAGCTCTGTTATTACCCCAATGATCGAGATAACGAGCCGGAGCAAAGAGCTGCCCTGGAGCAGATGGTCCGCGCCGTGTCTTATCGGAAGCGCATACCCCCGGAAGAAATCGAGCTGTTGAAAAAAGCAGGAATCGACCATCTCCACGTGAACACTTACCCGACGACGAAGTAATACACATTAAAAATTTTAAGGAAGGCAGGCCATTATAGTGCCAATATTGCATTAATGATAATTCAAGAAAATCTATGTAGAGTTTGCAAAATAATCTATGTAGATTTTTTATTGTGATCTATGATTTTCATAGAGAAAAGCAATTTTCAGTCGTTTATCCTTTCCAGGCAGGTCTTATCAACTTTCTTGGAGGAAAATTATGCAACTGCTACGAGGGAAGGGAATACCGATCCCATTACGCGACATGTACATCGGCATGCCCGTACACTTAACTGGGCCTCGCTTTGGCTGCGTGTGGAAAATTATCGGTTTTCACACGGACGAACTTGGCGAGGTATGGCTTCAGCTGCAAACGCCGGTGACGGGTAAAATTTCTTGGGCGCGCGCCAGCCGGGCGCGCTATATCCGCGCACACGAGCCGGTGTCGAAGCGCCACTATTAAAACTTGAACGGGGTAGGGACACATGACTTCCAACGGTGCATCGCAAAAGGTTGACGCGTATCCCGCCTCCGTCTCTGAAGAAAAGATCAATGCTTATAAAGGGGTAATGCCGGTATCTGAACAACGCACGTTGGCCCAGAATCTGGGGGAGTTGCTGGAATTGGCAAGGGAGAAAGGCATTCGAAAAGGCCACATTGTTGTCGCAGCTGATATTCCGCATCCAGAAGCGGCCCCAGTAAATGTGCTGGGAAATTATTGCATTTTGCCAAATACGAAGAACAAACGTCGTGCACCACCACGCCTATGCGCCCATCCGCAACCCTATCTTCAACTAGCAATTGCAGCGGCTAATTTGATGGATATGCATCGTCATGACGCTATCGTGAAACTCACGGAAGGGTCAAATCTATTCGGCGCACAGAACAAGATTGACGATCAGGTTTTTTCACCTATCCAGACGGTGTGGGGATTGTTAAAGGCCAGGATTGCCGTGATTGCGGAGCGGCACGAATTGAAAAAATACTTCCGTGACGTTCATATGGTTTCCGCAACTTTTGATGAGAACATCTTGCAGCCTGGATGCTGGGAGCAAGGATCGCCTTCCTTCGGGCAATCCGCTTCTTGTTGGCCAACGGTTTATCTCTGCGCAGTAGTCCGCTCAAGCACGCCGGCACGATTTAATGTCGAGGATACTGCTGAGGAAGAGGATGGCTTGGTGCATGTGATCGAGCAAGTATCCCTTACTTTGGGCTGGCACACCGCTGGATGGATTATCGGCTATCTGGAATGCTTACCGGGATTGGCGTTCGAGTCTTTAGGGAAAGCAGATCGTCCGACTCTGTTCAATCTCCGCTGTTCCGGTGAAACATTCACACGGGGCTCCATCGGGAATATCAAGTTTGAGATCGAAAATGAAGGATCGATTAAAGTACCAGCAGGAGGCGGCGATTGGCCTTATCGCTTGCGCTCGCGGAGGAGGTTCGAATCGTTGACCCCCCAGCAACTCGCCTCAACCTTACTCGACGGCCGGTTCATAAACACGCCGGACCAAACGCTTTTCGAGGATATTGATACGACCTCGGTACTGGTGCCACCGAACACCCCGTTAGCCTTAATGGAGGCCCAGTTGCTGGGGCGCAAATATCGTTGGCCAAATCGCGGAATGCCTACCTTTCTCGACAAGCTCGAAGAGGAAATTGTTTATTTGCAAACCAGCTTTCGCAAATGGCGTTTAGCCCAGCTGGAGATGGCAAGAACAGATCACGTGGAGGCGTTGATATCTGCAGCGGCAGAGATGGAAAATTTGCGTCGCGCCAACGAACCCGTCGCTGCGAAGTAGTTCGAAAAAAATCTGTCTGCTACAATCGATGTCGGCCTAGCAACTTTAACGATCTGGAACGTAATGTGGATGGTGAGTAATTTGCTAAAATGCATTGATTCCTATTTGGCTTCCTCATCGAATGGCAAAATGGGCTTGTCGGCGCGATGAGTACCCCGATAAACGCCCAAGAGATACCATTTTTTGAGCCCAGCTGTTTCGGGGGTGTAACTGGGCGACCGAGCGATGGTCAGCTTTCGCTTTGCTTTGAGGGATACCTTTTGCTGCCCGAAGGGCGGCGGCGCGCATACTTCAAGACTGATCCCGTGGGCTATGCGATGCTCAACGAAGAAATCGGTTACGTGTTGGCACGCGAAGCAAAGTTACCACAGCCCAAGGCAGCAAAAATTTGGATCAATGGGGCGGTGCTTCATGGCTTTGACCCTGCGCGATGGCCCAATCCAATGCAACATGCCTTGTGCTGGGTTACCTATGAAGCCAAGGATCGCCTGGGAAAGCCTGCGCCGACCGTCAAGGCAAAACTGAAGATCGGAAATGGGAACATCCCGCTCCAGGTTATGGACGCCCTGAGGAAAGTTTTCCTTCAGTTCAAATTGCTTGGACGGCTTATCGCCTTTGACGCGTGGGTTGCTAATATCGACCGCAATATAGGCAACGTGCTCCTCGTCAGCGCGGATTCGTTCGTGATCATCGACCACGGACAGGTCCTGGGTGGTTGCAATTGGCCGCCCCTGATACATGACTTTCCTGATCAATATGTGCAGACCACGATCTTGGATGGAATATTCGATCCGCCGGACAAGACGCTATCTCTCCCCGCGAAAAATGCTATTGTTAAAGAAAGTGAGCAGTTCGAGCTGGCGTACAATGATGTCCTTCCATGGCTTACGGCAACTTTGGCGCCCTCCCACGGGTCGGCTTTTAGCAAGGCGCATGCGTTTTTGCAGGCGAGAGCTACAGGCATTCAGGCGCAGATGCGGCAAAGAACGGGTTTGGTAACATGACAACGTCGTCCTATTTTGGATATGAACCACCAAACTTTACGACTGATCAGTCGCAGACAGGCTGTTGGTGTCGAATCGTAGCGGAGCCGGATACGTTTACTGGTGAGCGGTTCAACATCGGGGTGGGTATTGTCGACAATGCAGGGAATCGGTACGTTCGCGTGATCATCGAGAAAGGTCGTCTTGAGTGCGCTTTCGGAAGTAGTGACGCTGAATCTATTCTGATGATGGCAGACATCGCCAAGAAATGCTTTGAAGCTGGGACTGCGCCTCTTTTCCAGAATGTGGTATTTGATGACCCAATACCGCTACTTAATCGCGAGCCAGCTGTTGCACTCGATGAGCTCTTTTTCGACCAAGTAACTTTTGCGTTGCCGCAGCGAGCAGAGGCGGCGCGTCCAAGTGGCTGGCTCACGCGGGAGCAGACATGTGATCGCGTCTACCAACTGATTCGCGAACGCGTTTCAGCGAATGACGCCAATATTCTCATCCCCCAAGCGGCGAATTTGAGTGTCAGGACGAAGGGAGGAGGGGCATCTAAATCTGTCAAAGTCCCTTTGCAAACTTTGAATGGTGCCGCTGGTTTGGAGTCGGCGTGCTATACGCCGGCGACGGTGAAGGCTCACTTGATGGATGCAATGCTAGACGTTCAAGCATATGCGGGCTCGACCGGGGCGACGCGAGCCGGTATGTTCGTTCTCCGGCCTTCGAGCGGGCAGTCCCAAAGACGCTTGCAATTTCTTGACAACGCAATCGACGATGTAATGTGGCGGGCACCTCGCGATTGGCGGATAGAGATCGAGGATGATCCGTCAAAATTGACTGACAAGATTCTTGATTGGGCAGATGTCAAAGTTGCTTGATTGAGTCCTATCTCCATACGCACTCCCGAAACGATACGATTCGTTCCAAGCCCCAAAAGGGTGTTTGGTTTTTCGAGACCTCCTCTACAGCCTTTCAGGAAACGCAAACTCATGGCCGGTAATTTCGGATGATATAGCGTCGATGAACTGATTCGGAGCTGCCGATATGAACTCAGAAAGAAGCCAATTGTGCTGACAATCAAAGTGCTTCGCAAGCTTGTCCGGTGAGTACCTAGACAATTCAGATAGTCGATGCATTGCGGCAAATGCGAGAGGTAAGGCATTTCTTGAAATTAGACGGCTATCCATATTGCCGCGTTTCAAATACCATCGCTTACTACTTCCATTTATATAAAAAATTTCCTGACGGAGGCGGTGATGGTATGTCTTGTATCTAGCTAGGCTCGCGGTTTTTTCCTGAGGCCTCCAATCAAAGCGCCGCATACAACGAATTCTGTAGTCATCGGGATATCCCATATCGCGCTGGAATCCGGTGGGTAGCTTGTTGATCGTGTGTTGACTAGCGTATTTCCCATCGAGTTCGGCGCAAAACCATGACTCATGCGTCGTATCTGATTTGACTACCTTGGGTTCGCTAATGGGAATAAACAATTCAGGATCCGACGGAAGCGTCAGGTTATAAGCCCGATGAATATAAGGAAGGTTGTACAGTATGTCTTTTAGGCTATACACATCTTGGTTCACTTGTTCACCGAGAAGTTGACACAGAGCAGGTAATATCCCGCCATTCTTGAATTTAATCTTTTCGTTACTAAGGGCAGATGGCCCCGCTAAAGCGAACCCGGATACGCCATGCTGATCCCCAAATTGCTGACCTCTTGTTAGGAGTAGCGCTTTAGTTGCATTCAAGAAGCTATAGTAAGCAGTCAATGGCGCCGAAGTCTTAGCGAGATTTTGAGTGGCCTCATGAAAGCTTCGGGCTTGGCTCCAGAAGAACCTTGCGTCGTGCTTTTTCGCCCGCTTCAACCAAAGGTCAACATAATCCCAAGTACTCGTCACCAATACGGTCTTTTCATTAAAATGAGGCGACGAGACCGCCTTGTGCAACGTCAGTGGCTTTCCTTTATAGATAATCGCTTTAGCTGCCATAGGTTCACCTATTAATTTTAGTACTAATATATCGCTTATATATTTGACTGCACGTTCGATTTTGTACGCAGAGGGACGGATTCCACATTCCGATGGGCTGTCGTTGAGGCAGGGTATTGAACGGCTCGCAGTGCCGGGGCCGTCATTACCAAAGAACCTTATCGATAATCCTTGGTACCCCAGTCGTTCCTGGCGTCGGATCAAGCGCTAGGAATTCGCTCATCTCAGAATTATCATTCTCTCGTTGCCAAAGTTCATAAATGTGCTGGTTAACCCCCAACGCAGCAATAAATCTATCCCAGCCCCAAGCCGTGCGCCCTCCACCACGGGGGCTGGGATTAGCGGTCTTCGTTATATCCTGCCCGAGCCAATCTTGCCATCCAGCAAGACCCAAAGGAGGTGTGTAAGTGTCTCTTAAAATATGGTAATACGAAGGGCCCGAATGAAGCCCGTCGATAATAGGACCAAGATTTGGAAAGAGGCAGTGAAACGACTTGCTTGCAGCGACATAGCCGCCACTATCGGTCACTGACCCCGGTAAGGCAAGGAGGGAGTAAATGTCACGTATTTCATTCGCCAGGCTAGTCTTAGTAGCTGGATTGATCAGAGTAGCCGGCGATTGCAGCAATGGCAAAGAAAGTGGGGCGATCCAGTCCAAACTCGACGGCTGGAGCTGTGAAAGTATATTTTGAAGCCTTGCAGGGGGCACGAGCCGAGAACTGCGGGCATTCATGCCGAAGTCTTCCAGTAACCGGACAATTGCTAATGCAGCCTCTGGCATCGAAAGCCAGGCGGAAAGTTTGCGGTAATTGCTGAGCCCATTAGTTCGAATTTCGATAAACTGCTCGTAGGGTAGATTGTAAGCCGCAGTCCGTGTGCCGATTGCGTTATACGCTGCGACATTTTCGGAAATCATTCCGGGAATGGAAGTTAGGGGTGTTCCGGCGGCTATTGGCATGGCAGGTAGCATACGGGGCAATAAAAAGAATGTCCATTCGGGTCGGCGAACAAAGTCGTCCCGCCGACCGGCGGAGGAGACGATGAGCTTGGGGCGCACGTGGTGCCGTCGTTCCGATTTTTCCGGTCAGGCTCCTGTCCATTGCGCCTGTCTGGTAACATTCTGGTGCACATAATCGGAAGTTTTACGGGGACTGTCGGGGAGGTGAAAGGGACTATCCCTTTGATTTTTCTGAAGTTTCCCTTGCATGCGGAGTCGGTTGGTTGGTGCGGTTACGCGGACTCATAATCCGTTGGTGCCGTGTTCGACTCACGGGAGGCCCACCAGACAGAAGAGAGACCTGAAATATCCAGGTCTCTCTTTTTTTGTCGAAATTTTTGTCAAAATGCTGGGGGAGGTGGACGGGGAAATCGCCAGCGAGCAGTAGCTCAGCTATCGTTCCCCCTTTGCTCAATGCCATACCGCATCGCTGCTTCAAGCACGTCAATTTTTATGTCTGCCAGTGTTTTGAATTTAATGCAGTACCCCGTGACACTTGCCTTCCCGAGTTGAGGGGCGAATGTCCGGCTCAGGTAGGTTTTGTCATCAACCCCCATGACATAGACGGAAATGCCGGTGGTGTTCGCACTGATGCCGATTTGATAGAACTCCCGGGTTTTTCCGTTGGCATAACGCATCGTTTGCGTGCCATAACCGATGCTGGGGTTGGAGACAACTTTCCCGGTTTCGTCTTTGCCATCGAGGAACCATAGCTTGCATGCCGGCATCAAGGCCATGACACGCTGATGCAACTCGCGCATCTCGGTGCACTTGGGTTCGCTCTGGGCGGCAATGTACGCTTTGATTTGCTCTTTTATGGACATATCAGACTCTTTGCGTTGCCGTCACGCCGCAGCAGCTAAGATGCACTCGATGTCACAAGCGCAAACGCCAGCCGCAACTTGTCCCCGCTCTCCGTCATCAACTGCGTGATCGAAGCAGCCGTCTCCGCTGAAAGCAAGTGCGCGCTCCCGGCTTGAACGTCCGACTTTGCCGATACTTCCAGATCACCAGCCAGTTCGGCCAATTTCCTTGCGCCGACGGTGCCTGCAATCCCTTTAAGCACGTGCATTTCCGCAGCCAGCTCATCGGCCGAGCCGGCATGTGCCAACTGGTTCAACCTATCCTTCAGCCGCGCAATCTCCAGGTCGTAGCTCGCCAACGCCTTGCGGTAAATTTCACCCTGGCCGCCGAAGCGTTGCAGCACGTCGGCGATCGGTTCGATGGTGTCGTCCGGAGCCGCGCCGGGTGAAGCGGCGGGGGTGGCCGCCGTGTTCATCGCGCGGCCGCTCAAGGCCAGCAGGATGGGCACGACTTCGTCGATATCGATCGGCTTGCCAACGTGTTCGTTCATGCCGGCTTCCAGGCATTCGGCACGGTCTTCGTTGGTGGCATTGGCCGTCATGGCCAGGATGGGCAGGAATTGGAAGCGTTCGTTGGCGCGGATGCGGCGCGTCGCTTCCAGCCCATCGATGTCGGGCATCTGCACGTCCATGATCACGATATCGAACCGGCCCGGTTCGCGCGTGGCAAGTTCGATCCCGGATACGCCGCCTTCGGCCAGGGTGACTTCGGCACCTTCGCCCTTGAGCAATTCATGGACCACCTGGCGGTTTAGTGCATTGTCTTCGACAACCAGCAGGCGCATGCCTTGCAGGCGTCTGCTTGACTGCGGTCTGGGCGGAAGCTGCAATGTGCGTTCACCGGGCTTGCCCAGGGCGCGTTGGATGGAGCCGAACAACTGCTGGGGCGTTACAGGCTTGGTGAGGAAGTCGTCGAACGGGGCGTCAGCCCGGTCTGCCGTTTCGGCCAGTTGTTCACGGCCGAACGCCGTCATCATGATGACGACCTGCGGGTTGGCCGGGCCGGCTTCCTTCCTGATCAATCTGGCGGCGCTCAAGCCATCGAGGTCGGGCATGCACCAGTCCATGATGATGGCGTCGAATGCGGCGCCGCGCCGCAGCGTGTCGAGTGCCATGGTGACGGCTTGCGTGCCGCCGGGCGCGTGTTCCACTTCCCAGCCAAATGCCTTGATGGTCTTGACCAGGATTTCGCCGGCCATGGGGTTGTCGTCAACCACCAGGATATGGCGTTTCGGCCCACCTGCCAGGATGACAAGCTGGGTGCTGTCGTCCACGTCGAGTGTGACGTCGAACGAAAAGCAACTGCCCATGCCCACTGCGCTATCGACTTTCAATTCTCCACCCATCAAGCCCACCAGGCGACGGCTGATGACCAGGCCCAGCCCGGTGCCGCCGAAGCGGCGTGTGGTCGAAGCTTCGGCTTGCGTGAAGCCGTCGAAGATGCGTGCCAGCTGTTCCGGCGCGATGCCGATCCCGGTGTCACTCACGGCGATGTGCAGGGCAATCTTCTCGGCGCTGCGTGAGACTTCGCTCAAGCTGATGACGACCCGGCCTTTTTGTGTGAACTTGATGGCATTGCCCGCGAGATTGATCAGCACCTGCTGCAAGCGCATCTGGTCGCCCACCAGCACGCGCGGCAGGGCGGGATCGATTTCGAACAGCAGCTCGACGTTTTTGTCGCCGAGGTTGCTGGAGAGGACCACGGCAAGGTCGCGCATCAGCGTTTCGAGTTCGAATGGATGGCGGTCGAGTTCCATCTTGCCGGCATCGATCTTGGAGTAATCGAGAATGTCGTTGAGCAGCCCCAGAAGCGAGCGCGCCGCCGTCTGGGCTTTGACGGCGTAGTCGGCCTGGCGTACGTCGAGGTTGGTCTGGCGCAGCAATTGCAGCATGCCCAGCACCGCATTCATGGGAGTGCGGATTTCATGGCTCATGTTGGCCAGGAACTGGCTTTTTGCCAGGGTGGCCTGTTCTGCGAGCCGCTTGGCTTCCATCAGTGTGGCTTCGAATTCCTTGCGTTCGGTGACGTCGAGGTTGATGCCGACGACGCGGAGCGCCTTTCCTTCAGTATCGCGTTCGATGAAGGCGCCGGCCTGCACGTAGCGGACGGAACCATCCGGCCGGATGATGCGGAACACGGGAGTGAATTGGTCGCGCCCTTCCACGGCGCGCCTCAACTGGGCTTCGGTGGCTTCGACGTCGTCGGGGTGCACGCGTGAACGCCAGTGTTCGTAGCTTAGCCCGCCGTCGCCCAGTGTTTCCGGCTGAGCGAACAGCTTGAACATTTGCGGATTCCATCGGATCGCGTTGTCGGCGAGGTTCCAGCTCCAGGTGCCCAGGTGCGCCGTTTCGGTCGCCAGCACGACGGTGGAGTGCGCCTCGATCAGCTTTTTCTCGCGGTCGGCGATTTCCTGTTCTGCCTTGATGCGCGCCTGCAGTTCGTCCTTCAACTGCTGCATGATCTGCTCGTAGCCGTAGACTGTGGAAAAGGCGCCCGTGGTGAGGAAGGCTCGCATGACGCCATAGCTGACCAGCAGGAAGCCGCTGGCGAAAATGATGTGGGCCAGCCACCATTGGTGGTTCCAGACCTTGGACATCACGAACGAGATCGACGACTGGGCAAAAAATGCCGTCGCCAGGATGTAGTTGTGCATCAGGGGCTGGGAAATGCGGCGCGCCAACAGGATCAGGCAACTGAAGGAAGACAGGCATGCCGCCCCAATTTCCATCGACAGGCGAACCCAGGGTGCGCCGGCAATCGGTGAATAAGCCAGACAGCCGACTGCAATATTGATGACGAGAAATGTTGTAATCCATGTGCCCCAGCCGGCGCGGCGCCGGGCCGGCGAATCGACCTCGATGCGGCCATATACGAGTGAAGCCCTCACCAACAGGCATGCCATCGCAAAGCGCGATGCCGGCCCGTACAGGATGAACAGCCACATATTGTGGTGCGCCATAAAGGTAAAGGCGCCGTGCGGGGCATAAATGATGGTGAACCCGAGGAAGCCCAGAGTCAGCCAGCGCAGGAATTGCTCGCCTGACTGCAGATAGCAGCGCCATGACACGAAACTGATGAACAGGCCTTCGGCCGTTGCCACGGCGATGGCCAGGACGTGGAAGCTCATGTCGTCATACTTGGCTTCCGCGCCGGGCAGGAAGGCGACGTAGGCGATCAGCGCCGCCGGGGCCAGCGCCAATGCGCAGAGCGTGATGAAGGAATACAGTCTGGCCGCAAATCGCGCAAGGGGACTGTGGTCTGAATAGGGCATCGAGATTCTCGGCGCAGGGGTGGGATGCTTCCCATCATACGGGGTTGCTTCACACAGGTGAAGCGGCGTCGCAGGTGCGCACCTCAAAGCACGGCTTTATCGTGAATATGTCGCCTTCGTCGACATTTGTGTTGCTTTTAAGCATGATGTTCCTGCGTCGAACTGAAATTGTGCGCAATGTTGATTTGCGGATATATCTGCATTGTCATGTGATCAAGGTCACAGCATGTAGAAATGCTTTTGGTTAAGCTTGAGAAAATAAGGCAACGCATTGCAAAGTGAGGCGCGGTTGGTTATAGTGCCGTCTCTTTTCCCCCCCTTCGTTACGTTGGCTGGATCGCACGGGGACGGTGCTTGCCTCGACTTCTGTTGCCCGAATTTGCCCCCGATTCCGGTCCGACCAACGCGATTTCTTATCTCATGTTCCTGACGCAATCCCGGCCGCGTACACTGGCCGAAGCAATCGATTCCAACAACGGCTTCAACCTGGTGCGCCTGATCGCCGCCTCGCTGGTGCTCATGTACCACTGCTTCTCGCTCAATCCGGTGCACCCGAACACGCCCGACCCGCTGACCTATATCCTGGCGCCGGTCACCAACATCGGCACGATTGCCGTCGGCGTGTTCTTCATGATCAGCGGCATCTTCATCAGCCGCAGCTGGATGCACGACCCGCACCTGCCGCGTTTCTTCCTGCGCCGCATCGCCCGCATCATGCCGGCGCTGTTCGTGTGCGTGATGCTGACCACCACGGTCGCCGTCATCTTCTTTTCCGACAGCGGCGCGAGCGGCCTGTTTTCTTCCGGTCCCTGGCACTACATCTTCGGCAACACGGTCTTGCATGGCCTGCGCACGGCAGTGCCGCCGGCCGAGTTGAAGATTCCCGCCGTGCTCGGTGGGCAAGACTTGAACGGCCCGCTCTGGACCCTGCTCTGGGAAGGCCGCATGTATGTCATGCTGGCGCTGATCGGTGCTGCTGCCGCCATGCCGATGCGTATTTGGCTCATGGTCACCTCGATCTTTCTGTTGATTGCTACCGGCCTGTGGCCGAAGGTGGCCGCCGGCTATATCTGGGGCCTCGAGATGTGGCCGCAATTCCTGACCGGCATCCTGCTGTTCACCATCGCATCCCAGGTGCGCATCGGCGCGCGGCAACTGATCTGCACGCTCGCGCTGGCCGCACTGGGCTGGACACAATGGACAATCAATACCTCGACCGGCCTGACCTTCTTCGGCGCCAGCCTGATCTGCGCCGCCGCCGCGCTATGGCTGGGCAGCGCACGCTTCCAGGGCAAGGCTTTTTTCCAGAAGCACGATTATTCTTACGGCGTCTACATCTATCATTGGCCCATCATCCTGATGCTCAAAACGGCCATTCCATCGCTCAACGAAATCACCATGCTGCTGGCCACGCTCTTGATCGTGCTGCCCCTTGCCATGCTGAGCTGGCACTGGGTCGAATCGCCCGTGCTGCATTTCATGCGCAAGAAATTGCGCCGCCCGAACCGCGAGGCGGTTGGCGCGGCGCCGGCTACCGCAGAGACGGCCGCGTGCGCAAGCTGATGGCCAAATGCCATACAATTGCCGAAAGTGGAATGTTCTCTCGACGCAATTAAAAAGCCCACAAAGAAATAGTTAGGTACTTGGTAAAGAAATAGTTAGGTACTTCACGACTATTCGTGTATAGTCGTGACTCAGCACTTGTATCAAGCCGTAAGTCGTCGTTGGTCTCCTTCCCGCCTTGCTCGTTACCGAGCGATCCTGTTTGAATTCCCTTCAGTTACGTTCCCCTTGATGTTGGGTGCCATTCGGGCTTTGTCCCAAAACGTAAATTGATTAAGGAAATAAACATGACTACTACCCAAACCGGTACCGTGAAATGGTTCAACGACTCCAAGGGCTTCGGCTTCATTACGCCTGACGGCGGTGGTGCAGACCTGTTCGCCCACTTCCAGGACATCCAGAGCACGGGCTTCAAGTCGCTGGCAGAAAACCAGCGCGTGTCGTTCGTTCGCGGCACGGGCCCCAAGGGCGAAAAAGCGACCAACATCGTCGCGATCTGATTGCTCTGATCGAAATCCGGCCATCCGTACAATGGCCGGTGCAATAAAGTAAGTTCATCAAGAATTCACGGCCGCTTTCGCCGTCGAGGGCACCATGCAGATAGCATGGGTTTTCAGACGCAGACATGCCGGGGCACCATGCAGATAGCATGGGTTTCGGACGGTTGGGTTTTACAGCAAATGGAAGCTCGCTTCGGCGGGCTTTTTTTGCCTGACGCATCCAGCTTCAAAAATCCGTTGCAGTCCACGCGCAATACGGCGTGCAAGACATTCGACGTCCGCAAGTAAACATTCCAGGAGCCCACATGGCGAAAGAAGAATTGATTGAAATGCAGGGAAAAGTCGACGAAATCTTGCCGGACTCGCGTTTTCGCGTCACGCTGGACAATGGCCACACCATCATCGCCTACACCGGCGGCAAGATGCGCAAGCATAATATCCGCATCATCGCAGGCGACGCGGTCACGCTGGAAATGTCGCCCTACGATTTGACCAAGGGACGCATCACGTTCCGTCATCTCCCTGCGCGCACCGGCGGCAATTCTGCGCCTCCGCGGCGTACCTATCGCGGCTGAGTTTCGCCAGATATTTTCCCAAGGGCTTGCAACGATGCAGGCCCTTTTGTTTTTGCGGTACCGTATACACCATCACGGTTGTGCGGTTGTGCCAGCAAAGCCATCAACAGAACCGGCCATTCCAGCCATGCATGGATACCGGCCGCGACCGCATACAACTGGCGCGCAGCCGCATAGTCCATGATGTAATACACAAGCAGCGCGATGACCATACCGCCTGTAAGTAGCTTGACTGCTGCGGGAACGACTGCACCATCCACCAGCCTTTCCTGCATCTTGGGGAGCAAGGCAATCACGCAATAGTAGTGCAGGCATTGCGCCAGTACCACTGCAGACCAGAGTGCCGGGCGATTGTCGTCGGCAAATCCCTGCGGGAATTGGCCGTCGAGCAGGGACAGGAATGGAGCGCTTGAACGCGGCAGCAGAGCAGGCGACCAGCCGCTGATGGCGACGGCCAAGGGCAACAGAAACAGGGCACATAAGGCCCATGCCAACACCCTGGCTTGCCCGTGTTCGCGCGCCATGTCCCAAGCCAGTCCCAGCGGCGTGAAATTATGTAGCAAGGCCAGGATCAGCAAGAGCGTCACGATATCGCCCCGGTCGAGCAATATCCACATCAATGTGGCCAGGCAGGCACCGGCAAGCCTAACCAGCCAACTGCTGCCGCGAGGCGCGAACACAACCAGCGCCAGCAGCACCAGCAGGGTAAGCATGTCGATGATGCGGCTTTTTTCTCCCGGCACGATGCCGCGCCATGTCATGACCTTGATGGCAGCGTCCGGCAGGAGGACGGACCAGATTGCAATCCACCACGGCTTCGGCCAGCGCTTTGCGTAGCGGCTGCGCAGGAAACACAGTTCCCAAATCACGTGCGGCAGGCCGAACAGCGCGAGCGAAATCAAATAGAGCGGCGGAGGCAGGAACAGCGCCAGCAACACGATGCTGGCCACCATCAACGGGTGTGGCAAGCCCGGCAGCATCGATATCGATTTCATCCGAGGAACAGATAGCCGATGCAAAGCGACGCAACATTGGCCGCAAGCGACCAGAGCAAGGCTTTGCGCAATCCCGGCCGCAGCCAGAATTGATACCAAAACCCTTCCACCAATACCGCACCGAGCTCGAGTACGGTCAGCCCCGGCAAGTATTCATCTGGCGCCAGGACCAGCGAGTAGTGCCAGACGACGGGGTGGGTCAGACATTGCGCAGCAACGGCAACCCATGTGGTGCGCAACCACGGTTTGGGACGGGCCAGAAATACGACCAGCGGCACCTCGCAGCATTGCGTCATCACAAAGGCCGTGAGCTGGGCGCCCAAGTTTATTGCCCGAGTTTTTGCAGGATGCCTACCTTGTGCGTTTTTGCGTCAAGCTGGGTCGGCGATTGACACAGAATGCTGAAATCGCCGCTATAGCGACCATGCTCGTAGGTCGCGCCCATTTCGCAACTGCCGTTGAATTGACCGGCTTTGCCCTCAAGGTTCACGTCGGCGACGCAGCGTTCATGGAGCTTCTTGCTTGAACAAAAACGATCCACTTGCCAAAACTTGACCTCACCGCAAGCGATCATGCCATCCTTGATTTCGCCCTTTGGCGAGCCCGCAGGGCAATTGGATGGGCTGGCAGGTTGTATGGCGCGGTCAATCAAGACATTCGATGACAGGGTGCGGCGCATTTCAATGATGCCTTCATAGCGCAATGCGTTGCGGCGGCAGGCGCCTTCGCCACCTCCGGCCAGTTTGTCGCCAGGTATCGTACAGGCTTCGTCCGGTTTTTTTCCGTCGCAATATTTATCGACCGTGTCATAGGTATTCGGGTTTTCTGCGAAGCGCTTGTTCAATTCGTAATTGGGGATGTCCGCCATGGCCGGCAGCGCGCCGGCAAGAAGGGAAACCATCAGGCACAGAATCAGTTTTTGCATTGGGCTTGACCGTTGAATCGAGATTGGAGGCGCGGCTTGAAAGCGTGCGGTGTTGTTTTCCAGTCTGCCAAACGAGGCATGGCCAGTCAAGTGAGCTTGGATGACGGCTCGGTTTGCTTCCCCGGCGCAGGGCCAAGCCGTAGTTCCAGCTCCGTCATCAGTCGCGCCATCAAGTCCGCAATGGCGATATTTTCCTCGCGCGCACACGCCAGCCCCGCCCCCTGGCCGGCCCACAGCGATAAAAAATCCGGCCGGTTGGTATTGCGTGCCGCCTGCCGTATCTCATTGGTCAGCGCGTTTTGCACGGGGTAGCGCGGAATGGTGTCTTCGTGCTCTCGCAGTCTCAGCATGAAGTCGTTGACGATGCCACGTGCCGACCTGCCGGTGAAAGTTTTCGTGGTTCTGGTGGAAGTGTCGGCGGCTTCCCGTATCCGGGTTTTCCACATCGTATGGATCTTCGATTCGGCAGTAACGAGGAAGGCCGTCCCCATTTGCACAGCCTCTGCACCCAGCATCAGCGCCGCAGCAATGCCGCGGCCATCCATGATGCCGCCGGCGGCGATGATGGGCAGCCGCACTGCGTCTGAAATCTGCGGCACCAGTGCCATCAGGCCGACCATGCTGTCGTCATAGCTGCCAAGGAAGGTGCCGTGGTGCCCGCCGGTTTCGGCACCCTGGGCCACGATGGCATCGGCGCCATTGGCTTCCCATGCGCGCGCCTCGGCGACATTGCTCGCCGAGCCGATGACCAGGCTGCCGGCGCGGTGCAGGCGTTCAATCGATCCGGCATCGAGCAGGCCGAAGGTGAAGCTGGCGACGGGCACGCGCAATTCCACCAGCACCTCGAATTGGGAATGGAAGTCCTCGCAGTATTTTGCCAGGGGTTGTGCCGGCGGCAGGCCGAGCTCCTGGCGTATCGGGTTGAGCAGGGCGAAGGCATGGGCCAGTTCCTGAGCCGTTGGTTCGGGCGGGTCTTGCACGAACAGGTTGATGTTGAACGGGCTTCGGGTGCGGCTGCGAATCTCGGCGACTGCATTGCGCAGGGTTTCAGCATCCATCGCCGAAGCGGCCAGCGAGCCGAGTCCGCCGGCATTGCTGGCAGATGCAGCCATTTCCGGCGTGCTGGCTCCCAGCATCGGTCCCTGGACAACAGGTTTGGTGATGCCGACCTGTTGCATCAATCGGCTGGGCAAAAGCATGGTTGTCTCTCAATTGAACTGCGGATTTAATCAGGGTCGTGCCAGGCCGTATGTATCTTTCCGCCGTCATCGGAAAGACGCATCCAGCCGTCGACGGGCTGGTCTTCGTAGTCCTTTTGCAGTTGGGCCCATTTGCGGATCATCAATATCTCCATCGCCCCCCCGACTTTGCGCAGCCCTGAAGCGGTATTCATTTCGCCGAGATCGTCGCTCGCATCGAGCACTGTCTGCCCGTGCTGGTCCAGCAGGATAGCCGCCAGGTGGTCGGCACCGGGCCGGTCGTCGCGGCGGAACAGCAGCAGGATATTGCCGCTGGCGAGCGTCACACCCGTGATCGTGTCGCACATACTTGCGGCGGCATCGGAAATCTTGCCCGGGAAATACCAGCGCGGCTTCAGGCCGGCGATGCGAGAGCTTTTTCCAGTCCGCTTCAGTGTCGCCACCATGTCGTCATTGGTGAGGTCGCCGCTGGGCGTAACCAGCGTGATGGTGAAACGGGTGGCGGCTTTGGCGCAGTGCGCCGTCCATGACAAGTCATTGTCTGCATCAAGCGCATGCGCAAGGGGCGCGCAGGCAAACAATGCAGCGGCGCAGATGGCATGATGAGGGCGGGTGAATGCGGGTTTCATGGCATATCCTTTGACGACGGCTTGCATGATAGCCGAGCGCTGTGTTTTGCGCCTCATTTTGCCCGCCGTTCTGATGCGCAAACGTCGTCGCTGGCGTATCATGGCAAGCCATATTCAGGGAGAAGCGGGTGATCGACCAAGAAATTCGTGCGCGGGTGTTGGGGCTGTATCCCATACTTGGCGAGCTGCCGCAAGATGAGCTGGGCAAGCTCTTCGCTGAGGCTGCCTACATGAAGGTGCCCGATGGCGCGCTCATGTTCGACGAAAACCAGCAATGCATGGGCTTTCCCTTGCTGATTTCCGGCAGCGCGCGCGTGATCAAGTCTTCGCCTTCCGGGCGCGATCTGTATCTGTACCAGGTGCTGCCCGGCGAAACCTGCATCCTGACCAGCAGTTGCCTGCTGGCCAAGGCACCCTATCAGGCGCGCGGGGTAGCGCAGGAAGAACTGGAGCTGGTCGTGTTGCCTCCGGGAACTTTCAAGCAATTGTTTTCCCGGCTTGAGCAATTCCGTTCCCAGGTGTTCAATCGTTTTTCCGAGCGCCTGACCGAGCTGATGAACCTGGTGACGGCTGTTGCCTTCCAGAAGCTTGACCAGCGCCTGGCATCGTTCCTCGTATCGAAGCCGAATCCGGTTACCATGACGCATCAGGCGCTGGCCGACGAGTTGGGCAGCTTCCGGGAACTGGTCAGCCGCCTGCTGAAGGATTTCGAGCACAGGGGCTGGGTACGGCTCGAGCGCGGCCAGGTTCATGTGCTCGACTTGCCGGCAATGAAGAAATTCGTGAATTTATGAAGCATCGGTGATTTTTATCACCAAGATTTTTTGCCCGGGTGCGCGACACTTGCGCCCAAGCCGATCTGCAACCAGGCCACATCGTTCAACAGTCATTTACAGGAGACCATCATGTCGCTACGCATCAACGATACCGCACCGAACTTCACCGCCAAGACCACGCATGGCAGCATTGATTTCCACAACTGGATCGGCGACCAATGGGCCATCCTGTTTTCCCATCCCAAGGACTTCACGCCGGTCTGCACCACGGAACTGGGCTACATGGCCAGGATCGAGCCGGAATTCACCAAGCGCAACGCCAAGCTGATCGGCCTTTCGGTCGATGCGGTGGAAAACCATGAAAAGTGGGCCGCCGACATCGAAGAAACCCAGGGCGCCGCCGTGAAGTACCCGATGATCGGCGACACCGACCTCGCCGTGGCCAAGCTTTACAACATGCTGCCGGCCGAAGAAGAAGGCTCGTCCGAAGGCCGCACCGCCGCCAACAACGCCACGGTGCGTTCGGTGTTCATCATCGGTCCGGACAAGAAAATCAAGCTGATGCTGACCTACCCCATGACCACGGGCCGCAATTTCGACGAGATCCTGCGCGTGCTCGACTCGATGCAACTGACCGCCAAGCACAAGGTCGCCACCCCGGTGAACTGGAAGCATGGCGACGACGTGATCATCACGCCGGCCGTCAGCAACGAAGAAGCAGAAAAATCCTTCCCCGGTTTCAAGACCATCAAGCCTTACCTGCGCACGACCAAGCAACCAGGCTGATTTGTTTTAGCCCGGCGCTGCAACTCCTGCGTGGAGTTGCCGCGTGGTTTGCTGCATTCGCTGTGGCATTCGCTGCGGCATGAGCACGCAATCCCACTATCCACACGGAGTACCATGTCAGACGTATCGACTTCTGCGCTCATCGCGCAATGGAATGCAGACGGGCGCAACTATATCCAGCGGCTTAATGGCTTGATTGCCGACGGCCATGAAGGCCGGGAAACACCCAAGGAGTGGCCGGACGACGTGCGTACGCTTGACCAGGCCAAATCCGTGCTCGCGCTGATCGAAGCAGCAGAACGGGAAGGGCGCTGGCAGGCGCAAAACCCTGTGGCCGACCGCGCCTACGAACCCTTCGTCGACATGCTCAACGAGGTTTGCCAGAGCTTGCGCTGCGTCTGCATCCTGGGGCGTGACGACTTGCTGGTCTGTGCGGGAACCTCTTACATGCCTGGCAAAACGCTCCACATAAGTGGCGGGCAAGTCGTGGAACGCCCCGACATTCTCGCTGCTGCAATGACGCGCAGCCATGATCGCTTGCTGCTCGTGACGCAGGAGGGATTCAGCGTCCGTTCTTCGCTCGACGGCGATGTGCAAGTTTTCTTCCCCTGGCCTGAAAGCGTGGCGCCTGGCGCCCTGGACTGCGTGCAGGTCAGTGAAGATGGCCGCGCCATCGCCTTTGTTGAAGAGGAAAATGCCGTGTGGCTGGGCCAGGCAGACGGTGAGGACACGGTGTGGACTTGCGTGTATCCCACGGCTGATCAGCTTGATGAAGACGACGATGAAGACGAGGACGAGCAAGACGGGGAGAAATCAGGCTGGTCCGACTCGATGATGCATTGCGCGCTTTCACCCGACGGAAAATTCATTGCCTATGGTTCGCAATGCCATGGGCATTTCATTGACTGCATTATTGGCACCGGCGCGGTCCAGTTCTGGGCGGAGATCGGTTACCACAGCGAATATCCGCATTACGCCTGTTTTTCCGACGATAGCACCCATGCTGCACTGAACTCCTGCCACTTTTACCACGGCGCGACGGTTGGCGTCCGCCTGGCCGACGTCGAAGGGGTGGAAACCGCGCCGTATGAAGAAGACGCGCGCGTCAAGGTAATCGACGAACGCCTGCGAGTTTATGCTGCCACCTGGCTGCCGCTTGGGCCGGAGCGTGAGGGTTTTGCGCTGGCTGGGGCAAGTTATCTGGATGTGGTGTCGGTCGAGGGCGAGGTGCGTAATACCGTCTGTTTCGGTTCCAGTGCGTCGTCAATCGACTATTGCCCCAAGACCGGCTTGCTGGCCGTGGCGTCCTACTCGGGGTTCCTCCATCTGTATGATCCGACCCAACTGGCGCAAGACGGCTCGGCCATCGGGTATCGTCCGATCCATGAGCATTATCGGTGGGTATTCTGGAAAGACCGCGCGCCGTTTCGCTGGTAGATCCGGCACAACCTCATAATCCTGTTGCGGATTTGTCCCGCCATGCTGAGGCATGGCGGGCGGCAGCATTTTCTCTGTCGCACGCCGTGCGCCTCTGAACGACACGCAACGGCGCGCAACGTACTGGTGACGAAGATCGGTCAGGATGTGCACGCTGCGCCCTACGCGTTTGCCGCTGACCCCGCGCTGCGCCTGGGCATCGTCAATCGTTATCTCTATGGGCCGGGCTGGGAAGATTGGATCGAAGGCTTGCGCCGGAAGAAGCGCGCGGTCGTGGCGCGAGACGTGCCACAACTGATGCGGCTGCTCGACGCCGGGCGCATCGATGCCTTTCCCGCCATTCCCGTCGGTTCTGCTGCACGTGCCAGGCTGTATGGGCCGCATGCGAACCTGCGCCGCCTGCGCTGCTTTGAAAACAGCGATGCTGCAAAAGGCGGGCTTGCTGTTGTCGCGCAGTTCGCTCGACGATGCCGTGCGCGACGCCATCGGGCGGGCGTTGCATGACATGCGCGAAGACGGCACACTTGCGGCCATCGTCGCGCGCTATGTGCCGGACCGCAAAGAGGCGGAGTCCATGCTGATACCGTTGAAATGAGGCACGAAATTCCGCGAAAACCGCCAATTCCGCCCGAAATTGCCTTAACATGTCGGCTTAAAGCCGAAATCCCATAATAAAAACACGCTGCATTCCACCTTGTCGGCTTATCTGGGTTGTCCATCCCTTGTTCGGAGTATTTTTCGATGAGAATCGTCTCAAGCTTGCTACTGCTTTGCCTGTTTCCCCTTTCTGCCCTCGCTGCGGACGAACCCGAGCAGGGTAATCCGATTGCCGCCCTGCAATGGCAGACCGGCCCGAGTACCGACGTTATTGCGTCCAAGGCAACCCTGAAGGTTCCTGCCGACGTCGCCTACATCGATGAGGCGAACAGCAAGAAATTCCTTGAAATGACCGGCAATCTGCCCGACCCGGGCAATTACATCGTGTCGTCGAAGAAAGACAACTGGTGGGCCGTGTTCTCGTTCGACCCGATCGGTTACGTCAAGGACGACGAAAAGATCGATGCCGACGACTTGCTCAAGACCATGAAGGAAAACGACGAACCGTCGAATGAAGAGCGCCGCAAGCTCGGCTTGCGTGAATTGCATACCGACGGCTGGTACGTGCCGCCGCATTACGATTCGGCCACCAAGCGCCTGGAATGGGGCCTCAAGCTGCATAGCGACAAGGGTGTCACGCTCAATTACACGATCCGCCTGCTCGGCCGTACCGGTGTGATGGACGCAACGCTGGTATCGAGCCCGGAAACGCTGGACGCCGACGTGAAATCGTTCAAGGAAGTCTTGCAAGGCTACGACTTCAACAGCGGCGAACGCTATAACGAATTCCGCGCCGGTGACCATGTGGCGGAAATCGGCCTCGGTGCCCTGGTGCTGGGTGGTGCGGCTGCGGTGGCGGCGAAGAAGGGTTTCTTCACGGTCATTCTCGGCTTCCTGGCGGCGGCATGGAAATTCATCGCCGTGGCTTTCCTGGGCTTGATGGCCAAGATTCGTTCCTTGTTCTCCAAGAAAAAGGAATGAGTTTGCCCGTCGAGATCTGGCTGGCGCTGGGAATCGCCCTGTTTTATCTGTACGATTCCCTCGTCATGCTGGAGCCGAACGAATTGGTGTTGATCGAATCGGGCGGACGCTGGAATGCCTTCGTTCCGCTGTCGGACTGGCAGTTCCGCGGCAAGTATGTCTATCTGCCCAATCCCTTCGTGCCGGTACAGACGCTGTATCGGCTCGATTGGCACAGGAGCGGCGGCAATCTGCCCAACCCGGCTGTGCTGGACGGCTTTCTCGCGGCGCAAGTCTTCCTGCGCCCCGTGGTGCTGGTTTTGTTTTTCCTGCTGGCCGTTTTGTTGCCTGTGGCTATCTGCTACGTCGCACCTTTGCGTTTGTTGCTGGCCATCGTCGGCGAAGCCTATGCCTTCATCCTGATTGCTGCCTTGCTGTTATATCGCCAGCGCAAGGGCTTGCTGCTCGACGGGAAAGCCGCGCTGAAGCTGGCCATGGATGGTTTGCTGTGCGCGCCTTTTTCGCTCAACCTGATCCGCAAGCTCGGCCTCGGCTACAATTGGCAGGGTGACCCGGTTGCGTTCGCGCATGGCGTGATGAAGCCGGAACGCTTTGCCACGCTGCGCGACAGCTTGTTGCGGCGTATCGACAAGGATCTGCAAATGCTGGATGAAGAACAGCCCATGCACCGGACGCTGCAGGAGACGCGGCGCCGTTTCAGCGAGATGGGCACATGAACGCAACGGAATGGCTGGTGCTGATCGGTGGCGTTGCGGTTGGTTTTTGTGTGGTCTACATCATGCTGAGCGCCAGCGCCAAGCCGCGGCGCCAGGCCCAGACCCGCAATGGTTCCGGGCAGGAAAGCGCACGCTGGCAGCAGGCCCAGTACCAAAGGCAGCAGCAAAGCCAGCAACAGCAGCAATGGCAGCAGCGTGCACCGCGCGCAGAACCGACGATGGCCGAACGCTGGTACGTGATTCTCGATGTGGCGCAGAGTGCTTCGCGCGCCGAGATTGAGCGCGCCTACAAGGTCAAGATCAGCCAATACCACCCGGACAAGGTGGCGCAGATGGGGATCGAGATCCGCGAACTCGCTGAAGCGAAGTCGAAGGAAATCAACGCCGCTTACGACTACGCCACGCGTTCCTAGCCGGGCTCTGTTCCTGTCTAACCCAGCTCGCCTGAATACCGAACGACCCGCAGCAGGTTGACAAGCTGCTGTCACCTGCCGACGCGGCAAAGTACCAGGCCAGGCACCGGGGAAAGAATTGCGTCGTCGTTGCGCCATCAGCGTGCGGCGAGTGAAAAACGAACGGGAGGAGACATGAACGTATTTATCACGGGAGCCAGCAGCGGGCTGGGAGAGGGCCTGGCGCGACGCTATGCCAAACCCGGCGCTACGATAGGCCTGTGTGCGCGGCGTGCCGAACTGCTCGAGGCGCTGGCGCGCGACATCGGCGCCAAGGGGGCGAAAGCCATCGTCTACACTGCCGACGTGGCCGATACGGCGGCCATGCAGCAGGCGGCAGAGCAGTTCATCGCTGCGTGCGGCAAGGTTGATCTCGTCATCGCCAATGCCGGCATCGGCATTCCGCATCGTACGCTGCAAGGCGAATCGGAGCCGATTGCCAAGCTGATGCGTGTCAACGTCATCGGCGTCACCAATACGGTAGTGCCTTTTGTGCCATCCATGGTGAAGCAGGGTTCGGGTGTGCTGGTCGCTGTCAGTTCGATGGCGGGGCACCGTGGTTTGCCCGGGCGAGCGGCTTACAGTGCGTCAAAAGCGGCCGCGCGCGTGTTCATGGATGCCTTGCGGCTTGACCTGCACGGCACCGGCGTGCACGCCATGACCTTGTGCCCCGGCTTTGTGCGTACCCCATTGACGGCGGTGCTCGACAACAAACTGCCCTTCCTGATCGATTGCGAAGAAGCCGTCGACATCATGGAGGCAGCCATTGCCGCGCGCAAGAAGACCTTCAGCTTTCCGTGGCAGATGCGCTTGATGGGCGTGCTGTTCCGTAACGGGCCGGAGAGTTTGATACGCAAGCTGGCGCCAGCGGCGCGAACCAAAGCGCCAGACTAAGAACCAGTTTCAAAAAGCCCATGGCGTTGTTGTCGGGGGCGGCCATCCGTCGCCTCGCCGTACAGTCGTACTGTCTTCGTCGCTCCGCCTAGGGCGTGTTGACATTTACCGTAACCAAAGCAAGGACGCTGTCAGCGCAACGAAGGAGCCGAACCGCGAGGCTAATTTGTCGTAGCGCGTGGCCACACGCCTGAATTGCTTGAGTTTG
>Ga0134128_10000417_pt1 | contig 59449 bp, 57 predicted proteins | sample KB31754_FD_96462 | JGI IMG/M metagenome (GOLD analysis project Ga0134128, IMG submission 96462) | Terrestrial soil microbial communities with excess Nitrogen fertilizer from Kellogg Biological Station, Michigan, USA - KB3-175-4 | ecosystem: Environmental > Terrestrial > Soil > Unclassified ... | reverse complement strand
CGAATTGGTACCACCCCTTCCCATCCCGAACAGGACCGTGAAACGATTTCGCGCCGATGATAGTGCTGCAACCAGTGTGAAAGTAGGTTATCGTCAGGCTTTTATTCTGCATACCCCCAGTGAGTTCCTCACTGGGGGTTTTGCTTTTTGTAGAGAGGATGATTTTCTATCCTTCCAAACTGGCAGGTGAGCAGTTTTCCTTGCTAGAATATGCATGTGCGCTGATGTAGCTCAGTTGGTAGAGCAACTGATTCGTAATCAGTAGGTCGGGTGTTCGATTCGCCTCATCAGCACCAAATTCAAAAGGCTTGCCTCGGCAAGCCTTTTTCTTTTCGTGTATCCCAACGTCGCTTTGTCGGCACGATTCCTTGCTGACAAACACGTTCGATCGGGGGAGAAATATGATGCATGAAATACCGGACGCAATTTCCAGGGAGCTCAGAAAAGGAGAGAAATTGCTATGGGCGGGCAGGCCACGCCAAGGCGTTTTCCTCAGGGGGCGTGATGCATTTCAAATTCCATTCAGCATCATGTGGGGCGGGTTTGCTCTTTTTTGGGAATACTCCGTCATCAATTCCGGCGCACCAATCCTCTTTCGCCTCTGGGGCGTGCCATTTGTTGTAATCGGCCTCTATATGATGTTTGGCCGTTTTATTGGCGAGGCAAAGCAACGTGAACACACAAGTTACGCCGTGACAGACGAGCGCATTATCATTTCTTCCGGAGTCTTCAGCAAGACGGCACGGTCGCTGAACATCAAAGCATTGTTGGATGTATCGCTATCGGAAAATAACTCCGGGTCCGGGACAATACACTTTGGTAGTGCAATAACGCCGGTACGGCGGGGGCGAGTCGCACCACACTTCGACGAAATCGAAAATGTAAGGCAAGTCTACGACTTGATCCTTACCCAGACATCGCAGAAGTCAGCTTAGCGCATCAGCGAAGAACGAGCGCAAGCTTTTTTTGCAGACCGATTTAACGGCAATTTCCACTCCAGGTCGCTGGCCCCGCCCAACATCAAATTGACTTCTGCGTATCTCAACGGGATACTGACGGGGCAGTTTTAAAAGATCGCGTCTGGAGCAGCCGATGAAAATCACGCGCAATACCGTCATCCCGATCAAGCGTTCTACCGCATTTATTCTGATTGTCGCTATATATACGGTACTTTTGAATTTGTCTTTCGGATACTTCCTGTTTTACGTGGTGGACGGCCTAGAGGATGCAGTAACGATTGGCATCAAGTTGTCCATCATGGCAATCGTTTCATTCCTTTACGTTCGGCACATGCTCTCGCTTCGAGCGCCGGGGAAAAAGTTTTCCCGTTTCCAATAGCCGAGCTGCATTAGTGTCCCTGCCGTCAAAACTAATCTTCCTTCCTGGCGCACGCGGCGAACCTGGATTTTGGCACGTGCTGGGAAACCGCTTGAGCAGCCCGGCGCAAAAAGTCTTTGTGGCCTATCCCGGATTCGGCGACGAACCGCGCGATCCAACAATACATGGCCTGGAAGATTTGGTGCGGCGATTGCTGCTTCAGATCGACCAGCCGACGGCGATCATTGCTCAATCGATGGGCGGCATCCTCGCCGTACACGCAGCATTGCAGAAACCGGAACTTGTCACCCATCTCGTACTGAGCGTGACGTCGGGCGGCGTCGATATGGACAGCCTCGGTGCTGCCGACTGGCGCCGTGCATTTGCTGCGGCGAACCCGCAACTGCCCGATTGGTTCATCGAACATCGCACCGATCTTTCTGAGCAATTGCAATCATTGAAGCAACCCGTTTTGCTGCTATGGGGCGACGCCGACCCGATCAGTCCAGTTGCTGTCGGCCAGCGCTTGCTGGCGCTGTTGCCGAACGCATGGCTGCATGTGGTTGCAGGCGGCGATCACGACCTGGCCGAATCGCATGCCGCACAGCTGGCGCCGCTGGTTGATGACCACTTGCAACGACAAATCTGATCTGCATCAATAAAGTGCACTTCCCCTACCTCAGGTCAGGATGCTGTCACTTTTTAGAGCTATCATACGATTATTGGCAAATCGGCAGCGATAACAATATGGCATAACACTTGCTCCTGCCCTGAAGCAATGCTGCTCGCTGGAGCGGCACGACACCACTTTCGCAAGCAGTACCTTTTTACGGAGAAGCAACATGGAAGACGTCGTCATTGTCAGTGCCTTGCGCACTGGCGTCGGTAAATTCGGTGGGTCGCTGGCCAAGGTGGCCGCATCGGACCTTGGCGCCCATGTGATCAAGGGCCTGCTGGCCAAGACCGGTTTGAAACCCGAGCAGATCAGCGAAGTGTTGCTGGGGCAGGTGCTGACCGCCGCCGTGGGCCAGAACCCTGCGCGCCAGGCCCTGATCCGTGCCGGTCTGCCCGACATGGTGCCCGCAATGACGATCAACAAAGTGTGCGGCAGCGGCTTGAAAGCCACGCACCTCGCCGCACAAGCGATCAAATGCGGCGACGCCGAGATCGTGATTGCCGGCGGCCAGGAAAACATGAGCGCCGCACCGCATGCGCTGAACAATTCGCGCGACGGTTTCCGCATGGGCGATGCCAAGCTGGTCGACACCATGATCGTCGACGGCCTGTGGGACGCCTTCAACCAATATCACATGGGCCAGACGGCCGAGAACGTGGCCAAGAAGTTCGGTATCTCGCGCCTGGAACAGGACGAGTTTGCCCTCGCTTCGCAAAACAAGGCGGAAGCCGCGCAAAAGGCCGGCAAGTTCAAGGATGAAATCCTGCCGCTGGAAATTCCGCAAAAGAAGGGCAGCATCGTGTTCGACAGCGACGAATACATCAAGGCCGGCAGCACGCTCGACGCGCTCTCCGGCTTGCGCCCTGCATTCAACAAGGAAGGTACCGTCACCGCCGGCAATGCTTCGGGCATCAATGACGGCGCTGCCGCCGTGGTGATGATGTCGGCATCGAAGGCACGCGAACTTGGCCTGACGCCGATGGCGCGCATCAAGGCTTATTCTTCCGCCGGTGTCGACCCGACCATCATGGGCATGGGCCCGGTGCCGGCCTCGCAGTTGTGCCTGAAGAAAGCCGGCTGGACTGCGGCCGACCTGGACCTGATGGAAATCAACGAAGCCTTTGCTGCGCAAGCCATCGCCGTCAATAAGGAAATGGGCTGGGACACAAGCAAGATCAACGTCAACGGCGGCGCCATCGCCATCGGCCATCCCATCGGCGCCTCAGGCTGCCGTATCCTGGTCACGCTGCTGCATGAGATGGTGCGCCGCGACGCCAAGCGTGGGCTGGCCAGCCTGTGTATCGGTGGCGGCATGGGCGTAGCGCTCGCGCTCGAGCGCGATTAAGTTTGATGACTGGGCTCGATGACTGAGCTTGATTCTTGATTAATCGAATAACGAGGAAATTATGTCTAGAGTAGCTTTGGTAACGGGCGGTATGGGCGGTTTGGGCGAGGCGATTTGCATCAAGCTTGCGGCGCTCGGCTACAAGGTTGTGACCACCTATTCGCCGGGAAACAGCAAGGCCACGGAATGGCTGGCATCGATGAAGGAAGCCGGCTACGACTTCCACGCCTACCCATGCGACGTTGCCGACTATGATTGCGCAGTCGAATCCATCGCCAAGGTGGAACAGGAAGTCGGCCCGATCGACGTGCTGGTCAACAACGCCGGTATCACGCGCGACATGACCTTCAAGAAGATGGACAAGGTCAATTGGGATACGGTGATGCGTACCAATCTCGATTCCGTATTCAACATGACCAAGCCCGTGTGCGACGGCATGGTTGACCGCGGCTGGGGCCGTATCATCAACATCTCGTCGGTCAATGGCCAGAAGGGCGCATTCGGCCAAACCAACTATTCGGCCGCCAAGGCCGGCATGCATGGTTTTTCCAAGGCGCTGGCGCTGGAAGTGGCGCGCAAGGGCGTGACCGTCAACACCATCTCGCCCGGCTATATCGGGACCAAGATGGTGATGGCAATTCCGCAAGACGTGCTCGACAGCAAGATCATTCCGCAAATTCCGATGGCGCGCCTGGGCAAGCCGGAAGAAGTCGCGGGTCTGGTGGCTTACCTGGCATCGGACGAAGCCGCATTTGTGACGGGCGCCAACATCGCCATCAACGGCGGCCAGCACATGCATTAAGACTGCGGCAGGCGGGGTGTGGCAGCGTATCCACACCCTGTTTTCACATTCACAAGTTGCACCAAAATGGGATAGCATGCACGAAGCCGTGCCAGGGCTATCCCATTTTGCTTCTCTGCTCACGGTCCCCATTCACCATCAACGCAAAGGAAACGCCATGAACAAACGTCAAGCCCTGCTCGCTTCCGCCCTCGCCACCGTGTGCGTCGCCGGTATGACAGTCGCGCATGCTGCAGACAGCGACAAGGAAAAGTGCTTCGGCATCGCCAAGGCCGGTCAAAACGATTGCGCCAGTGTGATGGGCACGCACTCCTGCGCCGGCCAGGCCAAGAAGGACATGGACCCGAACGAATGGAAATACACCGCCAAGGGCACCTGTGCCAAGGCCGGCGGCACGACGGCCATGCCCAAAGGCGCAAAGTAAAAAGCTGCAGGCGCGCTGAAAATTTTTTCAGGCGCGCGTAAGGATTCAAGGACGGCTCCGACTAGTGGGTAACCGGTTTCAATTCCGACGGTTACCCACTCACACTTACGAAGGAGTTTCGCCATGAACCAACGTCACGCCCTGTTTGCCGCCGCCCTCGCCACCGTTTGCTTCACCGCCACGGGCGCTGCCCATGCCGCCGATGCCGACAAGGAAAAATGCTTCGGTATCGCCAAGGCCGGCCAAAACGACTGCGCCAGCACCACGGGTGTCCATTCCTGCGCCGGCCAAAGCAAGGCCGACAACGACAAGAAGGAATGGAAATATGTCGCCAAGGGCACTTGCCAAAAAGCCGGTGGCAGCCTGACCGCAGCGAAGTAATCGACTTCTTCCGATAGGCCGCAATCCATGCCCACGCCCATGCTCATGAAGCACGACATGACAAGCCAGCCGGGCGTCGGCGTGGGTTTGCGCGCACCGCATTACCGCGCTTTCCTCGAGCAGCGCCCCAAGGTGGGCTGGCTCGAGGTGCATAGCGAAAATTACCTCGAGCGCGGCGGCTGGGATGCGCACGTGCTCGAACAATTGCGCCATGACTACCCGATCAGCCTGCATGGCGTCGGGCTCGGCATCGGTTCGGCCAGCGGCTTTTCGATGGAGCACGCCAAGCGCGTGCGCGACCTGGTGCAGCGTATCGAACCCATGCTGGTGTCGGAACATCTGTGCTGGGGCGCCGCCGGATCGCGCAACCTCAACGACTTGCTGCCCATGCCCCTGACCGGGGAAAGCCTGGAACTGGTTGCCGAGCGCGTCGACCGTATCCAGAACATGCTGGGCCGGCGCATCTTGCTGGAAAACGTTTCAACCTACCTGCGCTTCGCCAGCGATGCAATGGGCGAAGCGGAATTTCTCGCACAGCTGTCCACCCGCACGGGCTGCGGCATTTTGCTTGACGTGAACAATCTCTACGTCAATCAATGCAACCATGGCGAAGATGCGATGGCAGCACTGCAGGCCATCCCGCTGCAATCGGTCGGCGAAATTCACCTGGCAGGGCACCTCGTCACGCCCGATGCCGTGATCGACAATCATGGCGACCGCGTTGCGCCCGCAGTCTGGGATCTGTATCGCGCTGCATTGCGGCACTTTGGTGCCGTGCCGACCCTGATCGAATGGGATACCGATTTGCCCGAACCAGAAGTGTTGCTCGCTGAAGCCGAGCGGGCGCGCGTGATTATGGATGACCTGCGTCCCACTCCTGTCGGTGCTCTGCAGCAAACCCAGGCAGCCTTTGCCGATGCCTTGTTCGATGCCGGCAGGGAAGGGCGGGCGCTGCCGCTGTTCAAGGGTGATGCGGCACTCAATGAACACCGCTTTGCGCTTTACCGCGGCAATCTCTCGGGCACCTGGGACAAGACCCTGGCCAATGCCTACTCCGTGTTGCAAGCCCTGGTCGGGGAGGAATTCTTCGCCGCCCTGGCACGCGAATACGGCAAGGCACATCCCTCGAACGATGGCGACCTCAATCGTTTCGGCGGGGACTTCGCCGAATTCCTTTCCGGCTTCGAGCACGTTGCCCAGTACCCGTATTTTCCCGACATGGCACGCCTGGAATGGGCCTTGCATCGTGCGCACTATGCCGAAAGTTCTGCCGTGCTCGATGCCGGGGCACTGGCGGCGCTTGCACCGGAACAAATGGATGTCGCCAGACTGAAGCTCAACCCAGCCTGCAGTTTGTTTGCCTCATCCTGGGCCGTCATCGACGTGTGGCAAGCGCATCAACCGGGCCAGGAGCAGGCCTTTCCCGCAAAATTGGAGCAGGCGAACCAGGGCGTGATCGCCCGGCCACATTGGAAGTGTGAAGTGCTGCCTCTTTCTGCAGCGGCACACGCAATGCTTACCCATCTGGCAGCTGGTGAAAGCCTGGGCGCAGCGCTCGATGCGGCGCTGGAAATCGACGAGCAATTCAACTTCGCCGCCTCCCTGCGGCAATGGCTGCAAGCCGGGATATTCGCCAGCCTCGATCTTGAACAACCCGTGTCCTGAATAACAAGGAAAAAGACATGCAAAAAATACTGCGGCTGCATCAAGCTGTCACGCGCTTCGATCCGCAACTCACCGTGTGGTTCGGCTCGCTTCTGTCGTTGGCGATCCGTCTTTGGGTCGGGCTCGACTTCTTCAAGTCCGGCCTGGTCAAGATCAGCGATTGGAGTGCCACACTGGCCCTGTTTCATGATGAATATCATGTGCCCGTGCTGCCGCCGGATCTGGCTGCCTACATGGGGGCCGGCGGCGAACTGGGCTTCCCCATCCTGCTGGCGCTGGGCCTGGTTTCGCGCCCGGCGGCGTTCGGCCTGTTCTTCGTCAATGCGATGGCGGTGATTTCCTATCCGCAGCTATTCCAGTTCGAATGCCCGGCCGGATTGAAAGACCACTTTTGCTGGGGCTTGATGGCGCTGGTGTTGGTGGCCTATGGGCCGGGAAGGTTGTCGCTCGATTACCTGCTGGAACGGATGCGCGCCAAGGCGGCATGAAGAGAAACGCGGTAAATCGGGAAATTAGTGCGGTTTCGGTATTTTGTCAGGATAAATAAGATTAAACAATATTTAGTATCGATTTATCATGATTGGCTAACTTTAATTCTGTTTGCGCGATTTTTCAGGCTGACACCTTGATTCGTACCTGGCCCAGGCTGACCACCTGGCCGTCACGTATCTTGGCTGTCTTGCGCAACTCCACCTGGCCATCGACCTTCACGTCGCCGCTGGCCACAATCATCTTGCCGGCACCGCCGCTGTCGCACAGTCCGGCCAGTTTCAGCAATTGGTTAAGCTCGACGTATTCGCCGTCGAGCTGAAATTCCACGGTTTGCATATCAGGCTTCCAGTTTGGCTTGCGCCTTGTTCAACCAATCCTCCAGGGCGCCGAGCAAATCATCCTGGCTGTAGGAACAGCTTTCTTCAGAAAAAGCGCTGCCCGATTCGAGCCGGCCAAGCAAATCGTCCATGACTTCACGGTAGCGCGGTGGCAAGGCATCGAGCAAGCCATCCTGGCTGCGCCACAGGACGCAGAATTGGGCGGTGGTCGATTCCTTGTTGCGCAGGGAGGCGATGCTGGTTTGCAGTGCGGCGATGCTGGGGATGGGCATATTACTCTGTCCGTAAATAAAAAACGGCCGACAGCAAGGCTGCCGGCCGTTCATTCTAGACTAGCACTCAGGCTTTTGCCGGAGCAGGTGCCGTCATGCGTTGCGCAATGCGCGTGATGTTGTTCAGCGACAGCAAGTGGGCATAGATACGGCCCAGGTCGCCGGAGCGTGTCAATTCCACCAGGGCTGCGTCGGGCAAGGCCAGAAGGCGCTTTTCGTCGACGATATGGAAACCGTCGAGCGTGTAGTTTTCGTCCTTGTTGCGATTGAACACCACTTGTTGCGGCACCAGCAGGTCATGCTTTTTCAGGTTGGCGACGAATTGGCTTGCGTGTTCGCTCTGGCCCGAAAACTCCGACAGGAAATTCACGGTGGACTTCAACAGTTCGGTTTCGCTGCCGTCTTCGTTGAACAGGCGCTCGCCGTCTTCGAATTCGCCCAGGCCGTCATAGCCCTCGTCGAGCACCACGAAGGGGCGCTCGTTTTGTGGATCGATGTTCAGAATGAAAGGGTAACGGCGCAGGAAGCCAGGGATGTAGGAACCCAGCCAGTTGCCGTTCTCGTCGATCATCAGGTTTTCTTTTTCACGCACGCCGAACAGGCTGATGGGCGTGCCCGTGCCGTCGTCGTTGATCGCGAAGACGATGGGAAATTCCGCCGCGGCAAGGCCGAATTCAACCGGAGCGATCGGCAGCGCCAGGGTTTTGGCGGCAAACTTCATGCCGTTCGCGGAAGCCTTGAGGCGGTAGTTGCGATGCTTGTTGCGGTCGAGAACGACGGGCTTCTCGTAGAGGCTCAAAATAGTCATGTCTTAATGTCCAAAATATAATAGGTCAGCTACGAGTGCGGCACGCGCCGCCCTTCTGACTGGTTTATGCCGGGGCATTGTACCAGTGGTGGCGGGGCGCAGCGCCAAAAAAGGACTGGAAGCCGGCTATCGGCCCCGCAGGCCGCTCGCGAGCTTGTTCTGCAGCGTTCCCTTGCGGTCGCCGGTGAATTCCCAGAACATGGCGCCGCCCAGTTCGTGCGACTTGATGTAGTCGATCTTGTAACCCAGCGATTGCGGGTCGTCATAGGTCACGAACTCGCCGGTATCGTTGTTGAACAGGTAGGGCGCCTTGGCATGGTCGTTCCAGAAGCGCACAAACCCCTTCTGGCCTGTCAGGTTGGTTTCGATGTCGGAATAGTCGAGCACGCCGTCTTCCCAGGTGCCGCGCCCCTTGCCGTGGCAATCCTGCAATTGGCCGTTGTTCGACGCGCCGCATTGCTTCCAGCTATAGCCATAGAACGGCACTCCCAGCACCAGCTTGCCAGGCGGCACGCCCGCCTTCAAGGTTTCGCTGACAATGAAGTCCACGGAGAGCTCGTGGGTGTCGGCGCTGCCATGCTTGATCATCGGGTCGTCATAGAGGGGTGCGTGGTGCCCGGCATAGGGGTTCCAGGCACCGCTGAAGTCGTAGGTCATGATATTGGCCCAGTCCAGTATCTGTGCCACCTTGTCCATCTCGGTATCTTTCAGGAATTGCGCATTGTTACCGATGGCAGCGGTCAACAGGTAATGGCGCTTGTCCTTGGCGCCGGCGGCATCGAGCCGGTCGCGCAATGCGTGGAACAGCCAGGTATAGTCTTCCCTGTCTTCCGGGCGACGGATGTTCTTGTCGTCGCCACCGTGAACCGGGAATTCCCAATCGATATCGACACCGTCCAGGCGATACTGCTTCATGAAAGCCACGGCGCTGTCGGCGAATTTGAGGCGCGCCTCGGGTGTCAGCGCCACGTCGGAAAAGTCATGCGAACCGGCCCAGCCGCCAATGGACACCAGCACCTGGAGCTTGGGATTGTGCTGCCTGAGCTTGACCAGCGCGGCGAGGTCTTCCTTGCTTTGCTGTTCGGGCAAGGTGTCGCCGAGAACCACGACGCCATCCTTGATTCCGGCGAAAGCGTAATTGATATGCGTGACGTGCGCGGCCTTGAGCTTGTCTGCGGCGAAATGGCGCTTGGGATCGGACCGGTCCAGGTAATAGCCGACGATCTTGTAGTCGGCCTGTGCCGCAGCCTTGTGGTGTTTCGGTGCCGCCAGGGCAGTGCTGCAACATGCCATCGATGCAAATAAGGCCAATACTGCAAGTTTGATCACGCGTTTCCCCCGGTCTGAATTTTGCGAATTGTGGTGCGCATTGTGTTGCGAATCATGGCGAGAACCGAGCCGCAGCCTTTGGTTGCGGCTATTGTGCGGCGATTTTTCCCATCCGCAAGAATAACCGGATTGTGGCCTCATGGTGGTATTATAAGTCCACTTAAATACCAATCATGGAATTCCATTCTGCCACGATTTGTCCTGCTTTCTTCGACAACATCCGATGATATGATCGGCCGCTTGGACAAGCGCACATCCACGTAAGTCCCCAATCATAATTGAGTAAAACATGCGACCAACCTATCTCATGATCGCCGCCGCCGGTTTGACCCTGGCGGCAGCCGGTGCCACTGCGCAGGACAACAATGCCATGAACGCCACACCCAAAGCGGCCGCCCCGGCAGCAGCGAAAAACCCGTTCCTCGCGCCCTCGACGCTGCCTTACCACATGCCGCAATTCGACAAGATCAGGAATGAGGATTTCGTTCCGGCCTTCAACGAAGCCATGCGTGTGCAACTGGCCGAGATCAAGGTGATCGCCGACAACCACGCCGCGCCGACTTTCGAGAACACCATCGTCGCCATCGACCGCTCGGGCCAGATGCTCGACCGCGTCAGCAAGACCTTCGACAATCTGCACAGCTGCAACACCAACGACGCGCTCGACAAGATCGACAGCGACATGTCGCCCAAGCGTGCGGCGCACAGCGACACCATCATGTTGAATGAAAAGCTGTATGCGCGCGTCAAGGCCCTCTATGCCAAGCGCGACAAGCTCGGCCTCGATCCGGAATCGGCCTACCTGCTCGAGCGTTACCACACCGACTTCGTGCGCGCCGGTGCCGAACTGTCGCCGGCCAACAAGGCCAAGCTCAAGGCCTTGAATGCCGAACTGGCGCAATGGTCGTCCAGGTTCCAGCAAAACGTGTTGAAGGAAGTCGATGCATCGGCCGTCGTGGTCGATACCAAGGCGGAACTGGATGGCATGTCCGACGCCGAAATCGCCGCAGCGGCAGACCGCGCCAAAACGCGCGGCATGCCCGGCAAATACGTGGTCGCTCTGGTCAACACCACCGGCCAGCCGCCCGAAGCCGAATTGACCAACCGCGCACTGCGCCAGCGCATCTATGAAGCCTCGGTTGGTCGCGGCAGCCATGGCGGCGAATTCGACAACCGTGCCGTCGCCCTGAAAATGGTCAAGCTGCGTGCCGAACGCGCCAAGCTGCTGGGTTACCCCAGCCATGCCGCCTACCAGCTCGAAGACGAAACCGCCAAGACCGTGCCGGCCGTGAACAAGCTCCTGGGCGACCTGGCCAAGCCGGCTGTGGCCAACGCCAGGAAGGAAGCGGCGGCGATGCAGGAAATCATCGACAAGGAAAATGGCGCGAATGGTGCAAACTTCAAGTTGGCCGCCTGGGACTGGGACTTCTATACCGAAAAAGTGCGCAAGGCGCGCTACGACTTCGATGAATCGCAGCTGAAGCCTTACTTCGAACTGGAAAGCGTGATGCACAACGGCGTGTTCTACGCCGCCAACAAGCTCTACGGCATTACCCTGAAGGAACGCCACGACCTGCCCGTCTACAACCCCGATGTGCGCACCTTCGAAGTGTTCGACAAGGACGGCAAGCCGCTGGCCCTGTTCATCTATGACCTCTATGCGCGCAGCAACAAGCAGGGCGGCGCCTGGATGAACGAATACGTGAGCCAGTCCGACCTCACAGGCAACCGTCCTGTCGTGGCCAACCACATCAACATCCCCAAGCCGCCGGCCGGCGAGCCGACCTTGTTGACGGCCGATGAAGTGATCACCATGTTCCACGAATTCGGCCATGCGCTGCACGGCATGTTCTCCGACGTGCACTATCCGCGTTTTGCCGGCACCTCGGTGCCCAACGACTTCGTTGAGTATCCCTCGCAGGTCAATGAAATGTGGGCGGTCTGGCCCGAAGTGTTGAAGAACTATGCCAAGCACTACAAGACCGGCGAGCCGATTCCGCAAGCCCTGCTCGACAAGGTCATGGCCACGCGCAAGTTCAACCAGGGTTTTGCCACCACCGAATACCTGTCGGCGTCGCTGCTGGACCAGCGCTGGCACCAACTGACGCCGGAACAGGTGCCGACCGACGTGCTGGCCTTCGAATCGCAAGCCCTGAAAGACGCCGGTGTCGACTTCGCGCCGGTGCCGCCGCGCTACCGCACCACCTACTTTTCGCACGCCTTCTCGGGCGGTTATTCGGCCGGCTACTATGCCTATATCTGGAGCGAGGAACTGGTGGCCGATTCAATCAACTGGTTCAAGGAAAACGGCGGCCTGGAGCGCAAGAACGGCGACCACTTCCGCGACACACTGCTCTCGCGCGGCGGCAGCGCCGATGCCATGGGCCTGTTCCGCAATTTCCGCGGACGTGACCCGATTCTTGAGCCCTTGCTGGAACGCCGTGGCCTCGACGGCTCCGGCCAGTAAACCCACCTCACCGCTGCGCGTGCTCAGGCACGCTCAGCGGTAAAGTATTAAACTTCCTTCATATTCGTTTCCTGCAGGCATAGTCGGCCTATGCTGGAGATGTCTGGTCGCAAGACCTGTTGCATTGGAGGTAAATCATGAACATCGTGAAAGTATTGGCGGTTTGCATCGGCTTGTGTGGTGCGACGGCAATTCCGGCACTGGCGCAGCATGGCGGCGGCTTTTCCGGCCACGCGGGCGGCTTCAGCGGCCATGGCGGCTATTCAGGCGGCCATTACAGCGGCGGCCACTATGCCGGTCACGGTGCTTATGGTGGCGGCTACCATGGGGGCTGGGGTGGTCACTGGCACGGCGGTTGGGGCGGGGGCTGGTATGGCGGCGTCTACGTCAATCCGTGGTGGTATGCGGATGCCTATCCCTACTACGCCTATCCGGACGTAGCAATTGCCCCGGCAGCGCCCGTGGCGCAAGTCTATGTCGCGCCGAACAGCGCACCCGTTGCGTCGCAGGGCACTTGGTACTATTGCCAGAACCCGGCGGGTTACTACCCGTACATCAAGAATTGCAGCGGAGGTTGGCAGCAGGTTCCTGCGCAACCGCAAGGGGCGCAATAAAGCGCAATAGAAAAATCAGTCGTGCAAACGAAAAGAGCCTGGAATTCCCAGGCTCTTTTTCATTCTTGCATCCGTTGTTACTGCAGCTTCAATTTCAGGGGCTGGCCCTTGGTATCGGTGATCTGCGTCATTTCGCTATAGATGCGGGCCTGGACGCGGTCCGGCAGGCGCACGAAGTCGGTGTTGCCCACCAGCTTGTCGCCCTTCAGGAAGGCCCAGGTGAAGAATTGCAGCGCGGCCGTGGTCTTGTCCGGGTCGTTCGTGACTTGCGGCACGATAACGAAAGTGCCCATTGTGATCGGCCAGGTGCGCGCACCGGCCTTGTCGGTCAGCATTTCTTCGAAGGTCGCCTGGGTTTTCCACGAACTGTTGCTCAAGGCCGACTCGAAGGCTTCCGCATTCGGTGCCACGAACTTGCCGTCGCGGTTCTGCACCTTGGTGTAGGTCAGCTTTTCCTGAACCACGTAGTTGTAGTCGACATAGCCGATGGCGCCTGCGGTTTGCTTGACCGCCGTGACCACGCCGCCGCTGCCTTTGACCGCTGTGGCATCGGCAGGCCAGGTGATGGTGAAATTGTGCCCGAAGCCTTCTTTCCAGATCTTGCTCGTCTTGGCCAGGTAGTCGGTGAAATTGTAGGTCGTGCCCGAACCATCGGAGCGCACCACGGCCACGATGGGCAGCTTGGGCAGCGCCACACCTGGGTTGATGGCCGCAATTTCAGGGTCGCTCCACTTCGTTACCTTGCGCGCGAAGATGTCGGCCAGCACTTCACCGGTCATCTGCACTTCGCCGGCCCTGATACCGGGCAGGTTCACGATCGGGACCACGCCCGAGATTGCACTGGGAAAGCAGATCATCCTGGCGGTCTTGCGGTCTTCAGGCGACATCGCCACGTCGGAAGCCCCGAAGTCGACGGAATGTTCCTTGATCTGCTTGATGCCGGCGGAAGAACCGACCGGTTGGTAATTGAGCTTGGGGTTGCCAGTCTTGGCATATTCCTCGGCCCACAGTGTGTAGAGGGGTTTGGCGGCGGAAGAACCGGCGCCGGTGATGTCGGCGTGCGCCGCAAACGTTGCGCCCAGCATGACGAGGCCGAGCAGAATCCTGCACTTTGCAAACATGATGACAACCTTCAAGTAGTGGCGGCGCGCTATCGGGGAAGCGCCGTGATAGTTCGCCGGACTTGGGAGGCGCCGACGTTTGAATGAATGGCGCGTATTGTAATCGAAATTTCGCGCTGCAGCATACTTGAATTGTTACGGTAAGTGTTTGATTTTTATTATGAAATTATAATTTTGCTCACGAATTTTTTGAGGATAATGAGAGGGCGTGGTGGCAGCAATCGCATGTGGGGGTTACGGACATTGCCACGTAACTCCGCCGTTCCCGCGAATCGGATGGCCGCCCCGCGGAATCCACATCAAGACCGCAGACTGAGGCGCTATGGATTCCCGCTTTCGCGGGAATGACAGTGCAGGGGTTGTATGAATGAAATCATTCAGTTGGGCGCAATCATTTCTATGTAGTCATAGAGCTCTTCAAGTATTGCAATGTCCTTTTCATCCGCATTTTCTTGCAACGCATCGATTTCATCAGACATTTGCTGTACGCTCCGCGCGCCGCCGGCGCCATCGATCAGGCGCGCCGCCCGCCATTCTTCCCAGCGTTGTTGTTCTTCGTCATTAAGGCTGGCGGGAAAGTTACGTGCCCGATAACGAAAGAGGATTTCCTCTAATCGCCCGTCGTCGAATGCCGGGCTGGCCTTGGCCAGTTGTTCCGGCTTCAGCTTGCGCAGGTCGGCCAGCTTGCGTTTGTCGCCATTGCCGGTGAAGCCGCCGTAAAGATCTTCATCGACGTCCGGTGCGGCTTCGCTGGGGCGCTGGAACACCTCGCGCCACAGCGGCGCCAGGTCGCGCAGGCGCTGCGCCCGCTCCGCATGCTTCATGGCTTGTGCGGTGTCGCATTGCCAGCGCTGTTCCAGCACCGGCAGGTAAGCCTTGTAGTTGGCAATCGCAATCGGCGACTTGTTCAAGTGCACCGACTTGATCGGCAGGCGCTCCACCCCTTCGGGCAGGTCGGCACTCTTGCTGAACAGGCGCAGGCGCATGGTGGCGGCGTCGAGGCTTTCGAGTTCGGCCGGGTCGAAGGCAAGGTCCCAGCACAGGATCTCGTTCTTGTTGGTCGGATGCACGGCAATCGGCCACATCAGCGCGGCACAACCACGCTCAACCGGGATCATGCCCGACACATGCAGGAAAGGCCGCTGGCCCGGCATGCCGACTTCCTCGGCGGCTTTATCTTTCTTGTGCAGCGAAAAGCAGAAGTCGAACAGCTTGGGTTGGCGCTGGCGGATCAGGCGCGCCAGCGAAATCGTGGCGCGCACGTCGGACAAGGCATCGTGCGCCGCATCGTGCGCCAGGCCGTTGGCAGCGGTCAGTTGTTCCAGGCGGAAGCTGGCGCGGCCGTCTTCATGGGTGGGCCATTCGATGCCGTCCGGGCGCAGGGCGAAGGCGGTGCGCACCATGTCGAGAATGTCCCAGCGGCCGCAGCCGTTTTGCCATTCGCGCGCATACGGGTCGATCAGGTTGCGCCAGAACATGAAGCGCGTGATCTCGTCATCGAAGCGTATGGTGTTGTAGCCCACGCCGACAGTGCCATCCTGCGCCAGCTCGCGCTCGATACGAGCGGCAAATTCATGCTCCGGCACACCGCGTTCGAGACAGGTCTGCGGCGTGATGCCGGTGATCAAACAGGATTGTGGGTCGGGCAGGAAGTCGGGAGCCGGTTTGCAGTAGATCATCAGCGGCTCGCCGATTTCGTTCAACTCGGCATCGGTGCGGATGCCGGCGAACTGGGCGGGGCGGTCGCGCCTGGCTTGCGCGCCGAAAGTTTCGTAGTCGTGCCAGTAGAAAGTATGGGGCATTATGCCCCGTATTTTACAACTTGGACCACACCTGATCCCAATCCTGCGGCTGGAAGGTGCCTTCGCGCTTGAACACCAGCTCCAGGTCCTTGTTCAGCACGAAGTGCGTCGGCTGCTTCGAAACCGGGCCGAAGGTGTCGGCATGCTTGGGTTCGTTGCGCCAGATCAGCGGAAAACGCTGGTCGACCGGTGTCGTCAGGTTTACCAGCTTGGCGTATTCGATGTAGTCTTGCTGCTTGGCATCGATGTTGACGCCGATCAGCGCGAAACGCTTGGCGCGGTTGCTGAGATAGAATTCGCGCGACAGCTTGAGGTCGTGCGTGCACAAGGTGCAACCGGCGGTGAAAAAGCTGACCATGGTGACCTTGCCGGCATAGTTCGCGAGGTCGAAAGGCCGGCCTTCGGAATCCATGCCGATCATGCTTTGCTTGAGGCCGGTGGCGAAGACCGAGGGCGTGCCGGCAGCGAGGGCTGCGGCAGCAATCGCGCTGGACTTCAGGAAGTGGCGCCTGTCCATTAGACGGTTCCTTTTCTTTGTAATCAAGACGTCATTTTAACGTCTAATGCAATAAAGCAACTTCCAAAAGTTTGAAATATTGTTACATGGTCAAACGATTTAATTGACTTTTGATACACAATTCCTGCCGTTTTCCTTGGACTTGTAGAGTCCGGCATCGGCCAACGCAACCAATGCCGTTGCATCCATGCCTGCCTGCAGGATGGCGACGCCGAGCGAGGCCGTGATGTGCGGCAGAGGCTTGCGCATGTCGGCAAACACCGCAGCTTCGCGCATGCGGTCGCACAGGCGCTGCGCCACCAGCATGGCTGCACCGGCATTGCTGCCGGGTAGGATTACCGTCAATTCCTCGCCGCCGTAACGTGCGGCGTAGTCGCTCGGGCGCAGCGCGCCGTTGAGCACGCGCGCGGCCACCTTTAATGCCTCGTCGCCGGCCTGGTGCCCGTGGTTGTCGTTGAATTGCTTGAAGTGGTCGAGGTCGAGCATGATCAGGGCCAGGTCGCGCCCGTTGCCGTGCGCTTCTGCCACCAGGGCCGGCAAGGTATCGTCAAGCCAGGCGCGGTTGTGCAAGCCGGTCAGGCCGTCGTGGATCGAGAGTTGGCGATAGAATTCGCCGACCTTTTGCCGGCGTCGCAATTGCGCATTGGCCGCGCGCACGCGGAACGACAAGAGGCGCAGCAGGTTGCGTGCCACGCCGTTTGATTCCTCGATCATTTTCCACAGCCGGTCCGCGTCGATCTGCAGCAGTTCGGTTTCCTGCACTGCCGAGATGGTGGAAACCACGGCGTCTTCATCGAGCACCGAAAGTTCACCCACGCACTCGCCGGGCAATACGCGCGTGGCGGGCCCGTCGACGGCAGGCCCGTGCAATGCGATCGGTTCGACGTTCAGCGAGCCGCGCAGCACTACGTAAAGCTGGCCGCCGCGGTTGTTGGCTTCACTGATCGCTTCGCCGGCGGCCAGGCGCACCACGGGGCAATCGGCAATCAGGCCGGCCGCATCGACCACGTCGCGCAACAGATGCAATAGCGATACGGGGTAGCCGGATTCGGCGAACGTCGCAACGCGTTCCATGGCCGGCCTCAGTGGGAACTGGTGAGCAGCGTGAAGTGTTCGACGTGGGGTGGGGACGCGAAGAATGGGCCGACGTGGCCGCGCCATTCGGTGAAGGCGGGCGAACCACGGAAGTCGACGGTGTGGTTTTCCAGCGTCTGCCAATGAATCATGAGGACGTAGCGCTCGGGCGTCTCGATGCACTTCTGCACCTGGTGCGAGATATAGCCTTTGAACTTGCTGATGACCTCGTTCAGGCCGCGCGTGATTGCGGCGTCGAACTCGGCTTGCTTGCCTGGAGTGATGCGGATATCGGCGATTTCAAGAATCATCTGGTTGCCTCAATAGGAAATGCGGTAGCGGTAGCCCTTGTAATTGAGCACCGCTCCCTTGGGGGTCAATTTGTCGAGCACGAGATCGGGCGCAATGCTCTCGCCCTCATGCAGCAGTTTCTTGTTGATCACGGCGGAACGGTCTGCCGGGTTGCGCGCATAGAGATAGCCTGTGATGGTCACGGGCGGCAGCTCGCGCTGGATCGCGGCCGGCAAGTCCTGGACTGTGCCGGCTTCTTCCGGCACGGGTGCCGGCGTCGTTGCGGTACCTGATGTTTCAGGCGGCGGTACTGGTGCTGCTGTCGGCGCCGGTGCAGCAACCTTCGCTTCTTGTGCCTTGGGCTTTTCCACTGCGGCCACCGCCTGTTTCGCAGGGTGTGCCGGCTTTTCCGGCACCGGCGCCACTTGCGGCGTTGGTGCGATGGGCGCTGCCTGAACCGGTGCGGGTGGTTCGTTCACTGCGGCCGGAGCAGGCTGCACCGGCGCAGGGGCTGGGGTCGGTATTGGTGCCGGTATTGGCGCCTGCACCAGCACCGCGGGCGTTGCTTCATTGTGGCTCCAGGGATGCGACCAGACCAGGTAAGCCAGTATTGCCGCCGCAAGCAAGCCCGTGATGAGCCAGGGCAGGTAACGGCGGACAAAGGGCGCCTCTTCCGCATGCACGCTCGCGCCGGGTGCGGGGGCATGGATCGATGGCACGTCGCCGATCTGGCGTTCGGCTTCGGCTTTTTTCAGGGCGTCGAGTATGTACGACATAGGCTATTTCGCGTTCGTTGAAGAGGTGCCGGACAGGCGTGGTTCGCTGCCATCGGTGGCGCGCGACAGCAGCATCACGGTCTTGGGGCCGGGCACGCCATCGGGGGCCAGGCCCTGCGCGCTCTGGAAGGTGCGCACCTGCTGCACCAGCGCATTGTCATAGCGCGCGCCGGTGGCGGGCGTGGCGCCACCATCGAGTTTGGCCAATTCCGTCGCCAGCCAGTCCACGTCGCGCCCGCTGTCGCCACTGCGGATCTTTTCCCGATAGTCGGGCGGGGTACGCCACACGGTGGAGAACTCGCCACGGAAATAGGGCATCAAGCCCAGCACGCTGGCGTTGTAGCGTTCCGCACCGATCTGCAGCGTGGCCTGGTTGTCGTTCAAGCCGGTCAGCAATGCGCTGTAGGGGTGGCCTTGCGCGTCGTGCAACAACAGGATGGATGGCCGGTTCAATTGGCGTATTTCAGCAAAGCCTTTGCTGCTTTGGTAGCAGCGCAAGCCGGCTTGCTGCAACAGTGAACAGGCGTCACCATCGGAAAGTGACTGCCCCCAGCGCGATGCCAGCTCGCGGTAGGCGTGTTCGGCATCGGCCTGGCCGGGAATCGTGCCGGCCGGATCGAATACCGGCAAGGGTTTTGGCGCAGGCGCGGGCGCTGCAGGCTTGGGTGCCGATGGTGCCGGCTTGAGTGGAGATGGCGCCGGCCTGGCGACAACCGGCGGCTTCTTTTCGTACGTGGTGACGGCCCAGGCGGCAACGGCAAGTGCGCCGGCGCCGACAATCAGCGGCAACAGCAGGCGCTTTAGCGTGCTGGGCGGCGCCGGTACGTCGCCAAACACTTCACCAGCCGCTTTCAGCAGGATCTTGCGCGTCACGGTGCTTTTGCCCTCGGCATAGGCGCCCAGAAGCGCGCGGTCGCACAGCAGGTTGATGCGGCGCGGCACCCCGTCGGTCAGGCCATGGATGGTCTTCATCAAACCACCGGGCAGCGGCGTGCCGCTCTTGATGCCGGCCACGGCGAGGCGGTGTGCGATGTAATTGGCGGTTTCACCTGGGGATAGCGAGTCCAGGTGGTAGCGCGCGATCACACGCTGCGCGAGTTGGCGCAATTCGCGCCGCTCCAGCAGCGTACGTAATTCGGGCTGGCCGATCAGGATGATTTGCAGCAGCTTGCGTTCGTTGGTTTCCAAATTGGTCAGCAGGCGCAATTGTTCCAGCACGGCGGCCGACAAACCCTGGGCCTCGTCGATGATCAGCACGTTGTGCCGGCCTGTTGCGTGTTCTCGCAAGAGGAAGGCATTGAGCGCATCGACGCTGGCTTTCACGCCGGTGCTGCCTTCCGGCAAGGCGATGTGGAATTCTTCGCAGACCGACTTCAGCAGTTCATCGACCGACAGTTTGGGATTGAAGATGTAGCCGACGTTGCAATCGGCCGGAATCTGTTCCAGGAAGCAGCGGCATACCGTGGTCTTGCCGGCGCCGACTTCGCCCGTGAGCAAGACAAAGCCACCACCACCGGATACACCATACAGCAAGTGCGCCAAGGCTTCGCGATGGCGTTCGCTCATGTAGAGGAAGCGCGGATCGGGCGCGATGGAAAACGGATTGTGGGCTAGCTTGAAGAATTGCGTATACATGTCGGCGAAGAGCTTAGCACATTCGGCCTGTCTAGCTGACCAGGCTGGCGCCGATATTGATCGACAAACCCAGGATCGCCACGTTGAACAGGAAGCTCAATATCGACTGCACCAGGACCACTTTGCGCATCGGCCGCGTGTTCACCGCCACGTCGGAAGTCTGGGCCGCCACGGCGATGGTGAAGGAAAAATACAGGAAGTCCCAATAGTCGGGCTCGATGTCGCGGTCGGGGAACAGCAGGGGGCGTTTTTCGGCCGGTGCGTGGTAATACATGTGGGCGTAGTGCAAGGTGAAGATAATACCCAGCAAGAACCACGAGCCCATGACGGTGGCAACCGTGAAGGCAACGCGGCCGGTGCGCAAGCCGGCCGGCAAGTCCTTCACCGTGGCGAGTTCGACCACGATTGCGGCCACACTGAGTACAGCACAGACCGAGACGATGGCCAGGATCAGGATTGCACTTTCATCTTCCTGTTCGGCGATCTTGCGTACACGCGCATGGCTGGCGCGCAGCATGAGCCAGCCCATCAGCAACAGGTAAGACCAGACGGCGAGATTCCAGCCTGCCAGGGCGCGCGTGATTTGCGGCCAGCCGGCGGGCAGCAGCAAGGCAATCAACACGCCGATGCCCAACGCGATGAACAGGCGAGGCCGGTTGCGGATCAGGCGGCGGACGGGATGGTGTTTGGACATAGTTGGCGGCTTGCTAATGTAGTGAAGGATTTTAACCACGCTTTCGCCTGGTTCCTTGAAAGTGTGAATATTTCATATTGCCAAAAACCAACAACAGTCTAAGCTAAAAGATTAACAAGAAAAATCAAGATTAATGATTATTTGTTGCGGCAACCAAGCCGCGCATGGGACGGACAAGCAAAAATGGGAAGCGCAGTACTGGGTATGCAGCAGGGGATGGCGGCCGACGACGACGTGCGCCGGCTATACTTTTTCAAGAAGCTGCAAAACGTCGCCAACAAGATTCACGCCACAGACCGCATCAACGAGATCATCCTCAACCTGTCGCCGGACATCTGCGACCTGTTCGGCTGCGAGCGGCTGACCATCTATACGGTGGGTGAGGGCCGCACCACCATCGAGACCATGATCAAGACCGGCTTGAATTCGTTCAAGGACTTTTCGCTGCCGATCTCGGCCGGCAGTGCGGCCGGCTATGTGGCCTTGTCGAAGAAGATGGTCAACATCGCCGACGCCTACGACGACGTGGAAATGGCGAAATTCAATCCGTCGTTCCAGTTCCTCAAGAAGGTCGACAAGCGCACGGGTTTCCGCACGCGCGAGATGCTGGTTGCACCCATCGTGCATGAGCGCACGCGCGAATTGCTCGGCGTGCTGCAGATCATCAACAACCGCGCCGGCGGTGCCTTCACGTCGATCATGGAAGAAGGCGCGGTCGAACTGTGCAACACGCTGGCCGTGGCTTTTGCCCAGCGTCTGCAACAGACACCGGCAGTGCGTTCGAAATACCAGCCCCTGGTGGCCGCGGGAGTGATTGCCATGGCCGAGCTTGAGTTGGCCGGGCAAGAGGCGCGTTTGCACAATCGCGCAATGGAAGAGGTGTTGCAGTCGCAATTCCAGGTCAAATCGGGCGAGATCGGTGCAGCGCTGGCGGCGCACTTCGGCGTACCTTACGAGCCTTATCGGCCGACCCGCGCCTTGGCGCTCGATGCCACGCACAATTTCAAGCGCGAATTCGTCGAGCATAACCAATGGCTGGTGCTGGAAAAGAGCGAAGGCGGGCTCACCGTGCTGGCCACCGACCCGGAACGGGTGCGCAGTTCACGCATGATTTTCAACCTGTTTCCGAAGTCGACGATACGCTACCTCGTCACGACCGAAGCGGAATTTGCCCAGACCGTGGAGCAGGTGTTTGGTGATATATCCGGGAATGTGTCAGGCGAACTCGACAGCAGCTTTGGCAATACCATCCCGCGTGACCCGGAATGCTCACCGGAAGAAGACCTTCTGCGCCGCGTCAAGCAGACGATCTTGAACGCCTTCGGCCAAAGCGCGGCCGACATTCAGATCGAGATCGTGCAGGGCAAGGAAAATACCGTCACCAATTACCGGCGCGACGGCTCGCCCGAGAGTGTCTCGGGACAGGTTGCCGTCAATTTTCATTTCGATTTCCCGCGCCAGGATGAAACGCGGGAGGAGCCTGCGGCGCCAAAGGCGCGGGCCTGAATCTGCAGGTTGCGACGCATCGCAACCTGCCAGGCGATCAAGCCTAACTGGCCTTCGCTTCCCACGAATCCTTCAGGGTCACGATTCGGTTGAATACCGGCTTGCCCGGCTTGCTGTCGACGCGGTCGGCAACGAAATAGCCGTGGCGCTCGAATTGATAGCGCTCTTCCGCCTGCGCATTCTTCATGCCCGGCTCAAGGTAGGCCGTCACGATCTTCTTCGCATTCGGATTCAACAACTGCCGGTAATCCTTGTCGCCCGCATCGGGGTGCGGGTCGAGGAACAGGCGGTCGAACAGGCGCACCTCGGCTTCCAGTGCGGTACCCACGCTGACCCAGTGGATATTGCCCTTGACCTTGTAATTGGCCGAGCCTTCCGTGCCGCTCTTGCTGTCGGGGAAGTAGTTGCAATGCACCGCAATCACCTTGCCGTTTTCATCCTTGTCGCAGCCGGTGCATTCGACCACGTAGCCGTAGCGCAGGCGCACCTTGTTGCCGGGGAAAAGGCGGAAGTAGCCCTTGGTCGGCTGTTCCATAAAGTCTTCTTCTTCGATCCACACTTCACGGCTGATCGGGAAGGTGCGCACACCGCGCTCGGGGTGGTGCGGGTGCACCGGTGAACTGCATTCGACGGTTTCGCCTTCCGGGAAATTGTCGATGATCAGTTTCAGCGGTTGCAGCACGGCCGTGGCGCGCGGCGCCTTGGGGTCGAGGTCTTCGCGCAGGCAGCCTTCGAACACGCTCATGTCGATCCAGCCGTCGGACTTGGTGACGCCGGTGCGCTCGCAGAACAATTGCAGCGATTCGGGCGTGAAGCCGCGCCGGCGCATGCCGACGATGGTGGGCATGCGCGGGTCATCCCAACCTTCGACGGTGCCGTCTTCGATCAGTGCACGCAGCTTGCGCTTGCTGGTGACGACATAGGTCACGTTCAGGCGCGCGAATTCATATTGGTGCGGCAGCGGCTTGGTGAAGAAGCCGCCTTCGGTCAGTCGTTCCAGCACCCAGTCGTAGAACGGGCGGTGGTCCTGGAATTCCAGTGTGCAGATCGAGTGGGTGATGTTTTCCAGCGCGTCCGAAATCGGGTGCGTGTAGTCATACATCGGATAGACGCACCACTTGTCGCCGGTGCGGTGGTGGTGTGCATGACGGATGCGGTAGATAGCCGGGTCGCGCAGGTTCATGTTGGGCGAGGCCATGTCGATCTTGGCGCGTACAACGTGGGTGCCGTCGGGGAATTCACCGGCCTTCATGCGATGGAACAGGTCGAGCGATTCTTCGGCACTACGGTCGCGGAAGGGCGAATTCTTGCCCGCTTCACCAAAGTTGCCGCGGTTGGCCGCCATTTCCGCTGCCGACTGGCTGTCGACATAGGCATGGCCGGCACGGATCAGGTATTCGGCCATCTCGTAGAGCTTGTCGAAATAGTTGCTGGCATAGTACAGATGCTCGCGCCCGGCGTTCTCCCAGGTGAAGCCCAGCCACTTGACGCTCTCGATGATGGTATCGACGTATTCCTGCTCTTCCTTCTCCGGATTGGTGTCGTCGAAACGCAGGTGGGCACGGCCCGCATAGTCGCGTGCCAGGCCGAAATTGAGGCAGATCGACTTGGCGTGGCCGATGTGCAGGTAACCGTTTGGCTCCGGCGGGAAACGCGTGATTACCGTAGGCAAGGGCAGGCTCTGTGCGTCGCTGCGCTGGGCGTATTTCCCCGAGGCGAGGTCGCCGTCGATGATGGTGCGAAGGAAATTGGCCGGCGGGGCGGCTGCGGCATTCTTGTCTGCGGCTTTGCTTTCAGGTTTCATGAATGGAATGGCAATAATTGCATGGGAATCGATCATTCTACCGTAGCCTGCTGCAAAGCAGCGTGAAACCCCGGCCGGGCACGCATTCCTTGCGGACCTGCTCGTCAAAGTGCTTGATGCTGGACGGTCTGCCGGGCGGTTGGGCGACTTGCTCGGCAACTGTAGTTCGGGCAGATAGGTAATCGATTATCCGATTCCGGCATTGCTGCCACGTATGGCTTTTTTGATTGAGAATAAGTTTGTTAAATTTTGTATAAATACGAAACGACAAAAAACTTCTGGTATATTTACATTGCTTAAAAACACGGGATTAAAAATAAAGTGTTACTTGATTATTGTCATGCGCATAAGTTGTATGTTGAAAATAAAGTTTTATGATAATCAAGCAAGTGTTGACTATTTGAGATGTTGTAGTAAAGAAGTAAATGCGGTACCAAGGGGAACGAGTCTGTCGTAAGCAATCCAGAGAATGGGAGTGGATTGCGGTCGTGCAGCGTGTCGCAAGCCGTAATTTTCCTCACATCGCTATGCGCCTTATCATCAAAGCCCTCAATAAAATTGGAGTAGATTTTGTGGCAAAGAAGTTAAATTTCGGATTGTTTTTTTTATTTTCCTTTCTTTGCCTTTCTAACGCAGAGGCAGCCCCTATGCAGCTTGATTCCTGCTATAACGCCAAGTTTCAGGAAATAAGCCAAAAAGGAGAACTTCCCGGTGGAATTCGTAAACTTCTCCGAGATGTGTCGGAGCGCGGCGGCGAGTTTCGTGACACCGATGTCGGTAATGGCCCAAACAGCCGATTTGTGATTGGTGCACTCAGCGAGAATTGCACACTGGTTGCGGTGGAGCATGGCGGATTTGGATACTCTGTTTTATTGCATATTTATTTGCGAGATGGCGGAGCTTGGGCTGATGTCGGGACCTTGCATGACATTTTCTTTCCCACTTCATTTTCGCTGTTTATCGCGGACTCGCAATTTGTCATCGGTAAAATGAATTTGGAAAATGCGGCTCCTGCAACGCCAACCAATCAAGCCATAAAATGGTATGAGCTATCAGCTGAAAGTCATTTTCCACCGGCGGAATTTGCTTTGGGGGAAATGTATTTGAATGGCCACGGCATTCAAAAAAATACGGACGTGGCCGAAAAATGGTTTGCTCGCGCGATTGAGCATGCGCCTTTGAAATTTGCTTTTGACGTCGGGCAAATTTACGAGAAAGGCGTTGTGTTGCCGAGAAACGATGCCAAGGCGGTTTCCCTTTACAGACTCGCTGCCGAGAAAGGAAATGAGCTTGCACAGCAGAGGTTAGGGGAGGCTTACGATGACGGCGAACTGGGTCTTGGAAGAAACGACGCTGAAGCTTTGTATTGGTATCGGCTTGCCGCGGCTCATCCTGTCAATTCCGTCAAGGTTCGGCTTGGCGCGATGTATTGGGAAGGCAGGGGCGTCAAAGCAAATCATATCGTCGCTCTTGCACTACTGGGATTGCCTGCCACTTCCCATGAAGCCGGTGATGCAAAGAGAATGTTCTATGAAAAATCCATGACTTCGGATGAACTGAAGGTCGCGCATGCGCTGTGCGAGCAATTGTACAAGGATATGTTTTGGAATGGACCTGAAAATAATCTGATTCTCGGGCTGGATCGATATCTTGCGGAGCCGAAAATGCCGAAGCCTGTCACCGAAAAAGATAGAGATTGTCAATTCGATATTGCGCAGTGATTTAAGCCGAGCTCCTGCCCTTGCAAGATTAGGTCGTTCAGATCGGCTACGCCGATAAAACCACCCCGCCCAAAAGCAACGGCAAAAGTGGGCGTAGGAGTCCCGGCCAAGCATGGCCGGGCTGTTCCGCGGGCGCGGAGCAGTGCTCCGCGCAACCCCCGCTCCACCGCCGCAACCGGCGCCCAGACGAGCCTGCTCGACGAGAACAACCTGAGCACCAGCTGGCAAGTCAACGGCTTCGGCCGCGTGACCAGCCAGACGCTGCCTGACGGCAACCAGCTCCAGAACTACATCAAACTCTGCGACAGCACCTGCGTATATGGTGCCGCCGTCGTCACCGTCACCGACCAATTCAACGGCAGCAGCCGCTCCGGCATGGCCAAACTAAGCTACCTCGACAGCGCCGGGCACGTCTTGATCGACCAGACCTGGGGCTTCGACGGCAGCATAATCCGCGCCGGCCGCGCCTACGACAGCCTGGGCCGATTGCAACTCGTCACCCACCCGCACGTCCTGGGCGACCCCGTAGCCAACCTCAACCAATACAGCTACGACATCCTCAACCGCGTCACCGAACTCGATACCTTCGACGAAGCCGGCGCCACCTTGCCGGCCAAAACGGCCTACCAGGGATTGATTAAAACCCTGACCAACGCCAAAGGCCAGCAGCGCGTCGAAACGCACAACGTCATCGGCCAACTGGTGCAAGTGCAAGACAACGCCCAGGGCCTGACCCAATTCGCCTACGACCCGTTCGGCAACCTGGGCAGCACCATCGACCCCAACCGCAACGTCATCACCGTCACCTACGACCTGCTGGGCCGCAAGACCGCGCTGACCGACCCCGACCTCGGCCAGATCACCTACGACATCGACCCCATCGGCCAGGTATGGCGCCAGACCAGTCCAAACCAGCGCACCCTGGGGCAGCACACCTACAGCGCCTACGACCTGCTCGGCCGGCCGACCGCGCGTTACGAACCCGACCTCAAAAGCTACTGGACCTACGACAGCGCCGCCATGGGCGTGGGCAAGCTCGCCGAAGCTTATACCGGCAGCCCCACGGCCAAGGACTACGACCGCACCCACACCTACGACACCCTGGGCCGTCCCGCCAAGACCACCCAGGTACTCAACGACGCCACCTACAGCAGCACACCAAGCTATGACGCCTGGAGCCGCGTCATCAACCAGACCTACCAGCGCGGCAGCGACCCCGCCAAAAGCTACGACCTGCGCTACAACGCCTACGGCGCCCTCACCCAAATCACGCGCGGCACCCAAGTCCTGTGGCAAGTGATGGAACAGGACGCCGCCATGCGCCCGGTCCGGATACAGACCGGCAACGGCCTCATCGACACCCGGCTCTACAACATCTACACCGACCGCATGGACACCCGCATGCTCGAAAGCGGCAGCGCCCTGCTGCAGGAAGGCTACCAATTCGACGTCCTGGGCAACGTCACCAAACGCATCCAATACTGGGACAACGGCGGCTTCCAGGAAGACTTCGGCTACGACGGCCTGAACCGCCTCATCAGCAGCCAGGTCGAAGGCATCAACACCAACCCATTGAGCTACAGCTACGACGCCGCCGGCAACCTGCAAGGCAAGGCCGGCGTCGGCAGCGGCGTCTTCGGCAGCTACCACTACCCGGCACAAGGGCAGGGCGCCGTCAGGCCGCATGCCGTGCAAAGCATCGACGGCGTCGGCAGCTTCCAGTACGACAACGACGGCAACCTCGCCAGCGGCCCCAGCGGCGGCAGCAACACCTGGACCAGCTTCGACATGCCGGCCCAGGTCAGCAACAACGGCGCCACGGCAAACTTCAACTACGGAGCGGAACACCAGCGCACCCTGCAAACCCGGCGGGACGCCAGCGGCAATCAGAGTACGGTCGTCTATGCCGGCGCCCAGGAAGTCACCCATGACAGCACAGGCACCACCATCAAAACCTACTGGCCGGGCGGCGTGGGTGTGGAAATCGACCGGCCCAACGCCGGCACGAGCGAACTGGACTGGACCCATGAAGACCGGCTGGGCAGCGTCATCGCCATAAGCGCGGCCGACGGCACCCTGCGCGAACGCCTAGCCTACGACCCGTGGGGCAAGCGCCGCAGCACCGACGGCAGCAGCACCGCCAACAGCATCACCGGCACGACCGACAACAAAGGCTTCACGGGGCAGGAAATGCTGGACCAACTGGAGCTGGTGCACCTGAACGGGCGCATCTACGACCCGTACGTGGGCAAATTCCTCTCGGCGGACCCGCACGTGACTGACCCGGTGAATGGGCAGAACTATAATCGGTATAGCTATGTGCTGAATAATCCGACCAATCTGACTGACCCGACGGGGTTTGACGCTGAGGAAAAGAAAGCTGCTCCGCCACCGGACAAAAAACCGGGTGGATGTGATACTGATTGCCTTAAAAAAGCTGCAAAAGCTGGGAAAACGTTCGTGTTGGTGGATGATAACGGTACCGTCGAGGAAATTGCTTTGGTGGGAAATGATGGTAAATACCATACGTTTACTGCAGGCGGCCGCCAAGACGCCAAAAATCAGGCCAATAATGAACTTTTGCCAACTGGAAGTGAGACAACGGACGTCAAGAAAATTAATCCAACTAATGATTGGCGCGCCGACAGTAAATCTGATCAATTCCTGAAAGAAGAGTATGCCAAACGTGGGCAAGCATTCTGCACAGCAAATTGCGCCTCCTTGACGGATGAGGCGGCGGAGGCGCTTGCCTCCGAGAGATACACAGGTGCGGCAATCGCCTCCCATCGAGAGGCTCAATGGTGGGTATATCAGTTGCCCGACAACTCGTTTACGTTCACATATCCATGGGTAACAGAAATAGGTTCACACATTGGGCGTCCTCCCGATATAAATTACTCAATAGGACTTATTTGGAGTAGTGGCCATATTCACTGGGATGGAGTGAATGACTTTAGTGGAAATGACTGGTTTTGGATCCGAAACCAAAAAGTTAACGGTGGGAAAAGAGTACCTCTTTACCTTTCTTCTGGTGATGGAAAGTTAAAGTACACCAACTGGGAGGCGGCCAGAAATTATGGCGTCACAATAGGTGCAACCTCAATGCCCCCAGAACTGTTTCCGGGGATTGTTGTAAAAGGCGTTTCGATTAATGCGGGGTTCTAAATGAAAATTCCGATTTTCAGTGTCATGTCGATTTTGTGTTCTATCTCCGCGTATGCGTCGGACCGCGTTGACGATGGGGATGTTGATGTAATGCAAGAATATCATTGCGTTGATGTGAGGTTTAAAGAAGAGTCAGGGAAAATTGAGCCACTTAATATGGAGCAAAACTTGACCCGTGCCGGAATTTCCCTACTTGCTTCGCGCCTCCATAACCCAGTGCGGCAGGCAATGATAGTGGCCGCCGGACATGTGTATCAGGAAATTGATGCTAAGAACGAGAATAAATATGTGGATCCGTCATTATTCTTTGAGCGCTTCATCACCCATTTGAGCGAAGAGTTGCCGCGTCAAATGAATGTTGTCGACTGTAGTCCTGAAAGGACGATGGACGATTCTTTGGCCGATGCCGTTTTTGATGTTGCCGTTAATCGATATGTTTCTGGCTTGATCGGGCGGGGCAAGATTCATCAATGGTTTCTTAATAACGGTGGTGCTTATGTACAAAGTAGTTTTATCGTGTCAATGGCCGCAATTGATCTTTCCGGTCGGAGACTCGATATCGAGGCCTGGAAAAAATATTATCGGCATTACGTAAAAGATAAATTCCCCGAAAAATCTCAATAATGTTGGCGTGCGCCGAATCTTGAACAGATCAAATTCGACGCGCGTCAACAAACCCAACGTTTTTCAAAAACGCAGTGCTTTTTCTCGAAATCGCCATTGCTGAACATGGCAATCAAGAAAAAATATTGATCGACTCTAAGCGTAAGCGTCCAACCGCCCCACCTAGACCGCAGTAGTTGGTAATGCTATGCAGTCGTAGCTGACCTGAGCGGCAGCAACTCGTCGATCCGGCTGTTAGGCCATGCTGGCAGCTTCTCCAACGTCTGTGTCAACCACGCCAACGGTTCAAGCCCATTGAGCTTGGCCGTGGCCAGCAGGCTTTGGATGGCGGCCGCGCGTTGACCGGCAGTAAGCGTCCAGCCGCCCCACCTAGCAATATCGCTCCCCAAGATGCAAACTCGCGCGCTTTCGATCAGAGCGAGAACATCCTATGGCATCCGATCCGAAGAAGCTGGCGTACTGGAGCGAACACTACCGTAGCTGGCGAGCCAGCGGGCAGAGCCAGTGCAACTACTGCGCCCAGGCTGGGCTGTCGTATTCCAGCTTCGATCATTGGCGTAGGCGCGCCCGCGACGTTGCCAGTGAGGCTGGCTCGAGCGCCAGCTCGCGGACGTCACAGCGCAAGCTTACGCTGGTGCCGGCAAACGTAGCCACAACGGCCGATTCCAGCAGCATTGAATTGATAAGCCCCGGTGGCTGGCGCATCACCCTGCCGGCCACATTGGGGAGTTGACCTGCCCAGGGATTTTCGGGCCGGCGTAAATTTGAGATGATGGCATGGACAAGCAGAGCTATCTGGACAATCCTAGGCACGTATTGATCGACCAGACTTGGGGCTGGGGCTTTGGTGGCAGCGACATTCGCGCCGGTCGCTCTTACGGCAGCCTGGGCAGATTGCAACTGCTCACGCTCACGCATATCCTGGGCAACCCGGTGGCGAACCGCAATCGCCGTTTTTCAAAAAACGCGATGCGTTTTTCCGTGACCCCATATATTGGGGGCAACGTGTTTTTTCCCTGTAAGGTTCGCCGGCCGCGCGCGACCAAACGCCACCACCTTGGAAATCACACCATGAAAAACACCATTCTTGCCCTGTTGGCTTGCCTGACGGTCTGCAATACTGCCACAGCCCAGGTTTGCCGCAAGCAAAGCCCGGCCCACACGGTTGCCTTGCTCGAGCTCTATACATCGGAAGGTTGCAGCAGTTGCCCGCCGGCTGACCGTGCCCTGGCTGGCTTGAAAAGTGCCGCGCAAAACGACCAGGTTGTGCCGCTGGCCCTACATGTCGATTATTGGGATTACATAGGCTGGACCGACCGCTTCGCCAAGCCTGAATTCACGGCACGGCAAAGCCAGCTTGTTGCCGAAGTCAACAGCCGCGCCATCTATACGCCCGAGCTGTTCCTTGGCACGCGCGAATTGCGCAGTTGGCATGGCCAGCTCGATAGCGCCATCGGTGCCGTCAACCAGGCGCCGGCGCGCGCTTCCATCGTCATTGAAGCGGGCAAGCCAAGCGGCGGCAAGCTGGCTGTGTCGATCAAGACCACGGCGGCGGAAAATGCCACGCTCTACCTTGCGCTTTATGAGAATGGCTTGAGCAGCAACATCAAGGCCGGTGAAAACAATGGTGTGGTGTTGCACCACGACTTCGTAGTGCGCGACTGGCTTGGGCCGATAGCCTTGCCGGCCAAGGCTGGCGATACGGTGAACGTGCGCCAGTTGACGCTGCCGGCCGGCGCAGGTACCGAGCTCGGGGTGGCCGCATTCGTGCGCAATGGCAAGGGTGAAGTCTTGCAGGCCCTGGCGTTGCCCCTGGCCTTGCCAATATGCCGGGGCTGAATCAGGAACCGTCCCGTTTCACCCAGATGCCGACAGGCCGCCCGCCTGCATTGCCGAACGCTTCCCAGGCATAGTGTTGCGATAGCTCGGCATTCAACCTGTCCCAGGCCGGCGCGGCCAGCGTGTCGCGCTGGTTCCAGACAATGTATTGCACCTTCTTGCCGGCCAGCCAGGCGCCGGCATCGGGCAGCGCGCCGTTATAGAAGTCGTTGATCTGGTGCTTGAGCATCTCGCGTGCGTCACTGTGGCCGCGCCAGCGGTCGAGGTGGCCGACCCAGCCCAGCAGCAGCGGTTTGCCGGAGAACGCCGCGTAGGCGCAACCGTCATGGTAGCCGCCCTCGTACTGGTTTTCCAGAACGATGCCGTCCGGCGCGCCGGCCAGGTAGCGGAACATGTCGCGCGCTGCCGGTTCACCGGTATAGACATTGTCCCCTTCAAGCAGCCCCCAATTGTGTTCGCTGCAGAAGCGGACGACGTTGACCATGTCTACCGCAGAGACCAGGGTCAGCGCCAGCGAGGCGCCGGCCACATAGCGCATCCATCGTTGCTCGGATGCCAGCAGCAGCGCGCCCAATGCCACCAGGCCGCCGGTCCAGACCCAGCCCCACCATTTCATGGTGGTGTTGTAGCGCTCCAGCACCCCGCTCCAGGAATCGTCGACGAAGACGAATTCGGAAAACAGCAGCAAGGCCGCGAACACGATGCCAAAGAACAGGGCCAGGCCATGCCAGTCGGATTGCGCAGGCCGGGGTCGCACCAGTGCCATGCCGATCAGGGCCAGCAGGGGCCAGAACAGGGCGATGAAGTCGCGCCAGGGCGTATGCTGGCCGGGAAAGACCAGCCGCATCGGCGTCGGTTCGCGCCCTGCAGTAAAGCCGATCAGGAAGAAGTAAAGGCAGAGGAAGCCGAACACCCCGCCACCGATCAGGGCCAGCCAGTCGGGCCGCAGGGCGGCGTCCTTCCTGCCTAGCCACAGGCGGCGCAAGGCCCAGGCTCCCAGCAGCGCGGCATGCAGCGGCACAACCCAGGTGTTGACGGCGAAGACGGCCGGCATCGTCAGCGCGAGCAGGAATTGGCGTCGTTGCGAGGTGCCGGTTTGCGGCTCGGGCCGGTCCTCCCGCTCCAGTGCGAAGATCAATGCCAGCGCCAGCAGCAACAGGCAATAGCCGCCCAGCGGGGCGTGGAAGTCGCTCTGGTAGAACTGCAGGCCGAAATTCTCCATGCCGACCAGGGGCACGAATTCATCCGGCTTTGGCGCGGGGAACATGGCCAGGCCCAGGGGCGTATTGACCTGCTTGACGAAGCCGCCGGTAAAGTGGCCGCTGCCCATCATCAGTTCGTCATAGGCGCGCCATTGCGCATCGTGCCCGAGCTCGGCCAGGTTGGGCGGGTTTTCATGGATCAGGTGGTTCAGCAGGCTGGCGCCGGTGCCGCCGCAGATCAGTGCTGCGGCGAGCAAAGCGCGCGAAGTGCGGTGCGCCAGGAAACGTGCGGCCACGTCCCAGATCAGGGAGATCGATAGTGCCTGGATCAGGGCGAAACAGAGGTTATAGGTCAAACCGGGCGACATGTGCAGCACGCGGCCGGCCAGCGCCGCCGCGTAATACTGCAGGCTGTAGTAGTAATCGAAGGGGTAGGGCGGGTTCCAGTGGTCGACCGGCGGCAATTGCTCGCCCGGGAGGAAGTTGGTGATGAAGACCAGGTCGGGCAGGCGTTCCGACGTGATGTAAATGCTGGGGAAGCATTCTTTCCAGAACACGCCGAAGAACAGGGCCAGGCCGAACACCAATTCGGCACTGAGGAAACCGTTGCTGCGGTTTTCCTTTGCAAAGGGCTTCCTCACCCACAGGATCAAACCCGACGCTACTGTGGAAAACGGCAGCAGCCAATGCAGGCGGCCCAAGCCAACTATGTGCTCGACCAGGAACAGTATCATCAGCAGCAACATGAGCAGGCCGGCGCGGCCGATGGCCCAACTGCCGCAGGGCTTGCCGCCCAGCGAAGCGAGCGCTGCCATATGCAGCCAGAGCAGCAGGATGGTCAAGAGGTGGTAAATCGTCTGCATGCGGCTCTCCAGGAAATGCGATGTCTGCAAGGCGCACGAAGGCCCTGGGCCGCGTGCGCGTGTCGATCAGTCTCTGGGGGATGGGCTCTTGCCCGGCTGGAGAGGTGGATGCCGGTATTGCCGCCGGGCGTGGCATTTGTGATGCGCCGCGGGCAGTCTTGTTCTTGGGCGCCAATCATACCGTGCCGGCGCGACAATTTGCGGGCTTGATGATGATTATTTTTTCAGCAGCGTCGGCCGCTGCAATCAGTAAATGGTCTTAAGACCATTTACCTTTTTTACGCCTGAGGTGAGCCTCAGGGAGAGGGAGGAGCGTTACATCTGCTTGAACAAATGCGCAAACACGCGCGATACCGCCAGGTTTTCGTCGCGGTTCTTCAGCTTCACGGTCAGCTTGCCCAACTCGTCGCGCGTGGCAATCTGGATCTGGCGTGAGTTGACGATGGTACTGCGGTGGATCTGCCAGAACTGGTTATGGTCCAGTTGCGGCAGCAGCTCCTTCAGGCTGGTGCGGATCAGCGACTGGCCTTCGGCCGTGATGACGTTGACGTATTTGTCGGTCGCTTCGAAATACAGCACTTCTTCAATGGGAATCAGCTTGATCTGGTTGCCGATGCCGGCGCGGATCAGGGACAGTTTTTCGGCAGCGGTGACCGCTTGCGGCGCAAGTGCGCGCAGCTTGGTGATCATCTGGTCCAGTTCGTCGTTCTGTTCTTCGCCTTGCGCAACGCGCTGCTTGAGGCGCGCGATGGTCTTGCCCAGGCGTTCGTCGTTGATCGGTTTGAGCAGATAGTCCACGGCCGCGTGGTCGAATGCTTCGAGCGCGAACTGGTCATAGGCCGTGACAAACACCAGCAGCGGAAAGGGCCTGTCTTCCGGCCATTCTTCGGCCAGTTCTTCGGCCGCTTCCAGCCCGCTCTTGCCCGGCATCTTGATATCGAAGAACAGTACCTCGGGCTTTTGCGCCAGCGTTTCGCGCACGGCGGCCACGCCATTTTCGACCACGCCGGTGATTTGCAGGTCCGGCCAAAGCCTTTGCAGGGCTTGCACCAGGGCGTAGGAGAGGATGGGTTCGTCTTCGGCGATCAGGGCGCGCAGGTGGGTCATGATTCGTAGGGTAAGGTCAGGGTGGCAATCGCCCCTTCGGGGGTATTGGGTTCCAGGCTCAGGCCGGCCGCGTCGCCATGCAGCGCGCGCAGGCGTTCACGCACGTTGGCAACGCCCAGGCCGGTGCCATGGTTGAGATAGCTGGGCGAGGCGCTGGCTTCCAGGCCCAGGCCATTGTCGGTGACCGAGATCATCAGTCTTGCACCATCGCGGCGCACCAGCACGTCAAGCCGGCCGCCTTCGATCTTGCCTTCCAGGCCATGCTTGATGGCATTTTCCACCAGCGGCTGCAACAGCATGGGCGGTAGCGTAAAGCGTTCCAGTTCGAGGGGCAGGCTCAGGCTGTAGGACAGGCGGGCACCCATCCGCACCGACATCAGTTCCAGGTAGGCATGCATCAGCTCGAACTCATGCGCCAGCGTGGTTGATTCGGCGCGCGAAGACGACAGACTGGCGCGCAGGTAATGGATCAATTTATCGAGCATGTATTGCGCGCGCGCCGCATCGATGCCGATCAAGCCTTGCAGGTTGGCCAGGGTGTTGAACAGCATGTGCGGTTCCACCTGGGCCTGCAGCAATTGCAGTTGTGCCTGCATCGCCTGGCGCTCCACTGCGGCAGCGTGAGCTTTTTCCGCTTCGGCTTCGGCGCGCAGTTCGGAAATTTCCGACTGGGCAAAGTTGAACCAGGCAAAGAACAGGCACACCACCAGGATCATGACGAATAGCGGCGTGGCATGTTCGAGCTGGTGGCTGATGACGATGTCGCTCGGCAGGGACAGGATTTTGGCGGCGATATAGCTGCCACCGAAATAGCAGGGCGGAATCGACACCACGATAATGCCCAGCAAGCCGAACTTGCCCGGTTTGCCATGGCCCCAGATCAGCAGGCGGCCGCCGTCGGCAGTCCACATCAGCAGGCTGCCGATGCACATGGAAAACACCCAGCAGTGGCTAAAGGGCTCCTGCGGCAGGATGATGGTGCTGACCACGACCGCGCAAAGTGTATTGATGACGATGCCGACCAGGTAGTCGAACACGAAACGGCCCAGCAGCGAACCGCCGAAATAAGCCATGCGGATGCTGCCGGCAAAGCCGTGCATGCGATAACTGTGGCGCGTGCCCTCGGCCTGTTTCAGATTGGCGGCCGAGAGCTTGCGCAGTGCGGATTGTATAGATTGAAACATGGCGGAATTGTGCGGCTTGGCCGTGTTTTGCGCCAGCGAAATGCGACGAAAGCGCGGTTTTCCGGAGTGGGGCCGGGGAAAAACGCCGTCAAAACCCGACGGCCTGGCCGTCGCGCCGTGAATCGCTGGCCGCCACATAACCGTCCGCAAGCTTCCAGATGAACTGGCCGGAACCGAAATCCATGTAGCTATCGACAATATTTTCCACGTGGTGGCCCAGGGCGGCGAGTGCATCGACCGTGGCTTGCGGCATGCTGGTTTCCATGTCGACCGACAAGCCGTGGTTGACCTTCCAGCGCGGCGCGTCGCACGCGGCTTGCGGCTGCTGCCCGTATTTGAGCATGCGCACCAGCGTTTGCAGATGCCCCTGCGGCTGCATGTTGCCACCCATGACGCCGAAACTCATTTGCGGCTGGCCGGCGCGGGTCAGGAAGCCCGGAATGATGGTGTGGAACGGCCGCTTGCCCGGCGCCACGCAGTTGGGATGGTTGGCGTCGAGCGAAAAGCAGTGGCCGCGGTTTTGCAGGCTGATGCCGGTGCCGGGCACGACGATGCCGGAACCGAAACCCATGTAGTTGGATTGGATGAAGCTGACCATCATGCCGTTTTCATCCGCCGCAGTCAGGTAGATCGTTCCGCCCTTGGGCGGCATGCCATGGGCGAAGTCGCCTGCCTGGTCATGCCGGATGTGCCTGGCGCGCTCGGCAAGATAGGCATCGTCGAGCAGGTCGCGCGCCGTCACGTCCGTCATGGCGCGCTCGTCGGCCACCCAGCGGTAGGTATCGGCAAAGGCCAGCTTCATGGCTTCGATCTGTAAGTGCTGGCTTTGCACGGAATCGACAGGATATTGATCGATGTCGAGCGACTCCAGCATGCCCAGTGCCATCAGTGCGGCAATGCCTTGCCCGTTGGGCGGGATTTCATGCACGGTGTGGCCGGCGAAATTCTTTTGGATCGGCGTGACCCACTCCGGCTGGTAGCAGGCGAGGTCGGCTTCGGTCATGCTCCCGCCATTGGCTTGCGCATGGCGCGCCAGCTGTTGCGCCAGCTCGCCGCGGTAATACGCTTCACCTTTGGTTTCGGCAATCTTCTTCAGCGTCTGCGCCGCTTCGGCAAACATGAATTGTTCGCCGATATGCGGTGCGCGTCCATGCGGCATGAAGGCTTGTGCAAAGCCGGGCTGGTCTTGCAGCAGCGGCACGGCATTGGCCCACTTGCCCTGCACGATGGGCGAGACGAACTGGCCGCGTGCGGCCAGTTCGATGGCGGGTTCGAGCAGGTCGGCGAAGGGCAGCTTGCCCAGCTTGCTGGAGAGTGCAACCCAGCCGGCCACGGCGCCGGGTACGGTCACGCTGTCCCAGCCACGCATGGGGAAGGCGTCGCCGTGTTTCCTGATGAAATAGTCGCGCGTCCATGCTGCAGGCGCTGTGCCGGAAGCGTTCAAGCCATGCATCTGCTTGCCGTCCCAGACGATGGCAAAGGCATCGCTGCCCAGGCCGCAGGAGACGGGTTCGACGATGGTGAGCGCCGCTGCAGCTGCAATGGCGGCATCGACGGCATTGCCGCCTTTTAACAGCATGCGCAAGCCCGCTTGCGCCGCCAGCGGTTGGGACGTGGCGACGACGTTCCTGGCAAAGAGCGGGCTGCGCGTCGTCGGGTAGGGGTTGGACCAGTTGAAAGATGTCATGGCTGCAATCGGGGGAGACAATCCCTCGATTGTAGCCGTGATTTTTCCCTAGGTTTATTGGGCGACTTTCAGCACCAGTTTGCCATTGTTCTGGCCGGAGAACAGCCTCTGGAACGCTTCCGGGAAATTTTCCAGTCCATCGACCACGTCTTCGCGCGTCTTCAGCTTGCCGGTGGCAATCCAGCCGCCCATGTCCTTGAACGCTTCCATGGCGCGCGGGTAATAGTCGCCCACCATCAAGCCCTTCATGGTGGCGCGCTTGACCAGCAGGGCCAGGTAGTTGGCCGGACCCTTGATCGCTTCGGTGCTGTTGTATTGCGAAATCGCGCCGCAGATCACGATGCGTGCATGTATGGCCAGGTTCAGCAGCACGGCATCGAGGATGTCGCCGCCGACGTTGTCAAAATAGACGTCCACGCCGGTGGGGCAATGCGTCTTCAAGGCGGCGTTCACGTCACCCTTCTTGTAGTCGATGGCGGCGTCGAAACCGAGTTCTTCAACCAGTTGGCGGCACTTCTCTGCGCCGCCGGCAATGCCAACCACGCGGGCCCCCTTGATCTTGGCAATCTGGCCGACCAGGGCGCCGACGGCACCGGCCGCACCCGACACCACCACCGTTTCACCGGCCTTGGGCTGGCCGACGTCGAGCAGGCCGAAGTAGGCGGTCAAGCCGGGCATGCCCAGGGCACCGAGGTACATCGGCAGCGGCGCCAGCTTGGGGTCGATCTTGGTCAAACCCTGGCCGCTGGAATAAGCATAGTCTTGCAGGCCCAGTAGGCCGGTCACATGGTCGCCGACGGTGAATTGCGCATTCTTCGAAGCAATCACACGGCCCACGGTAATGGCGCGCATCACCTCGCCGAGTGCCACCGGCGGCATGTAGGATTCGCGGCTGTCATTCATCCAGCCGCGCATGGCCGGGTCAAGCGAGGCATACAGCACTTGAACCACGACTTCGCCTTCGGCGGGGTCGCGCAGGGGGCTGCTGGTGAATTCGAAATCGCTGCGTTTGACTTCGCCCTGAGGACGGGCGATCAGCTTGAATTGGCGGTTGACTGCGTTCATGTGTTTCTCCGGAAAGTAAGTTTCAATGCATCGCAGTATAGGGATGACTTTGTTGCTTGATAAGTCTACATTCCCTCACTATATTGTTGACTAAATCGCGACAATCAAGGAGGAAGCATGTTGAACCCCCAGCTTCTGGGTATCTTTTCTGCGATCGTGCAACACGGCAGCATCAGCCGCGCAGCGGAGCAGCTCGATATCGGCAAGTCAGTCGTCTCGCGCCAGTTGGCCAAGCTGGAGGAAGAACTGGGCGCCCGCCTGATCCAGCGTTCCACGCGGCGCCTGGCGCTGACCGAAATCGGCGAAATGGTGCTGCAGGAGGCGCGCCGCATCGAGCAGTCTCTGACCAACATAGAACAATTGACCGACCAATACCAGGCCCAGGTGCGCGGCACGCTGCGCGTTTCGTGTTCGGCTGCGGGGCGTTCGCTGGTGGTGCCGGCGGTGACGCAGTTTGTGGCGAAATATCCGCAAGTGCGGGTTGACCTGCAACTGGAGGACCGGCTGGTCGACTTGATTGCGGAACAGATCGATTTGGCGATCCGCGCTTCGCCGCTGGAGGACTCGTCGCTTGTGGCACGCAAGCTGTTCGACAACACCCGCGTGCTGGTGGCTTCCCCGGCCTATCTGGAACGCGCCGGCACGCCGCAGACGCCGCAAGACTTGAGCGCGCATTCCTGCCTCATCTACACCAATGGCGGGCGTGTTTCCGACGAATGGACCTTCCTGGACGATGACGGCCCGTACAAGGTGAGGATCTCCGGGCCGATCCAGATCAACGACGGCAGCGCGCTGGTCATGGCCGCCGTATGCGGGGCCGGCATCCAGATGATTCCGCAGCGGATCGTGCGCGAAGAGCTTGCGCGTGGCGAACTGGTGCAGGTATTGCCCGAATGCAAATTGCCGCCGTCGGCGCCGGTGTATGCGGTCTACCCGGCGCGCGATTTTTTGCCCCTGAAGATTTCGGCGTTCATCGAGTTCCTGCAAAAGAACCTGGCTGATTGAGCGGTTTTCAGATCACGCCCTTGGCACGCAAGGCCGCAATCTCGGTCGCGCTGTGCCCCAGCAACTCTCCCAGCACGTCTTCGGTATGCTGCCCCAGGGTTGGCGGCGGCATGTCGCAACGCGTGGGCGTGCCCGACAGCTTCATCGGGCTTGTCACCAGTTTCACGTCGCCACCGCAAGGATGCGGCAGGTCGGTGCGCATTTCACGCGCCACCACCTGCGGATTGACGTAGACGTCATCGAGATTGTTGATCGGCCCGCAGGGCACACCGGCCGCTTCGAGCAGGTTGATCCATTCATCGCGCGTTTTGGTCGCCACCATCTCGGCCAGGATCGGCACCAGCACGTCGCGGTTGCGCACGCGCATCGGGTTGGTGGCAAAGCGCTCGTCCTTCGCCAGTTCTACCCGGCCGCCGGCTTCGACGAACCTGGCATATTGCCCGTCATTGCCGACCGCAACGATGATGTGGCCGTCCGCCGTGGCAAAGGTCTGGTAGGGCACGATGTTGGGGTGGGCATTGCCCCAGCGTTTGGGCGCGCGGCCACTGGCGAGGTAGTTGCTGCCCATGTTGGCCAGCATGGCCACCTGCACGTCCAGCAGCGCCATGTCGATGTACTGGCCTTCTCCGGTGCGGTCGCGGTGCGTCAGCGCGGCAAGCACGGCGATGGTGGCATACATGCCCGTCATCAAGTCGGAAATGGCCACGCCGCCTTTTTGCGGGCCACCGCCGGGCAGGTCGTCGCGTTCGCCCGTGATGGACATGAAGCCGCCCATGCCCTGGATGATGAAGTCATAGCCGGCACGGTGGGCATAAGGGCCGGTCTGGCCGAACCCGGTGACCGAGCAATACACCAGGTCGGGCTTGATCTTCTTCAGGGACTCATAGTCGAGGCCGTATTTGTGCAGTTGGCCGACCTTGTAGTTTTCCATCACCACGTCGGATTGCGCCGCCAGCTTGCGCACGATGTCCTGGCCCTCAGGGGTGGCGATATCGAGCGTCAGCGAACGCTTGCCGCGGTTGGCTGCAAGGTAATAGGCCGCTTCTCCCGTGTCGCGGCCTTGCGCATCCTTGAGATAGGGCGGGCCCCAGGAGCGGGTGTCGTCACCGGCGCCGGGCCGTTCGATCTTGATCACGTCGGCGCCGAGGTCGGCCAGGTTTTGCGTGCACCAGGGCCCGGCCAGCACGCGTGTCAGGTCGAGTACGCGGATATGGCCCAATGCAGTCGCGGTGTTCGTCATGTCCAGTCCATTGCTTGAAAGTGGTATGCGATGATACCGCGTTACAATCGACTCCCACCATTCGGAGGATCGATCCATGTGGCCTTATCCCAAGGTTCTCGCCCATCGCGGCGGCGGCAAGCTGGCGCCGGAAAACACTCTCGCTGCCATGCGCTGCGGCTATGCGCATGGCTTTCGCGCCGTCGAGTTCGACGTGATGCTCACTGCCGACGGCGTGCCCATCCTGATGCATGACGACACGCTGGGCCGCACCGTGCCCGGCAGCGGCAGCGTTGCCGGCATCAGCGCGGCGGAGTTGATTGCGCGTGACGCCGGTTCATGGTTCGGCGCGGAGTTTGCCGGCGAACACGTACCCCTGTTTGCGGATGTGGCGCGGTTTTGCAAGACGCAGGGCATCTGGATGAATATCGAGATCAAGCCGGTACCGGGCTACGATGCAGCGACTGCCGAAGCCGCAGCCAAGGTGGTGACGGAGATGTTTGCCGCCGAGATTGCGGTGGGCAAGACGGCCGAGTTGCCTTTGTTTTCTTCGTTTTCCTATGAGGCTGTGCAAGCCGTACAGCGCGCCCAGCCAAATGTGCCGCGGGCTTGGCTGGTTGACCGCATTCCGACCGACTGGCGCGAAAAGCTGGAAGCGGTGGAGGCAGTGGCGCTGCATACGAACCACAAGAATCTTACGCCAGCGCTGGCGGCAGAGGTAAAGCAAGCCGGCTATGGCCTGTTTTGCTACACGGTCAATGAGCGCGAACGCGCGACGGAAATCCGGGGTTGGGGTGTGGATGCGTTTTGCACGGACCGGATTGATTTGATTCCGTTTGATTTTTAGTTGTTGTATTTTTGCATCAAATTTACATTGGCGACCTTTCGCCCTTTAGCCTGTCATCCCCGCGGATCGGATGGCAGCCCCGCGGAATCCACATTAACACCGCCGGAAGTAGCGCTGTGGATCCCCGCCTCCGCGGGGATGACGAGGCGAAGGGCATTTGGTGTTTCTACCGTCCCCAGTATCGTAGGCTGGGACGCGTCCCAGCGAGTCCGCAAAGTTGGGACTCGTCCCAGCCTACTCTTTCCACCCTGCGATACGTGTTTTTACCAACGCCGGATGGCACCTTGTTATCACGTATAATCAAAAGTTTGCACTGCCGCATCTGCGAGGACGTTTCAAAATGGGCATGGCGTTGTTGTCACTCCTTGCCGTACAACCGTACTGTCTGCGTCGTGACGCCTAGCCCTGCCCATTTTGAAACATCCTTTTATTTGATTTGTTTAAACCATGAACTCGTCCGAAATCCGCGAAAAATTCCTGAAATACTTCGAATCGAAGGGCCACACCATCGTCCGTTCGTCCAGCCTGGTGCCGGGCAACGACCCGACCTTGTTGTTCACCAACTCGGGCATGGTGCAATTCAAGGACGTGTTCCTGGGGCAGGACAAGCGCGCCTACAGCCGCGCCACCACGGCCCAGCGCTGCGTGCGCGCCGGCGGCAAGCATAACGACCTGGAAAACGTTGGCTATACCGCGCGCCACCACACCTTCTTTGAAATGCTGGGCAATTTCTCGTTCGGCGACTATTTCAAGCGCGATGCGATCCATTTCGCCTGGGGCCTGTTGACTGAAGTCTATCAACTGCCCAAGGAAAAGCTCTGGGTCACGGTATACCAGGAAGACGACGAAGCCTACGGCATCTGGGAAAAGGAAATCGGCGTGCCGGTCGAGCGTATCGTACGCATCGGCGACAACAAGGGCGCACGCTACGCGTCCGACAACTTCTGGCAGATGGCCGACACCGGCCCTTGCGGCCCCTGCTCGGAAATCTTCTTTGACCACGGCGCCGATGTCTGGGGCGGCCCGCCCGGCAGCCCAGATGCCGACGGCGACCGCTACATCGAAATCTGGAACCTCGTGTTCATGCAGTTCAATCGCGACGACGCCGGCGTGATGCACCCGCTGCCGCGTCCTTGCGTCGACACCGGCATGGGCCTGGAGCGCCTGGCCGCCGTGTTGCAGCACGTGCATTCGAACTACGAGATCGACCTGTTCCAGAATCTGATCAAGGCTGCGGCGCGCGAAACCGGCTGTGCCGATCTGGCCAACAATTCGCTGAAGGTTATTGCTGACCACATCCGTGCCTGCTCCTTTCTGATCGTTGACGGCGTCATTCCCGGCAACGAAGGCCGCGGTTATGTCCTGCGCCGCATCGTGCGCCGTGCGCTGCGCCATGGCCACAAGCTCGGTCAGACCAAGCCGTTCTTCCATTTTCTGGTCAAGGATCTGGTCAAGGAGATGGGTGCTGCCTATCCGGAATTGACTGAAGTCGCGTCGCGCGTCGAGCAAGTGCTCAAGCAGGAAGAAGAGCGTTTCGGCGAGACGCTGGAGCATGGCATGAAAATCCTGGAAGCGGCACTTGCCAAGGATGCCAAGAACCTCGATGGCGCCACCGCCTTCACGTTGTACGACACTTATGGTTTCCCGCTCGACCTGACGGCTGACATCTGCCGTGAGCGCGGTATTGCGTTGGACGAGGCCGGTTTCGACAAAGCCATGTCCGAGCAAAAGAAAAAGGCGCGAGAAGCCGGCAAGTTCAAGATGCTGAACACGGCTGTCGAATACAACGGTGAGAAGACCAAGTTCGTCGGCTACGAGCATCTGGCGCAAGACGGCAAGGTCGTCGCACTGTATGTGGAAGGCAGCGCTGTTGACACGATTTCAGCCGGGACTGACGCCATCGTCGTGCTCGATACCACGCCGTTCTACGCAGAATCGGGTGGCCAATGCGGCGACTCGGGCGTGTTGCATACTGCCGCTGGTGCGTTCGAGGTGTCCGACACGCTCAAAATTCAGGCCGACGTGTTTGGCCACCACGGCACGCTCGCCAAGGGCAGCCTGAAGGTTGGCGATACGGTATCGGCCAAGGTTGACGGCGCATTGCGCGGACGCACCATGCGCAACCACTCGGCCACCCACTTGATGCACAAGGCCTTGCGCGAAGTGCTGGGCAGCCACGTGTCACAAAAGGGGTCACTGGTTGATGCCGACAAGACGCGCTTTGACTTCTCGCACAACGGCCCGATGACGACGGAGGAAATCCGCGAAGTCGAGGAAATCGTCAACCGCGAGATTTTGACCAACACAGCGACCCAGTCGCACGTGATGGGTTATGACGACGCCGTCAAGCATGGCGCGATGGCACTGTTCGGTGAAAAGTATGGCGACGAAGTGCGCGTGCTCGACATCGGCACGTCCAAGGAACTGTGCGGCGGTACGCACGTTTCGCGCACGGGTGACATCGGTCTGTTCAAGATCGTGGCCGAAGGCGGCGTGGCCGCCGGCATCCGCCGTGTCGAAGCCGTGACGGGCGAGGGTGCCTTGGCATTGGTGCAGGCGCTTGACCAGCGCGTCAACGCTGCCGCTGCCGCCTTGAAGGCGCAGCCGGAAGAACTGACTCAGCGCATCCTGCAGGTGCAAGACCACGTCAAGGCGCTGGAAAAGGAGTTGGCCGCGGCCAAGTCCAAGCTGGCAGCTTCGCAAGGCGACGAACTCGTGAGCAAGGCCGTGGACGTGAAGGGTATCAAGGTCCTGGCTGCCACGCTGGTTGGTGCCGACGTGCCCACGCTGCGCGAGACCATGGACAAGCTGAAAGACAAGTTGAAGAGCGCCGCCATCGTGCTGGCTGCCGTCAACGACGGCAAGGTCAGCCTGATCGCCGGAGTGACCGCCGACGCAACCTCCAAGGTCAAGGCTGGGGAATTGGTCAATTTTGTCGCCCAGCAAGTCGGCGGCAAGGGTGGTGGCCGGGCCGACATGGCGCAAGCCGGCGGTACCGACCCAAGCGGTTTGCCCAAGGCACTCGACGCTGTGCACGGATGGGTGACTGAGCGCGTTTAAGGAGGCAGGTATTGCCGGATAAAACTCGCAACACCTGGATGCTGCATTGCATCAGAGACTGGGGTAGAATCGTCGATCACTTGGCATGATAAAAATCTTATACAAGGCCATATCATGGATTTCAGCAAAGAATTGGATGCGCGCGGGTTGAATTGCCCCTTGCCCATCCTGAAGACGAAGAAGGCACTTGCCGAAATGTCGAGCGGGCAAGTCTTGCGCGTCATGGCGACCGACCCCGGCTCGGTGCGCGACTTCCAGGCCTTCGCCCGCCAGACCGGCAATGAACTGGTCTCGCACGGCGAAGAAAACAAGGAATTCATCTTCTTCATGCGCCGCAAGTAGGCGCGGCGGTGTTCCGGGTGGTGGCCAGGCCGCCGCTCCGGAAAATTGCTTCAGCAAAACAAACCCCACAATCCCAAAAACCACAAGGCAGGACTTTAGAGACGGCTCTCTAGCATTTTGCAAAGCATAAATCGAACGATCGTGCTAAATTTGTGTGGTATGGGAAATAATGGGGCTATCTCCGCTGCGGTCAGTGGCCGCTGCTGGGTCGCTTCTGGGTTTATAATCCCCGCTAGTTTACGTTAACGTCAATTGATCTTTTCAAGGGCAAAGCTATGAAAGTGTTGGTTCCAGTCAAGCGCGTCGTCGATTACAACGTCAAGGTACGTGTGAAATCGGACGGCACCGGCGTCGATATCGCGAACGTCAAGATGTCGATGAACCCCTTCGATGAAATCGCCGTGGAAGAAGCCATGCGCCTGAAGGAGGCTGGCCGTGCGACGGAAGTGATCGCCGTGTCCTGCGGCGTGGCGCAATGCCAGGAAACCCTGCGCACGGCGATGGCCATCGGTGCCGACCGTGGCATTCTGGTTGAAACCGATGCCGACCTGCAGCCTCTCGCCGTGGCCAAGCTCTTGAAGGCCGTGGCCGACAAGGAACAGCCGCAACTGATCATCCTGGGCAAGCAAGCCATTGACGACGACTGCAACCAGACCGGCCAGATGCTCGCTGCACTTCTGGACTGGCCGCAAGCGACGTTCGCTTCCAAGGTCACGGTTGACGGCGACAAGGTCAGTGTCACGCGTGAAGTCGACGGCGGCCTGGAAACCGTGTCGCTGACCCTGCCCGCGATCGTGACGACCGACCTGCGCCTGAACGAACCGCGCTACGTCACGCTGCCCAACATCATGAAGGCCAAGAAGAAGCCGCTCGACAACGTCAAGCCGGCCGACCTCGGTGTTGACGTCGCCCCGCGCCTGAAGACCCTGAAAGTTGCCGAGCCGCCCAAGCGTTCCGCCGGCATCAAGGTGCCCGACGCCGCGACGCTGGTCGCCAAGCTCAAGACCGAAGCCAAGGTCATCTAAACGAACGTAGGGCGGAAAAGCGAAGCGCCTTCCGCCAGCGCCTAAAGAAAGGTAGTGAAGGCACTTGGTGGGTTGCACCCACCCTACCGGAACAAGACGCTGAGCCTATACATCAATCTAGGAATTCATCATGACAGCATTGGTAATCGCAGAACACGACAACGCGACCCTCAAGGGCAGCACCCTGAACACCATCACCGCGGCCGCCCAATGCGGAGGCGACGTGCATGTGCTGGTCGCCGGCCATAACTGCGGCGCAGCCGCCCAGGCCGCTGCGCAGGCAGCCGGCGTGGCCAAGGTACTGGTGGCCGACGCCGCCCAATTCGCCGACGGCCTGGCCGAAAACGTCGCGGCCCAGGCGCTGGCTCTGGCCGCCGACTATTCGCACATCCTGGCGCCCGCCACGGCATACGGCAAGAACATCCTGCCGCGCGTGGCCGCCAAGCTCGACGTGGGCCAGATCTCGGAAATCACCAAGGTCGACTCGCCCGATACCTTCGAACGCCCGATCTATGCCGGCAACGCCATCGCCACCGTGCAATCGTCCGACAAGGTCAAGGTCATCACCGTGCGTACCACGGGTTTTGACGCGGCCGCCGCCGGCGGTTCTGCCACCGTGGAAAACGTCACGGCGGTCGCCGACTCGGGCAAGTCGGCCTTCGTTTCGCGCGAACTGGCCAAGTCCGACCGTCCTGAACTGACCGCTGCCAAGATCATCGTCTCCGGTGGCCGTGGCATGGGCTCGGGCGACAACTTCAAGATTCTGGAACCGCTGGCCGACAAGCTCAACGCCGCCATGGGCGCATCGCGCGCTGCTGTCGACGCGGGCTTTGTGCCGAACGATTGGCAAGTGGGCCAGACCGGCAAGATCGTGGCGCCGTCGCTGTATATCGCCGTCGGTATCTCCGGCGCGATCCAGCACTTGGCGGGCATGAAGGACTCCAAGACCATCGTCGCCATCAACAAGGACCCGGAAGCGCCGATTTTCTCGGTGGCCGACTATGGCATCGTGGGCGACCTGTTCGAAGTCGTGCCGCAACTGGTTGAAGCGCTCGGCTAAGCCTGCTTGACCGCAATGAGAGAATGCCGACCCCCTGGTCGGCATTTTTACTGAAAAATGGATTTTTGGAGTAAGTCATGAGCTATGTCGCCCCCGTCAAAGACATGCTGTTCGTCATCAATGAGCTGGCCGGTCTCGCCGAAGTCAACGCCTTGCCCGGCATGGAAGATGCGACCACGGACACCGTGGAAGCAGTGCTGGAAGAAAACGCGAAATTCTGCGGCGAAGTTGTCGCGCCCTTGAACGTGATCGGCGACCGCGAACCCAGTTCCTGGGCCGACGGCCATGTCACCACCACCAAGGGTTTCAAGGAAGCCTTCAAGAGCTTCGCCGAAGCCGGTTGGCAAGGTGTGGTGCACCCGGCCGAGTACGGCGGCCAGGGCTTGCCCAAGCTGGTGGCAGCCGCCTGCACCGAAATGCTCAACGCCGCCAACGTGTCGTTCGCGTTGTGCCCGCTGTTGACCGACGGCGCCATTGAAGCCTTGCTGACGGCTGGTAGCGACGAGCTCAAGGCCACCTACCTGGGCAACCTGATTTCGGGCAAATGGACCGGTTCGATGAACCTGACCGAACCGCAAGCCGGTTCCGACCTGGCCCTGGTGCGCACGCGCGCCGTGCCGCAGGACGATGGTACCTTCAAGGTATTCGGCACCAAGATCTTCATCACCTATGGTGAACACGACATGGCCGAGAACATCGTCCATCTCGTGCTGGCACGCACGCCCAATGCACCGGAAGGCGTGAAGGGCATTTCGCTGTTCGTGGTGCCCAAGTTCCTGGTCAATGCCGACGGCACGCTTGGTGCACGCAACGATGCGCATTGCGTCTCCATTGAGCACAAGCTCGGCATCAAGGCCAGCCCGACGGCCGTGCTGCAATTCGGCGACAACGGCGGCGCCATCGGCACGCTGGTCGGCGAAGAAAACCGCGGCCTGGAATACATGTTCATCATGATGAATGCCGCGCGCTTCGGCGTCGGCATGCAGGGTATCGGCGTGGCCGAGCGGGCCTATCAAAAGGCCGTGGCTTATGCAAAAGACCGTATCCAGTCGCGCGACGTGGCGGGATCAAGCGGCCCGGTCGCCATCATCCACCACCCGGATGTGCGCCGCATGCTCATGAGCATGCGCGCCCAGACCGAGGCGGCGCGTGCACTGTCCTACGTCACGGCAGCGGCTTTCGATGCGGCACATCACCACACCGACGAGGCCACCCGCAAGGTCAACCAGGCGTTCTATGAATTCATGGTGCCCGTGGTCAAGGGCTGGTCGACCGAGATGTCGATCGACGTGGCGTCCAACGGCGTGCAGGTCCATGGCGGCATGGGCTTCATCGAAGAAACCGGTGCGGCCCAGTTCTACCGCGACGCGCGCATCCTGACCATCTACGAAGGCACGACCGCAATCCAGGCCAACGACCTGGTTGGCCGCAAGACGGCACGCGACGGCGGCGCCACGGCCAAGGCGATTGCCGCCCAGGCGAAGAAGACGGCCGACGAATTGCTGGCATCGGATTCGGCCGACCTGCAAGCCATCGGCAAGCAATTGGCCTCAGGTGTGACAGCGTTCGAAGACGTAGTGACCTACGTTGCCGCCAACATGAAGAGCGACGTCAAGGCCGTGTTCGCCGGAAGCGTGCTCTACCTGAAACTGGCCGGCGTGGTGCTGGGCGGCTGGCAGATGGGGCGTGCGGCTCTGGTTGCGGCGGCGAAGCTCAAGCAGGGTGGCAGCGACGCGGGCTTCTTCGGTGCCAAGATCGCGACGGCCCGTTTCTTTGCCGAGCACGTCCTGGTGCAGGCCGGCGCTTACCGCACGTCGATTCTCGAGGGCTCGAGCGGAGTGCTGTCATTGGACGTCGAGCAGTTTTAATTTTCTGGAATTGAAGGTGCGCTTCAAATTCGTCGAATACGCGAAAGTCACATGGTCGATAAGTTCAATTAACAAGTTTCAAGTGTGGTCCAGTAGCGAGAACGAAAACCAAACGACATTGATTTAATCGTCGAATCCGGTTACTGGCGTTGAAGGCAAAGTCGCCTTAAGGCACCGCGCCAAAAAACAAAGGCCGCGTCAGGTAATGGCGCGGCCTTTATTGTTTGTGGCGTCCGGCGTTCCAGCGATGCTTATGACCGGCAACCAGCGCAACTGCCGCCAATTCCATGCGTAGGTTCGTTTTTGCTGCGGAATGGTGTAGCATGTATTGCGGTGTATGTATCGTGTAACACATTGAGGGCGTCATGAACGAGGCAACTTTTACTTTTCGTGTTGATGAAGCGTTAAAAGACGAATTTGCGACGGCAGCAAAGCTGCACGACCGCACGGGAGCGCAATTGCTACGTGACTTCATGCGCGATTATGTTCAGCAGCAACGGCAGGAAGAAGCCCATGAGGCGTGGTTCCGTAGGCAGGTGCAAATCGGTCTGAATTCCGCCAACGCCGGCAATTTGATCCCGGCGAGCGAAGTGGAATCGAGATTCGCTGCCAAGCGGGCAGCTACCCGCCGTCGGCGTGTCGTCAAGGGATGAAGCTGTTCTGGACGCCGGAGGCAGCTCAGGACCGTGAAATCATCTATGACTTTATCGAGTCTGACAACCCGTTGGCGGCGTTGGAACTGGACGAGCTTTTCGAAGAAAGTGCCGCCCGCCTGATTGTTCATCCGCAATTGGGGCGGCTTGGAAGAGTCGTGGGTACCCGCGAGTTGGTAGCACATCAGAATTACATCCTGATCTACGATGCCAACATCGATGCTGTTCGCATCTTACGGGTACTGCACGTTGCAAAACAATGGCCTCGACTTCGCAGTTGAAGCGTCGGAGCGCAGAGCGGCAAAGCAAGAGTCTGCAGCAAATCGCTGCAGGTCGATGCATTGGGCATCGTATCCCTGCAGGATGCCGACAGTTGCTTTTTACTTGTCCGCCTTCCCGTTCCAGACATCCATCATGTCCCTCGACCCCTGCGAGCGGATGCCGTTGTCAGTCAGGATTTCATCCGTTGCGGCCAGAAGGTCTTTGCGTGGCAACACGATGTTCTCGCCATAGCGCTGGTCGAACTTGATCACCACCAGGTCATCCTTCAAGTCGCGCAGCAGGGCCACGAGCTGGCGCAGGCTTTTCACCGGCTTGCCGTTGATCGATTGCACCACGGCGCCGAAACGGTTGTCATAGCCGGCCACGAGCTTGTGCGGGAAGAAGGGCGCGCAGATTACGACCAGTTCTTCGCGGCTGGCATCCGGCGGGTCGGCAAACTTGGTGGCGAGCGGATTGCCGACCGAGATGAAGCTGTTGAGGTAACCGGCGTTGTTGCTGACGGCCGAGCGGAATTCATTTGTCGCGCGCGAGAACACGATGGGGCCGTAGATGAAGTAGGACGGATAGTCATCCATCAGCCAGGGCACGAGTTGCGGCTGCGATACCGTCACCGGCACCTGCAGGCTCAAGACCTTGCCGCCGCGCACCACCGTCAGTGGCACCTTGCCGTTCTTGGCCAGTCGCTGCACGTAGTACTGGAAGCGCAGGTTCAAATCTGGGCCGATCTTGACCAGGCCCTGGTTGTCGACCGGGATGTCGCCGATGTGGGTTATCACGTCCCATTCCTTGAGCGGATAAGACGGCGAATTCTGTGCCGGTGCCTGCACCACCATGCCCTTGACCGATTTGTCGAGCTTCAGGAAGTTGCGCAGCGCCGGGTTTTCCAGCGTCTGCAGCGCATCGAACATGGCCGGCTTGCCGTCGTAATGGCCGTCGGCGATGTCTTGCAGGAACAGTTCGATTTCTTCGTTCGGAATGATGTAGCCGATGTTTTGCACATTGGTGGCGGTCGAGAATGCCAGGCCGATCATCTTGTCGCCGGCCAGGACCGGGCCACCGCTATTGCCCGGGTTGATCGCGGCATCGATCTGGATGCGCAAGCCCGAGGTGAAGTAGTTGTAGTTGGTGAACTCGATGCGCGAGACGATGCCCTTGGTGATCGACAGCGAGTTGCCGCCCGTGGGGTAGCCATAGGCGAACACGGCGTCCTTGACCTCGGGCAGGATGTTGGCGCGCTGCGGTGGCTTGTGGCTGGCGAAGAACGATTCATCGTCAAGCTTGATCACGGCCAGGTCGATGCCGCGCGCAATTGCCACCACCGAGGCTGACATCTTGTCGCCGCCTTCCTTGGCCTGCACCTGGATCTGGCTGGCATAACCCACCACGTGGGCGTTGGTCAGGATGCGGTTGCCTTCGATCACGACGCCGGTGCCGGTGATTTCCTGCGGCGGCGACTTGCTCCAGGGGCGGAACGGATCGGGTGCGCGCAGGGTGCTGAATATCTTCACCACGGCGCTTTCGACCTGCGCCGACGACGCAGGATGCTGCTCGTCATTGCCTTGCGCCTGCGCCTCTGCCGGCAGCAGGACGGCAAGCAGCATCAGGCAGGCCGCATGAAAGTGGAAGAATCGGTGGGAGAATCGGCGGATGGTTCGGCTCGATATCATGTGTTCTCTTTGCTGTGAGTAAGAAGGTAAGGCTTCAGCCGTAGCTGCCGCCGGTGGCGAACAGGTCGGCGCTGCGTGTGATGAGGAAGATCAGGCCGCTCATGCCGATGGCCAGCGTCAATACCAGAAGCAGGGCCAGCAGCCAGTTCGAATGCGTTTGCCGGCCTGATGCCGGGTTGTAGGCCGCATCCCATTTTTCATCCGGCGTCAGGCCCAGCAGCAGGGCTTGCAGCGCCCCGGCCAGCACCGACAGCGTCAGCGGCAGAAAGACCAGCAGGGTGGTGACGGGGCTGCCGTGGCCGAACACGGCCAGGGCGATCAGCGTCGCTACCAACCCGGCCAGATGCAGCCAGCCCCAGGGAGCGCGGGGGCCGCGCAGGTAGAATCGGTGCATTCCGGTGCCGCCAAGTGCGGCGGCAAAGAAGACGGCTAGGGTCTTGTTTTTATGGGCAATGGCCATGAAAGAGAGAAGTAGCGGAAATCAGGTGGAACATGAGACTCAAGCGGCCCATTCTGCCATAGTTGCGCGGCCCGGTTTTACTTTGCAATAACTTGTGACAAAACCCTTGTGACAAACTGGCATGAAAGGATGTGAGCGGGATTTGAGCGCGGCGCGGCAAATTAATTGCCAAATGGAAAGTTTTACTGCATTTGGGGCGCAAAATGCTGATTTAATGGGCATTTTTTGTTGCGAGACGGTTGTGGTGGTGGCGCATCCACGTTACAATACTCGGCTTTTCTGTCTTCCAACTTTCATTGGAAATATTATGGTCGTGATTCGTTTATCCCGTGGCGGCGCCAAGAAGCGTCCGTTCTTCAACATCGTTGCAACTGATTCGCGCAATCGTCGCGATGGCCGTTTCATCGAGCGTATCGGCTTCTACAACCCGATCGCGGCTGGCGGCGAAGTTGCCTACAGCGTTGCGCAAGACCGTCTGGCCTACTGGCAAGGCGTGGGTGCTCAATTGTCGCCGACGGTTGCCCGTCTGGTTGCGCAAGCTCCCAAGGCTGCTGCTTAATTGTTGTTTGCCCCTGTCGGGGGCAAGAATGGTCGGGGCGCGTGAAATCAACTAACTCATCCGGGGTGGAAATACCTTCGGATCTGGTCGTGGTGGGTTACGTGTCCGGGGCCTATGGTTTGCAGGGCTGGGTGCGCATCAAGCCGCATTCGGCCGAGGCCGATGCGCTGCTGCATGCCAAGGCCTGGTGGTTGGGTAATCCCGAACAGCCGGCACAGTTGCGCGATGTCGACATGATGCAAGCCAAGTCCCACAGCGGGGACGTGGTGGCGCGGCTGGTAGGGGTAGGTGACCGCGATGCGGCTGAAGCCTTGCGTGGCACTGTGGTGCAGATTTCGCGCAAGCACTTTCCCAGCCTTGACGATGACGAGTATTACTGGGTCGATCTGATCGGCCTGGAAGTGGAAAACCTGCAGGGCGAGCGCGTCGGCAAGGTCGACGGCTTGATGGACAACGGCGCCCATCCCATTCTCCGGGTCGGTGTGCCGGGTGCCGAGCCCGATACCGCGCAGGAAATATTGATCCCCTTCGTCGACCAGTATGTAAAGACGGTCGACCGGGCGGCGAACAAGATCGTCGCCGACTGGGGATTGGACTACTAAGCAGTTCACCAGGCAGTGAGCAGGGAATCGCGATGCAATTCGACGTTATCACGCTGTTCCCCGAAATGTTCACTGCATTGACGCAATCGGGCATTACGCGCCGGGCGTTTGATCAGAACAAATGTGGGTTGACGCTATGGAATCCGCGTGATTTCACCAGCGACAATCACCGAACGGTAGACGACAGGCCTTATGGCGGCGGCCCGGGCATGGTGATGCTGGCCAAACCGCTGGAAGCCGCACTCGATGCGGCGCAGGCGCGGCAGGAAGCAGCAGGATTGCCCAAGCCGCGTGTGGTCTATCTTTCGCCGCAGGGCAAAAGCTTGAGCCATGGGCGTGTGATGCAATTGCGCGACGAGCCCGGCCTGGTGTTATTGTGTGGCAGGTATGAAGCGGTCGACCAGCGTTTGCTCTCACGCCGCGTGGATGAAGAAATCAGCCTCGGCGATTTCGTGCTCTCCGGCGGTGAATTGCCGGCGATGGCGCTGATGGATGCGGTGATCCGGCAATTGCCGGGCGTGCTGAACGACGATGCCTCGGCAATCGAAGACAGCTTCGTCAATGGCTTGCTCGACTGCCCGCACTACACGCGGCCGGAAGTGTACCTCGATGAGCCGGTGCCCCCGGTGTTGATGGGTGGCCATCATGGCGAGATTGAAAAGTGGCGCCGGCAGGAAGCCCTGCGGGCGACCCAGGCCAAGCGGCCCGACCTGATTGCGCGGGCGCGCACGGCGGGCTTGCTCAGCAAGAGCGATGAAAAGTTTTTGAGCAGTTTGCAGTAATGTTGTGCCAGAGTGGGAAGGAAAATCCGACCCGCATGTTTGAACCCCATCCTCTACCGGGCATATTTGAAGTGCAGCGCCGGCATGATGGTTACAGGAGCTTTAACATGGATCTGATCCAAACCCTTGAGCAGGAAGAAATTGCCCGTCTCGGCAAAAACATTCCTGAGTTTGCCCCCGGTGACACCGTGGTGGTCAACGTCAACGTCGTCGAAGGTACGCGCAAGCGCGCCCAGGCTTACGAAGGCGTGGTCATCGCCCGTCGCAACCGCGGCCTGAATTCCAACTTCATCGTACGCAAGATTTCGTCCGGCGAAGGCGTGGAACGTACATTCCAACTGTACTCCCCGCTGATCGCTTCGATCGAAGTCAAGCGTCGTGGTGATGTGCGTCGTGCAAAGCTGTATTATCTGCGTGAGCGTTCCGGCAAGTCGGCACGTATCCGCGAAAAGCTGCCAAGCCGCCGTGCGGAAAGCAAGAGTGCAGAGTAATCTCCGCTGTTGCAGAAAAAAGGGGCGCTTTGGCGCCCCTTTTTTATTTTTGGAAAAGGAATAGTGTGACCAAATTGCGCTTTGATCCGCAACTGATCCCGGTCGAATCGTTGGCCGGCGAAGCACCGGTCGACACCGAGCGGCTGGCGGCACAATTCCTGCGCGAGCACTTTGCCGCCGCAGCCGCGTGGGTACCGGAACCCTCGGACGAACACCTGCTGCGCCTCAAGGAAGGGCACCCGACACCGGCCTCCGTCCTTATTCCCCTGGTGCTGCGCCCAGAGGGCATCACCGTGCTGCTGACCCAGCGCAGCGAACACCTGAACGACCATGGCGGACAAATCAGCTTCCCCGGCGGGCGCCAGGAGCCGAGCGACCGCGACGCCATCGAGACCGCCTTGCGCGAGACCGAAGAAGAGGTCGGCATAGCGCGTTCCCACGTTGAAGTGCTGGGCTTGCTGCCTGAATACGTCACGGCCACCAACTATCGCGTCACGCCTGTCGTCGGCCTGGTGCAGCCGCCTTTCGAAACGCATGCCGATGCCGATGAAGTGGCCGAGATCTTCGAAGTGCCGCTGGCCTTCCTGATGGATGGCGCAAATCATCAGCGCCGCGCTGCCACCTTTCCCAATGGCATGCACCGTACTTTTTATGCCATGCCTTATGACCGTTTCTTCATCTGGGGGGCGACAGCCGGAATGCTACGCAACCTGTTCCACTTTTTGCGGTCATAATGGCCGGCAACTTGCTGCTATGAAAATTGATTAACACGCCGCGCTGCGCTATCGTACGCAATTGCTGGAATTGTTAAATTCGAAATTGGCTCAATGACCTTCCTCTCCATACTCTTCGCCCTCCTGATCGAGCAACTCAAGCCGCTGCGTGCCGGTAACCCCGTCTATAACGGGATACGCGCATTGGCAGGGCGGGTTGAAGCCTGGTTCAATGCCGGCCAGGCGCGGCACGGCCGCCTTGGCTGGTGGATCATGATGCTGTCCCTGATGGTGCCGACCGCCGGGATCTATTGGCTGTTCATGTACCACTGGCACAACCAGCTGGCAGCCTTGATCTGGAACGTCATCATTGTCTATCTCACACTGGGCCTGCGTCACTACAGCCATTACTTCACCTCGATCCAGATCGCCTTGTCGGCTGGCGATGAAGCCACGGCACGCCAATTGCTGGCTGAATGGACGCGGCAAGATACCTCGAACATGAATGCCAGCGAAATCTCGCGCATTGCCGTCGAGCGCGCCTTGATCACGGTGCACCGCAACGTGTTCGGCGTGTTCTTCTGGTTCCTGATGCCGCTGGGCCCGGCCTGCGCCGTGATGTACCGCGTGGCCGAATATCTGGCGCGTGCCTGGAACGAGCCCGACCACATGAAGAGCGAAGCCTTTGGCCAGTTCGCAGCGAAAGCGTTTTACTGGATCGACTGGATACCGGTTCGTCTGACTGCCATTGCGTTTGCGGTGGTCGGCAACTTCGAAGATTCAATCTATGCCTGGCGCAATTTTGCCGAGCGCTGGAACGATGAAGCCATTGGCATCATCCTGGCCGCCGGTGGCGGTGCCATGGGAGTGCGCCTGGGCACGCCCGTGGTCAATGCTGCCGTCATCATGCCGGTTGACGTGACGACCAGCATCGAGGCGCCCGCCATCGAAGCCGAAACGCCGCCCGGCGAAGAGTCGAGCGCGCGCGCCATGCAAAGCACGGTCGGGCTGGTCTGGCGTGCCTTGCTGCTATGGATGCTGCTGTTGCTGCTGCTGTCGATTGCCGTGTTGTTCGGCTGATATGCCGTTTCGGCAAGGCCTGCGGGCGGGGCGATGCCGATTTCCTTCAGGTCTTCTATAAGATATAATACTGAGGAATGCTGGGGCGTAATTCCAATTGTGGAATCGCCTGCTGAAATCGCCAGTATCCGGTAGCATGTCGTTTGCCGGTGCTTGATGGCGTTTGTTGGGCGCCAGTGTTCACACCTCGGATTTACTTCTACCGCAGCCATGGCCGACCCCGCAAACGCAGTCCGCGAGTTCTTCATTCTGGGCCTGACCCGTGACGGCAAGCACTTCCGCCCGAGCGATTGGGCCGAGCGGCTGTGCGGTGTCATGTCCTGCTTCCGTCCGGAGGGCAGCGGCGGTCCCAATGCCCACTTGCAGTACTCACCTTATGTGCGCCCGACGCAGTTGAATGGCGTCAAGGCCGTGGCCATCAATGAAGCCCTGCGTGAGCTGGAGCCGCTGGCATATCACTTCGTGGTCGATTTCGCCAAGGACAATGACTTGCAAGTCATTGAAGCCTGCCTCGTGCCGGACCGGCAGGCACCAGCCTGACCCCAGATTATTTAGCCTGTTGTGCCACCGGTGGTTCATGCCCCGGAATGACATAGCCATCGGTCAAGGTATTGAGGAAGGCAACAAGCGCGTCGACTTCCTGGGCATTCAACCGCGGACTGCCGTCAGGCATGGGCCGGAACGGGTTACCGCGTTCCAGGTTTGGCCAATATTTCTCCGGCAAATCGTCAAATTGCTGAACCACACCAGCTTGATTGCGCGGGTACCACTTTTGCGGATTGGTGTCGCGCGTTGCGTAAAACTCGACGGCATCCCGTAGCGAATGGATCGCTCCATTGTGGAAAAAAGCCGGCCTCAGCGCGACGTTGCGCAAGGAAGGTGTGCGGAATGCGCCGCAGTATTCGTCATGTTCCATCAAGTCCGTGCGCTGCGGGCCGCAAAGGCCGAGGTCATGGAATAGTGGTTCCTGGTTGACCGGCAACTGCCGGTTGCGCGGCACACCCAAGGTCACGAAACCGAAGTCGGTAAAGATCGGCGGCCGGGATAGCGCATTCTTTTGCGTGTCGGGGTGGCAGGTCGAGCAATTGCCCTTTTGCGGATTGTTGAACAGGTTGAAACCACGCTCTTCTTCTGCCGATAGCGCAACGTCGCCGGCCAGCCAGGCATCGAACTTCGAATTGAACGGGTGGAAGTCGTTCTTCGATTGCAGGAAGGTGGCAATGGCCACCAGCGCCCATTCGCCCGACTCGTCCGCATCAGTCAATACGTTTTTGCCGGGCGCGCTCACGATTTGCCGCAGCAGGCCTGCTTCCGCGCTCTTCCTTACCCGCTCGCCCACTTCCTTGATACTGCCGTTGGCCATTTCCGCCGGGTCGGTCAAAGGCATCGTGACCTGTTGTGCCGCGCTGTCCACGCGGCCATCCCAGGTACGGCCGCCGGTCGGCCCTTCGTCATCCTGCCCAAGCGTGACCTGGCTTTCCATATAGTGCTCGGTAAAGGGAATGGGGGCGTGCAGGTAGGTGAGGGAGGGGGTGTTGCGAAATCCGAGCTGATCCATTTTCTTCCCGCCCGGTTGTGTCAGCAAGGCATTCGGGGAGCCATAGGCATGGGCCGGGTCATGGCAGGATGCGCAAGACATGCGGCCGGAAGCGGAGAGTGCCGGGTCGTTGAACAGCGCCCGTCCCAGCTCCGACAACTGTGGTATTTTGGGATAGTCGCCATACATCATCGGTTTCAGGCGCTCTGTTCCTGTCGGCGCCATGGTGTTGCCGCCACAGGCCAGCGTGAGGGAAACCGGAATTTGCGCGAGGAGGAGGATCGCGGCAATGATGAATTTTCTTGATGCCATGAGAACCGATTCGCAGAACGGGACTGGCCGGCGGCGCCTGGTACCGTCGGCCTTCAATCAACTACGGTAATTCTAACGCTCAGGGGACCTTGCCGGCGACGAAGAAGTCAGCAAGGTCGGTGGCCTTGCTGACGGTGGCCAGAATTGGCAAGCCCAGCATTTCTTCCACGGACTTCAGGATCGAGCTGTGGTTGAGGACAACCGTGCTGGTGTACTTGGTCTTGATCGACGGGCCGATGGCGATGAAGGGCATTTGCGTTGTTTGGTCGCCCTGGTCCCACACCACCAGCACCACGCCCTGGTTGCTGTTGGCATAGGTGATGATGGCCGGCAGGTTGGCCTGCAGCCATTGGTCACCGGCTTTGATGGTGTTGCTGGCGCAACCGCTGGCACCGTGCATGTCGTTGCACAGGTTGGGTGTAATGAAGTTGTAGGTCGCGACTTCATTGTTTTTCATGTCGGTGGCGAGCTTGGTCAAATCCTTGTGATGGCTCTCGCACAGGCTGTTGGTTTTTGAGGGCGTGGCGCCGACGATATCCTTGAAGAAGATGAAAGGGTCATGCTTCGCCGCGTACTGGCCCGATGACGTGATCGGGCAGGCGCCGGTACTGCTGGTGATGCCTTGCTGGTAAGACATCCAGCCTATGCCGGTGCCGGCGTTGTCGATTTGTGTCGCCAGGTGCAGGGTACTGGACGTGGTGTTCGACTTCGACGGATCGCTGTCGTTGGTAAAGGTTACGTCGCTGAACGAATTGGTGCCGGCTTCCATCCAGACATAGTGCGGTTCGCTGAGGTAGGAAATCGGCAATTCATTGTTGAAATTGGTCGAGTGCGCGTAGGTGGGCACCAGGGTGTTGTTGATGTAGGGCGCGTCTACGGTGTCACCGTAAATTTCGTTGGCATCATGGTTTTCCATGACCACGACGAAAATATGTTGCACCGTGGCGGCCGTTGCTTCAGGGCTCAGGTCGGCGGCCATGGCCGATGCCGAAAACAGGGGACCGGCTATGGTGGCAGCGATGGCATTCCTCTTCAAACGCTGACAAGTCTTGAACATGGTTTGCTCCGTAAAAGGTTACAGGGAGTGCGTGGGGATGCGGTCAAGGCTGATGGTGTCGGTGAGTCTTTATGGTTATTGTTCTGCTAGTGTGCTGTACCGTAAATTCGTGACTAAATAAAAGTGGCGAAATCGGGCCGAGGCAAGGAAAAAAGCGCAGCAAGGCCGGGGCCTTGCGAGCATTTTTGACGCGGCATTCGGTCCGATTCTCGACATCTTTT
>Ga0134128_10000416_pt1 | contig 59471 bp, 45 predicted proteins | sample KB31754_FD_96462 | JGI IMG/M metagenome (GOLD analysis project Ga0134128, IMG submission 96462) | Terrestrial soil microbial communities with excess Nitrogen fertilizer from Kellogg Biological Station, Michigan, USA - KB3-175-4 | ecosystem: Environmental > Terrestrial > Soil > Unclassified ... | reverse complement strand
GACTTAAAATCCGTTTCCCGCAAGGGAGTGCGGGTTCGATTCCCGCCCCGGGCACCAGGATCTCCTGCAACCGGACGTCGTATCATAGTCCGATGCGTTGCCGCTTGATCGGCATTCTCCTCTCCGTTGCGGCATTCGCTCAAACTGCCCATCCTACATTCGACGTCGCGAGCATCAAACCTGCGATACAGGCTGACCTGCAGGATCGTTGGGGTATGTTGATCCCGATGCAAATGCACGGCGGCCCAGGTACGTCCACGCCCGGCGAGGTCTCGTTCCGCAACGCTTCGCTCCGCAGCGTCGTAATGGCGGCTTACAATGTTCGTCCTTATCAGGTGATCGGACCTGCCTGGCTCGCCACAACCGGTTTCAACATCGACGCGAAGCCGCCCGGGGTCGTGACTAAAGATGACATTCGGGTGATGCTGCAAAGCCTGCTCGCTGAGCGGTTCCACATGGTGGTGCATCGCGAAACGAGAGAACTGCCGGCGTATGTCCTGACAGTGGGCAAGGGCGGAGCCAAACTCACGGTTGCGAACGATCCCTACGGCGGCGGCGGAACGATCGCCGGATACCGTGGCAACCCGCGATGGCAAGCGACGAACACCAGCATGCACGATCTTGCGGAAAACCTCACGCTTCGCATGGACCGGCCGGTGTTCGATGAGACGGGTCTGCCCGGGATCTACAACTTCACGCTGCGCTGGTCCGCGCAGCCGGTACTCCCGCGGCTTCCCGCTGCCGAAGAGGAAACCGTCGAAGCGGTTCCCACTCTCGCCGAAGCCGTGCAGGAGCAACTCGGGTTGAAGCTTGTTGAGCGGAAGATGCCGATTAAGATTGTGGTCGTCGATCGGGCTGACCGCGTTCCCACCGGCAACTAGAAGTGCTATGCTCCGCAACATGTTTCGCGCCATTGCTGGATTTGTGTTCGTGTGCGGCCTCGCCGCTGCCCAAACGCCGGAATTCGAAGTGGTATCGCTGAAGCCTTCACCGCCGGCCACCTCTCCGATCGGATCGCTGTTTCGTTTCAATGGCGGGCCGGGTACAGCAGACCCCACGAACATTCATTACCGCAATATTCCTGTCGCTATGTTGATCACCGACGCCTACGAGGTCACAAGCGCCGACGTGGTTGGGCCGGACTGGGCGCGCGTTGTCGAGATGAGGGCCGACAGGGACAAATACGATATCGATGCGAAACTACCGCCGGGGACGACGAAGGAGCAGTTGCGGCTCATGATGCGCAAGCTGCTCGAGGACCGCTTCGGGATCCAGGTGCATCGCGAGAAGAAAGAAGTGCCGGCGTATGCGTTGACAGCGGCGAAGGGTGGTCCGAAGATTCAGCCCGCGCCCGATGTACCACCGGACGTTCCCGAGGCGAAAGTGGATGTTTCTGTGAGAGGTGAAGACGGGTTTCCGAAGACTCCGCCCGCATACTCCGGCCTGTTCGTGACCGTCACGCCCGGGCACACGCGTGTGAAAATCATCCGGTTCTCGATGGAGCAGTTTGCGAAGTGGACAAGAGCGAATTCGCGGCGGCCGGGAGTCGATCGCACGGGGATGCCAGGCGTGTACAGCTTCTATCTTGAGTTCGGCAACGAGATCGGCGCGCGGCCGACGGACGCGGGCGATGCGGATCGCGGTCCGGAGTTCGCGGTCGCAGTCGAAAAGCAACTCGGTCTCAAACTCGTTTCCGATAAAACGGAAATCGAGCAGCTCATCATCGATCACATCGAGCGCGTTCCAAGCGGGAATTAGGCAGCGGGTATCTGCACCAACTTCTGCTTGCGCTCCAGCCAGTCGCGCGCGGCTGCGACTGCCTCCACTGCGCGCTCCATCTGTGCGCGCATCGGCTCCGCGCCGGGCCCGCCTGCAATGTTTCGGATCGCGACGAAGTGGCGCGGATCCATCGCGCGCACCAGGGACTCGCGGTGCCCAGCGAGGTCGGGGTGCTGCCGCAGCATTGCTTCGATCACTGCCTGATCATCGGCGCCGCACGATTTCACGGCTTGCGCTACGATGCCGTGCGCTTCGCGAAAGGTCAATCCGGCTTCGCGGACCAGCGTGTCGGCGAGTTCGGTTACTGTCAGAAAATCGCGCGATGCTCTTTGGCACAACATAGCCGTATCCACCTGAATTCCGCTCACCGACCCCGCGTAGAGGCGGATTGCGCGAACGGCATCCCCGAAGGCCGAGAAGATGAGCGGCTGAAGGTCGTCCTCGCTGTCATTGATGTCTCCGAACGGTGTATTGTGCGCGCAGGTGACCACTGCCTGAGCTTCGCCCAACGCGCGGCTGGCGAGGATGCGCGTGTGCTCCAGCGCGACCGGGTTGCGCTTCTGCGGCATGATGCTGGAACTCTGCACGTAGCCGCCGGAGAGGCGAATGTAACCGAATTCACGCGTCGACCAAAGCAGCAGGTCCTGTGTCGATTTGCCGAGGTTTACGAGAAGGACGGCCAGCGCGGAAGCCGCCGCGGTCGCGTAGTCGATAGCCGCGATGGCTCCGTACGAATTTTCGGCGAGGCCTTCGAATCCCAGCAGCCCGGCGACGTAGCCGCGATCGATGGGGAAGCCGGTTGTGGTGATGGCGCATGCACCCATCGGGCTGAGATTGACCGATTCGAAGGCTTGCTTCAGGCGCGTGAGATCGCGGCAGAAACATTCGGCGATGGCCATCAGATAGTGCGCCAGCGTAGTCGGCTGAGCGGGCTGCGTGTGAGTGTGGGCGGGCATTACGGTTTCCAAATGCCGCCCGGCCAGATCGATCACGGCCTCGCACGCGGAGAGGAGCGCTGCCGTCACGCGCAGAATCTCCACTCGCAAGCCCATGCGGAAGAGCGTGATGGCAATATCGTTGCGGCTGCGCGCCACATGAATGCGAGCCCCGGCCTCGCCCATGTCGCGCTCCACGTAAAAGAAAAGATCTTCACACGTGCCGTCATACGCGGCTTTCGCGATGGCGGCGCGGTCGAGGGCGGCGATGGACGCCAGTGCCGCACCGGCATCCTCATCGGATAGAATGCCTTGCCGCGCCAGCATGCGCGTGTGCGCTTCGTGAATGCGAATTAGATAATCGAGGAAGTACTTCTGGGCATCCTCGAAGTTGCGCGCCAGTACAGTGTCGCAATATACCGGCGCGGGAAACTGCTCCTGGTCCCCAATCATCGCTCTACCAGTCGAGGCGAATTCCCAACTGCAGGATGCGCGCTTCGAGCACGGTGGAATTCGGCAGGAACGTCGGCGGGGCGGTTATAATTCCCGCCTGATTCGTGGTCGCGGACGTCACCAGGGAGGTGATGTTTTTGTGATTGAAAATGTTGTTCGCCTCCACAATGATCTTCGGCGAGATGTGTTCGTGAATCGTGAACAGCGTGCGTGTGTAGCGGCCGTCCACCTGGTACACGTTCGGTCCGCGAACAGTGTCGCGGCCGACATAGAGAGGCCGCTGTCCGGTGGTGGTGCTATCTCCGTTGAGCGGTGAGGGGGACGCCGCGGTGATGTTCTGCTGGTCGCCGGAGGAGATGTTGCCGAGCAGGGAAATCAGGTTTCCGTTGAGGATGTGCTTGAGGACGGCGTTCTCCACTTTGAAGTGCGGCGTCATGACAGTGCTGAACAGCAGAGCGCTCGGGCGGTTGACCAGGCTGTTGCCGCGGTCGCGCGTGCGGTTCGTGGGATCTTCGATGAGCGCGTTCTGCTCGAAGCTGTTGGCGTCCGGCGCGTCGCTGATGCTGTGGGACCAGGTGTAGGAGAGATCGACCAGATAGTTCAGCCCCATTTGATGACGCCAGTGGAGGATCATGGCGTTGTAGTCCGAGATCGCTCCCGAGTCCTGCAAGGTGATGGCATTGAATTGCGGGAAGAGGCGCGTGTTCGCATTGATCGCGGCGGAGAAAACCGGCCTGCCGTCGGCGAGGAAGCTCACCGGGTTGATGAGGTTCATGTTGCGAAGGAAGCCTTGCTCTCTGCCCGCGGTGTGCACGTAGCCCAGCGTCAGTGCATCGCTATTCGTCAACTGATGCGTAATCTGCAGGCTGGAGTTGAACGTGTAAGCATTGCGGAAATCGGGCGTGGTGGCGGTGATGCTCGGCGTGATCGGAGCCGCGCCCGGGATGAACGCAAGAACAGTGGGAAATGCCGGAGCGCCGGCCGATGTGCTGCTCAGCGATGTGGAGAAAGAGCGCGTAGAGCCATCGTTATTGAGCGCGTTGTACCAGAGGTTCGTCGGGGGCGCTTCAAAGAAAATGCCGGTGCTGGCGCGCACTACCGTTCTCTGGTCGAGGCTCCACGCGAAACCGAGACGGGGCGCGAAGTTTTTCGTGGGATTGTGGAAGCTGCGCGTATAAACGAATGGCGCATTGGCTTCGCCATCGGGCGAGCGGAAATAATCGTAACGAACGCCGTAGATCAACAGGAAGTTCGGGCGTAGCTGCCAGCTATCCTGCGCATAAAAATCGAGGAAGTTGGATTTGTAAGCGACGCCGGGAACGCCGAGGACTGTGGCATAAGACGTGTACCCAAACGGATTGGCGCCGCTCTTCGCCGCCAGGTAGCTCGCGATGGTCGGAAACGTATATCGATTGGTGACTGGGCCCACCTGATTATCGTTGTTCTCCTGCCAGCCCAAGCCGTATTTCATTGTGTGGGAGCCGCGAATCACGGTGATGCCATCGCTGAGGCTCGGGATTTTTTCGGCGAACTTGTCGCCTTTGAAATCGGGGCCGTAGCCGTTGAAGGTGGCGACGCCGGTCACGACCACAGTGGGTCCGGGACCATCGCCGGGGCTCGCCACGTGCGCTTCGTTGCGATACGGCCATGACGCGCGAAATTCGTTGAGCACGGTGGGCGTGAAGCTGGAGAGCAACTGCAGGCCGGCGATGTGCGAGCGATCATGGAAATCCTCCGCGACGTCGAGAGCATTGGTTCCGCCGACCGCGGTGTTAAACGGATATTCGTTGCGGAAATAGTTGTAGCGAACGAAGAACTGATGCTTCTGGGTGATCACCCAATCGGCGCGCAGGTTCAGGAACTGCGCGTGCTGCACGGCCGGCGCAGTATCCAGCAGGCTCGGCGCGAGCCCCAACTGCGCCGCTGAGCTCTGGTTGATGGTGTTCGGCGAAGGAAGTCCGCGCAGCAGGTGCTCATAGCCGCCGAAGATGAAGAGCTTGTCTTTGACGATAGGGCCTCCGGCGTTGACGGCGTAGTCGTGCAGGTCAATGACGGGGGGCACCTTGTTGGCGGCCAGAAGAATGGTGCGCGCGCTCGCGTCCGTGGGGCGGCCGATGAAGCTGAACTCGCCGTGAAACTGGTTGGTCCCGGAATTCGTGATCACGTTGAAGATGTTGCCGGACGTGCCGCCGAATTCGGGTGCGAAGCTGTTGGATACGGTCTGCACTTCGCGCACATAGATATCGGAAATGGGGAACAGGCGCAGGCCATAGCGATCGGTTTCGGTGTTGACCATGCCGTCCATCTGGTAATTGATGCGGTCCAGAAGACCGTTGGTGTTGATGGTGCGCGGAATGCCCAGCTCTGGATTCGGATGCCCGCTTACGCCCGGCTGGAAGATGACGAAGTTGTACGGATTGCGGGAAGTCAGCGGCAGGTTATCGACCTCGACGTGATCGATTGTGCGGCCTGTGCTGACACGCGATGGCTCAATGACCGAAGCACTGCCAGTCACTTCCACAGTAGTGGTGACGGCGCCGACTTTCAGCACAACGTCCAGGACGGCTTCAGTGCCGGCGTCAATCGTGACGCCGGTGTGGCGCTGCGTATCGAAGCCTTCGTGCTGCACGGTGACGGCGTACGTGCCGAGCGGCAGGTTGGGGAAAACGAAGTAGCCTTCGTCATTGGTAACGAGTTTGCGGGTGAAGTCTGTCGCGTTGTTGACGATGGACACATTGGCGTTCGGGATGGCGCCCGAACCGGCATCCGTAACACGGCCGCGAATGCTGCCATTGATGGCTTGAGTTTGAGCGAAAGCGGAAGTGAGCACGCCGAACAAGGCGGCGGCGAGTACGTATCGTGACATGCGCTAGTCCCCCTAAGTGGTTGTTACTCTATCACAGTACGTTCGGACTGGGACATCCGCTTTGTAAAACTCCGCAACTGGTTCGCGGAAGCGAAGATGTTTTGTTTGCGCGCGAAACTTAGCGCGCCGGCGGTTTCCCGCAGCGCCGCCGCATCCACAGCAGCGCGAGACCGCCGGCCAGCAGCATCGCCTCACCCGGTTCCGGGGTAGCCGCGGCGCCGTTGCCGTTGCCGGAGAACTGTAACAGGTCTCCCGACCGTGTGACCTGGTAATTCTGACCGTTCGTGAAGATGAAGTTCGGTGTGCCGGTCTCGCCGCCGTTGAACGTGAACAGAGACAGCGTGAGCCCGTTCAGGTTCACGCCCAGCGGAATATCCAGTTCAATGGCGCCTCCGGAGAGGTTCGCCGATCCGTTGAAGATGATGTGGTCCTGGTCGCCGGCGCTGGTTCCGTCGATATGCATCAGGATTTCGCCGCCGGTGATGCTGTAGTTGCCGTCTATGGTGGTGGTCTGCGGGTCGCCCACGTCGAAGATTCCGCCGGTCTGCACAACGTTCGCTTGAAAGGTTCCCGCGCCGCCGAACGTTCCGGCCTCGAACTTCAACGTGTGGTCGGATTTGAGAGTTCCGTTTACCTTGGTGTTCCCGCCGGTCTGGTCGAATGTTCCGCCCGTAATGTCCATCTCAGATCCGGCGTCCACTTGCACCAGGCTACCGCTCAAATTGAGGAAAGCAGGGCCGAAGAGATTCTCCTGGCTGCCATCCAACCAGACCCCCAGCGGCGACGCGCCATTAGCATCCATGGTGCCCAGGTTAAAGAGCAGGTGCATTCTTCCGCCGTTTGTTCCCAAATTACCGCTGCCGTTGATCACGCCGTGATTCTCCAGGCTCGCGGCGCAGCAGTTCGAACTCCCCGCCGGTCCGCCGATGATGCTGTTGGCGGGTCCGTCCATATGAATGGTGCCTTCGTTGTCCAGATCCTGATCGAACAGCAGGTTACCGCTGCCGCTCAGGTGCAGGGTCGCCCCCGACTCGTTCAGAAATGAGCTGTCTAGAGCGTTCGTGACCGCGCTCAGCGTGCCCGTCGTGACGTTCACGATTCCGAAGTTATCGATGGCGTGGTTGGGGCTTTCCAGGGAACGCGTGAACTGAGTGGTTCCGGCAAAGCTGTCGGTCAACGTGGCGCCGGTGTTGACGAACAGCGCCACTGGGCTCGCGCTGTTGAGGCCGACGTCGAGTGTAGTGGTGCCGGTTTCAACAGCGACGTGCCATGCCGGGTAATTGAAGGATGGAGTCACCGTATCTCCCGGGTAGTTGAACAGCACCAGGTTGGAACTTTCCTGGTTGAACCCTCCGATGGCGCTCCAAGTCGTCGAACCGACAACGCCAACCTCCACGATTCCCGCGCGCGCCACGCCTGCCGCCGTCAACAGCATTCCCGCCAACACCAAGCTATACCGATTCCGCATTCTTGCCTCCGGGGCCAAACCTGTGGCCTACGAAGCTACATACGAAATCGAAATGTGAAAAAGGTCACAAACCCGGCGCGATTGCGGCAAGCAACGCTTCGGCATCGCGTGCCACCGCTGCAGCGGGGTCCCACGCGCGCCCGGTGGCGAGCGGTACGGCGCGCCGCCGGGCTTCCCGCGCGTTCGCGGCGGCGGCAGCCTGCATATGCATTGCATTCTGCACCTTTGCGAGGCAGAGGTACGCTCGCGCGGTCTGCTGTTCGTCTGCCGCCATGCCGAAAAGTGCGTTCGCCTGCGCCAGAGACGCAGGGTTGTGCGCTGCCGCCAAAGCCATCGCCAGCCCGGAAGTGGAATCGAAACGATTCGCTTTGCCGTCCCTATCGCCGGGCAAATGGCCCAAAATCCGGTTAGCGAGCGCCGTAGCGCGACGATATTCGGCGATGGCTTCGCCGATGCGCCCCAGCTCCAACAGTCGCTTGCCCATGAACTCGTGCGCCTTCCCGTTGATCGAGCTGTACTGCGAGCCTTCGCCCTCCTTTTGTACGGCGGTTTCCAGCAGCGCCGAACCGCGCCGCAGTGCGTCCAGCGACTCGGCGGCCTGACTCCCGGGCACATCCAACGCATTGGCGCGCACCAGCAAGCCGCCGAACTCCGCGTCCGATGTGATGTCGTTCAGGCCGCCCTGAGCGCTCTGCGCTACTGCCAGTGCTTTGCGGTAATAAGCGCGAGCTTCCTCCGTTCTGCCGGTGTTCGCCACCAACGGGCTGCCCAGCACGGCCGCGTAATGTTGGTAAGAGAGCATCAGGCTGCGGCGATAGATGACGTCGTGCGGATGCTCTGCCACCAGCCGCTCGCGCAGTCGCATGGCCCGTTCATAATGAACAGCAGTAATCTCAGGCTCGCCCTGCACAAGCGAAACGTAGCCCGCCTGAATCTCCGCCCGCGAGAATTCGTATTGCATTTCGGAATCGCCCGGGAATCTGCGCGCCAGCTCTTCCATTTCCCGGGCCGCCCGCACGGCGTAATCGCCGGCCAGGGAGGGATTCGTGTGCATTTGGGTGCGCGACAGAATCAGGTAGGCGGCTGCGACTTCGTGGCGAATTTCCTTGCGATCCCGATCCGCGCGGCTCAACGTACCCGCGAAAGCCAGTTCGCGATGCAGCGCTTCCTCGCCGCGCGCCGGCGCGCCTCGCAAATCCAGCACCGCGCCGATCTTGCGTTCCGCCTCCATCCAAAGGAGCATGCCCTCTACTCCGGCCGCGCTTCGTGGCGAAATACTCTCCATCAGTCCGGCGGCGGTGGCGTAACGCTTCACGGCAGTCTCCCGGTCTCCCAGGTTGGGAGGCTCCGGGCCGCCTTCCAGGTCCCCCAGCCGGTGGTACGCCTTTGCCAGCGCAATCCGCAGCGGAATGTTGCCGCCCGCATCGCGCGAGAGATTCTCCAGCGGACCGAGCGTGCTCTCCAGCAGAGCGCGCCGCGCAGGCACGGCGCCGGGCAGCCGCTCCATCAGTCCCAATATTTCAGTGACGGATTGGTTGGACATCGTCACCATCTCCGTCAAACGATCTTCGGCCCGCTGCCGCGCAACCTTCGCTTCCCGCGCCTGCATCCAGGCAATACCGGCTCCAGCTACCAGGCTGGCCGCGACCGCCGCCGTTGCCGCGAGCGCCACGCGGCGGCGGCGCGCCAGTTTCCGCGCGCGGTACCGCCACCCGCCGCGCCGCGCCGCTACGGGGCGGAACTCGACATACGCTCTCAGATCGGCCGTCAGTTCGTCGACGGACGCGTAGCGCGCGCCCGGATCCTCCTCCAGGGCTTTTCCCGCGATCGCGTCCAGGTCGGCGATGTCGCGGCCCACCAGTTCGCGCAACACCGCGCCCAGCGAGTACACATCAGTGGAGGTGGAAAGCGGCAGTCCGGCGAGCTGTTCCGGACTCGCATACTGCTTCGTCACGGGTGAAATCGAGACGGTGTGCTGCTGGCTGTGCGCCCCTATGAGAGTGGCGATTCCGAAATCCAGCAGCTTGGGAATACCGTTCGATACCAGAATGTTGCCGGGCTTCAGATCGCCGTGTATCACCAGGTTCTTGTGAGCGTAGCGGACCGCCGCGCAGACCTGGAAGAAAAGATCAAGCCGCGCGGCCGTGCCGAGTTTTTGGGTATCGCAATAGGTCGTCAGAGGCAGGCCTTCCAGATACTCCATCGCGAAGAACGGAAGTCCTTCGGCAGTGGCGCCGCCGTCGAGCAATTGCGCGATATTCGGATGGTGTAAGTCCGCCAGCACCTGCCGCTCTTTGCGGAACTGCGTCACCGCGAATTCGGAGTCCATTCCGCGGTTCACCACTTTAATGGCCACCCGCTGCCGGAATTGCTCATCGTCGCGAACCGCGAGATAGACTGCGCCCATGCCCCCGCTGCCGAGTTCGCGCTCGATCAGATAAGGGCCGATGCGGCGGCCCACAGCCTCGGAAATCTGCGCGCGACGAACTTGCAGCGCCGCGGATGCGACAATTCCGCGCAGCCGCTCGTCGGCATCGGCGTCGCACGCCAGCAGCGCCTCTACGTCACGGCGAATCCCGGGGGCATCGCCGCAGCATTCGTCGAAAAGCCGTTCCCGATCGTTGCGAGGCATGTCCACGGCGGCGAGAAAAAGCTCGCGGACGCGGTCCCAACCATCGGCATTCATGATTCGCAGCGCAGTTGTTGCGCCAGCCACGCGCGCGCCACGCGCAAATCGCGTTTGACAGTGCTGGCGGAGACGTCCATCGCCTCGGCGATTTCGTCCTGCTCCAGGCCGGCGAAGTAGTGCAGTTCAATCATCCGGCTGCGCCGCGGATCCATTTGCGCGAGCGCATCCAAAGCGTCGTCGAGTTCCAGAATGCCGGCCGCGGGCTCGGTTCCCACCTGCAGCAATTCACCGGAATCGCCGTGGCAAGCTCCTCCGCCGCGTTTTTGCGCGCCGCGCGATCGCGCGTGCTCCACCAGAATCTGCCGCATGGAGCGCGCCGCGATGCCGAAAAAATGGCCGCGATTTTGCCAGCGTAAGCCGTCCTGACCGGCCAGCCGAAGATACGCTTCGTGCACCAGCGCCGTGGGTTGCAGGGTCAGGTTGCCGGAATTGCGCAAATACCCGCCGGCAAGACGCCGCAGTTCGGTATAAACAACCGTAGTGATCTCGTCCAGAGAACACTGTTCTTCCATCGTAAGTAGGTTAGCGCATGGCACGTTAAGCTACATACGAAAAAGCGACCTGAAAAGAGTCAACCGAATCCTGTATATCTCCGGCTACCTGGAGGTGTACGTTTTGCTGTAGCCCGTACGCTCGTTCGTCATGGTGAACTTGCCGTCGGGGCCTACGGAGAGCTTCAGTAGGTTAGCCTTGCACTGAGCGCTGGACTCGAGATTCGCGATCATCTTTTCATCGGTGTTCACCTCTTTCGGCGTGCCGAGTGCGAGGTGTCCCTGCCAGATGTCCTCGATGTCGGGCGATTTGCGCAAGGTTTCGAAAACGCTCGCCGGTCCGCCTTTGCGCGGACCATTGTTCATCACCGCGACCTGGGGCTGAATGGCCCAGATGAACTGCGGGGAGTTGGAGCGGTCCAGGCCGTGGTGCGTGGTCTGGTAAACATCCACTTTGCCGATCAGGTTTTGCGGGCAGACGAGCCTCTGCTCGTAATTCCAGGTGAGGTCGCCCATATCCACAAATCGGAATCTGCCGTACTTGACCAGAATGCCGACGCTCATGTTGTTATCGGGATCGGGTTCGGTTGCGTGCTCGTGGAAGTCTGCGCAGGCGGGGTTGGGCTCGCCGGCTCCCGGCATCGCTTTGCGAATCGGTTCGCCCGCGGAGATGAGCACGGTGACCTCGACTCCTTTCAGAGGAATTGTATCGCCGGGTTTCAGGATGCGGCGGTGGCCCGCGGTTTGTTCCTCATACGCCTTGTACGCGGCCGCGACATCCGGGCGCGCGATCTCTACGGACTCACCGTGATCCAGATATTCGCGGATGGGAATCATCTTCGCCAGAGCGGCCATGCCGCCGATATGGTCGGAGTGGAAGTGCGTGGTCAGGAGGAAGTCGATCTGTTTGAGGCCGGCCTGCTGAGCGGCCGCGATGATGCGCTTGGCATCGCGATCGTCCGGCGTCCTGTTGGCGGTGTCCACCAGCAGCGATTCGCCGCTCGGCGACACAATCAAAGTGGCGGCGCCTCCTTCGGCATCGATCCAGTAGATTTCGAGGTTGCCGGAAGCGGCGTTCAGGGCGCACCCACCGGCTAATAGCAGCGGGATCATAAGTTGACGAAACATTCGACTACTGAACCTCCACTTCATAGACCAATAGAGTGTCCGGCGAAACCACAAACCGGCGATGCCCGGGAACCTCGGGCGGATATGAGCCGCCGTGGCCATAGCCTTGCGCGGCCGGAACGACGACGAGCTTCCGCTCGCCGGGATGCATGGCGGAGATCACGCTCTCCAGGCCCGGATTGATTTTCGTTTTGCCGGCTTCGTACGCGAACGTTTCCGGAGAATCGTAGAAGCCGGGGACCCCGTTCGGCCCGCTTGCGAACGCCACAGGTTCCAGCGGCGGACCTTGCCAGCCGAGGACCAGGCCTTTGTACCGCAATTCTTTGCCGGTGTATTTCACGCGAGTTACGGGGGCAGCGGCGGCGTCCGCCCGCGGCGGAGATAGTTCTTCGGTCAGGACGCCACCTTCCGGACCGGCTGCCCTGGGGCAGTTGCTCGCGATCCATTCGCGTTCCGCGGTTTTCTTCTTCTCGACGTGCTCGGCAACGCGTTCTTTCGCCGCTTTCACCATGGCCTGGAAGGATTCCGTGGTGGGATGGAACGCCTGCGCCTTCGCGCCCACGCGAACGATGCGAATGCTATCGATGACATCGCCGCGCTCGACGCGCTTCACCACGTCAAGACCTTCCACGGTGTCGCCGAACACGGTAAAATCCCCATCCAGGTAAGAGCGGTCGCCCAACATGATGCAGAATTGCGCCCCGTTGGTATTCGGTCCGCTGTTAGCCATGTTGAGCGCGCCCAGGTGGTTGTGACTGAGGCCGGCGTGAATCTCATTGGGGAACTGGTACCCGGGGCCGCGCGCGCGATCGGATTTCGGAATGCCGGTTTGGATCACGTGGCCGGCTTCTACACGATGCCAGGTCGTTCCATCGAAGAATGGACGGCCGGGCTCGAAGGCGGCGTTCGCGATTGTGCCTTCCGCGAGCCCGACGAAGTTGGCGACGGTCATGGGAACCAGGTCCATTTCCAGGCGAGCGACGATGAGGCCTTTGGCGGTCTTGATCTCGGCATAGAGTCCATCCGGCCGATTCGGTGCATTCTGGGCTTGCGCGCACAGAGCGGCCGCCGAAACAAGCGCGGCGATTGCGGTTCGCATTCCGACAGGATAGCTGATTGAGCCAAGGGCACGCCGGAGCTAAATGCCCTCGCTTTCGGTGCGACAATTTGAGGGTACAGAACACATATATCCAGAAGCTCCGCTATGCTGCACGCCGACACCAATGACCGGCAGTTCCACGAGCGGTACGTCATGAACCGCCTCTCGGAGGCGGAGCGCGACCAATTCGAACAGCACCTCGCCGGTTGCAGCGAGTGCCAGGCAGCAGTGGAGACGGCCGGGCGAATGGCATGGGCTCTCGGCGAAGTCCGTCAGGAATTCGCTGTCCGGCGCGCAACTCCGTTTTGGCGCCGCAGATTTACCGCGTGGCAGGCCGCGGCGCTGGCGGCGGCATGTTTTGTGGTGGCGCTGGCGCCTGGTTTGATGTGGTATCGCGATGCTGCGCGCGCGCATTCTGTGCAGGCCGCGTTGCAGGCGGACGCATCCGGCGACCGCGGGCGCGTGGCTGCGCTGGAATCGGAGCTTAGCCTTTCGCACGGCCCCGATGCAATGCCGATCTATCCTTTGGAAACGATGCGTGGCGGGGGCGACACGGGCGAACCGGTGACTCAGGTTGCGATTCCCGGTAATTCCACTTCGGTGCTGCTGGCTGTCCCACGGGACGTCGTCCTGCACTCGTCCAAAGCGGAATTGCGGGATGCGGCGGGGCGCATCGTTTGGTCACTGGCCGCGCTGCCGCCGGGAGAATCGGAATCGGTTGGCCTGGCGATTCCGGCAAGCGTCTTCGCGCCCGGGCGGTATGTTCTGACACTGCTCGGTGACGGGCACACGGCCGGACGTTTTGCTTTCTCCGTGAAGTGACGCGATTGCCGCAATGCTCAGTTGCGGTACTTAGTATTCCAGAGTTCGCGGAAGCGTTCGCGGGCGCGGTAGAGTACCCGGTTGAAGTGCAGGCTTGTGAGGTCGAGATCGCGGCAAATCCGGTCTTTATCTTGTTCGTCGAGGTAGAAGCGGAAGAGAATCTCGCGGTCGCGCTCCGGCTTCAGCTCGCGCAGGAGTTCGCGGACGAGGCGCACCGATTCCTGTTTCAAAAGCCCGGTGAGATGATCGGGTCCGGCAGCGGGTTCCACATCCCCGCCGATTGGCGCGCGCTGGCCGCGGCGGCGCTGCGCGAGCGCCAGATTGCGCGCGAGGCCGCAAACGAAGCCGGGGAGCCTCTCCGGCTCTCGTAACTCGCCATTGCGGATCTTCTCGATGGCGAGCCGGAAGGTATCCTGCACCAGATCCTCGATGGTCCCGTTCCAGGGAGAAATACCCGTAATAATGGCCGAGACTGCGCCCTGATAGCGGCTTACGAGCTCGGCCTCGGCGCCGGGCTCGCGGCTCACGATTGCCTGTACAAGAACGGTCGAGCTGTTCTCCGGTTTCGGGTCGGGCACCGCTTTCCCATTTTCGCTCACCATCATGTCCTCAGAAAGTAATACGAGGCGGTGGGATAGAGCGGATGAAACGTGCGCTTTAACTCCAGTCAACAGCAGTTTCACTGACCGGAGGGATACACAGCTTGTTTCGCAAGAGGACACAGGTTTCGGTGGGCAGTTCCCGGATGGGTGGAGGCGGATAGCTACTTCGTGCGGGCGCGAAGCTGGGCCGCTTCCTGCAAGCTGAAAGCCCGGCCCATGGCTAAGGCGTCCATGTCCTCGGGTTGCAGGTTCGGGCGCATGATGCCTGTCGATTGATGGGTGAGTCCCAGAAGGTGGCCGGCTTCGTGGGTCAGGATGCAGCCAAGCACCAGCGAAAGGTCGCGGACTGTAGTTTCGGACACAATAGTCGCAGCGTCGAAAAACGCGTAAGCGCGCGGATGGGCGAATCCCTGAGGCATCGCGTATCCGGCCGGCTTTCCCGCTCCACGGTCGATCAGCCGGTGGGCCGTGTCACCGGGTTGCAGCGGCGCGCGCAAACGCGGCATCACAAAAAGCTCGAGGTAATCGGCGGGCAATGCGGACAGGCACGCGGTGTCATCGCAGAGGACCCAGCGGGTTTCGATCCTACCGGTCAGAAAGGCGTGGCGTGCGGTGTCCAGGGCATGAATCATGACGCTATGAGGCGCCCCCGATAGGTTGTAGACCGCGATCGTCAATTCGCCGGCAGTGCAGAAACACACCTGCGCAGCGGCGATGACGAGCATCCTGCTCGCCATCGGAAGAGCGCGCATGTTTTCCTCCTGCCCAGAACGCGCGGATTCAGAAACTTATCCGCCAAAAAAGTCGTAGTAACTATTTGTCAGGGGTACAATGGAGCGGGCGATGACGGAATCCGCTGGCGACGTCACTGTGTTGCTGGGCGAGATGCGGGCAGGGCACATGGATGCTCTCACGCAATTGCTGCCCCTGGTGTACAACGAGCTTCGCCGGCTTGCCGCGCATTACATGCAGCAGGAGCGCGAGGGCCACACCCTCCAACCCACCGCCCTGGTGCACGAAGCGTACCTTCGTCTGACGGATCAGGACCACGCGAACTGGCAGAATCGCGCGCAGTTCATGGCCGTGGCGGGTCAACTCATGCGCCGCATTCTGGTGGATCACGCACGCCAGCGCTGCGCGGCCAAACGGCACGGCGACCTCACCACTCTGGATGAAGGCGCCGCTCAGCAGTACGCGGACGTGATGCGTCCGGAGGAGATTCTCGCCGTTCACCTAACCTTAGAGCGGCTGGAACGTCTCGATCCACAGCAGGGAAAGCTTGTGGAACTGCGTTACTTTGCCGGACTCACGGCGGAAGAGACCGCCCAAGCTATGGGACTCAGCCTCCGCACGGTGGAGCGCGAATGGACCACGGCGAAGGCGTGGCTGCGCGCGCAGATTGCCGGGGCGCAGTCGTGACGCCGGAGCGCTGGGTTCGCATCAAGACCGTCTTTCAGGAGACTTCGGAACTCCAGCCGTCCGAACGCGAGTCGTATCTTTCGGAGCAGACGGCGGACGACCCCGAATTGCGCCGGGAAGTGGAGCAGATGCTATTGCACGCCACCGGGGCCGGATTGCTGGACCGGCCGGCTTGGGAAGAACTCGGCAGCCGCAAAGAACTGCACATGGGCGACCGGGTGGGTCCTTACGAAATTCTCGGGAATGCGGGAACCGGTGGAATGGCGCGTGTATACAAGGCACGCGACACGCGGCTGGATCGCACGGTAGCAATCAAGGTTCTTAGCGCGGAATTCAGCCACCGTCTGCGCACGGAGGGGCGCGCGATTTCGGCGCTGAATCATCCGCACGTTTGCGCTCTCTACGACATCGGCGATCGCGAAGGTTACCTGGTGATGGAGTATGTGGAGGGCGAATCGCTGGCCGAGTGTCTCAAGCGCGGTGCGCTGCCGGTGAGTTCGGTGTTGCGCTGCGGCTCGCAGATTGCGGATGCTCTGGCCGCGGCGCACAACCTGGGAATTGTCCATCGCGATCTGAAGCCGGCCAACATCATGATTACGGCCACAGGTGTGAAGGTGCTCGATTTCGGAGTCGCGCAGATGGCGCGGGACGGATCCAGCGCCGGCGGCTTCGCGGGAACTCAGGCGTATATGTCGCCGTCGCAACTGAACGGCAACCCCGCCGATGCGCGCAGTGACATCTTCGCTTTGGGGCTCGTGCTGCATGAGATGGCCACCGGCAAGCGATACCGGCGAGGGGACGCAGTTTCGCTGCCCGGCGGACCGCCGGCCTTAGCCGGGGCGATCGAGGCTTGTCTGCAGGAGGACGACAGCGCGCGCGTGCAGAGCATGGATGCGTTGCGGTCAACACTGGACCAAATCCGCGCGGAGCTCGACCGGCCGAAACGGCCACGGCGCAGGAGGTGGCCGTGGGCGGCCGCGGCCGCGGTGGGGCTTGCGTTACGTTTGGGGATCGTCGGCTGGAGGCTGCTGACGCCGCCGCCGCTGCCTGAGATTTCCGTGAAGCGGCCGACGATTGTGACTCCGCTGGAGCAATCCAGCGTGAGCGTGCCTTCGCCGCCGAAGCCTCCGTCGCTCGTTACGCTTGCCGCATACGAAGGCAGCATGCGCGACCCCGCGCTTTCGCCTGACGGCCGAAAGGTCGCGTTCTCCTGGAGCCGGTCGGGGCAGAGACATGCGATTTTCGTGAGGGACGTGGAGTCGGCTCAGGCAGTCACGCAGTTGACGGAAGGCGCAGACGACGATTGGGGACCCGCGTGGTCGCCGGACGGCCGGAAGATCGCATTTCGCCGCCACGGGCCGCAGTGGGAGATCGATTCGGTGCCCGCATCGGGCGGACTGCCTGCGGTGCTGGCGGAAATCTCGCCGCCGAACCAGCAAACGCTGCCGCAACTCGCGTGGTCGCGCGATGGAAAATGGATCGTCGCGCCGGATGGGAAATGGTCGAACGCGCAACTCTACCTGTTCAACGTTGCATCCGGCGAAAGGCGCGCGTTGACGCACAACGAGGATGGCATTGATCACGCGCCGGCGTTTTCGCCCGACGGCCGGCGCCTGGCATACGCGTCGTGCGATAAAAATGGGAATCCCTGCAATGTGGCGGTCGTGACCCTGAGCCGGGACATGACGCCCAGGGCAGCTCAAATCCTGGTGCGCAACACCTTCGTTCGCGGACTGGCTTGGACGCCCGACGGGCGGAGTCTCGTCTACTCGGCGGGAGCGGGTTTCGGCTCGCCTTCGTGGTTGTGGCGAGTTTCGTTGTCGCCTCCTCGCCCGCCCGAGCGCATCGATCTGGGCGGAGCGCAGGCCCGGCATCCGAGCATGCCGCGGACCGGCGAACTGCTCGCATTCACGCGGATCGGTTCCTGGAGACTGATGATGATCGAGAACTTTCGTTAGGAGAGAGCGCACGGTCACGGGGCTGTGAAAAAAGCGGCGGCTGTTCTCGTCGCGCTCCATTCGCCTTTCGATACTTTTTACCGCTTGCTGACGGGTCTGTGAAAAAATCGGCTGCCGTTCTCGTTGCGCTCCATTCGCCTTTTCGATACCTTTTACCGCTCCCTCACGGGTTTGTGAAAAAATCCGGCTGCCGTTCTCGTCGCGCTCTATTCGCCTTTTCGATACCTTTTACCGCTCCCTCACGGGGTTGTGAAAAAAGCCGGCTGCCGTTCTCGTCGCGCTCCATTCGCCTTTCGATACACCTTTTACCGCTCCCTCACGGTCACGGCTCCGTTAGCAGAATCAACCAGATACGGAGCCGTGACCGTAAGGGAGTGGTAAAAGGTGCCGGGGATCTGAGTGTGGTCGATATTCTTTCACAGCCCCGTGAGGGAGCGGTAAAAGGTGCCGCTCTAATGCTCTTTGAGCCAGCGGACTATCTCGTGTTTGTAGGCCTGGGACTGCCACCAGCGAATTCCATGGCCGGCGCCTTGCACGGGATAGAGCTCACAGGAAGCTCCGGCGGCGGTCATGCGATCGCACATGGCTCTCGATTGCGCAAACGGGACCAGCGGATCCGCCGTGCCGTGAATCAGGAGGAACGGCGGCATATCCCGCCGCACGTGTTCGATCGGCGAGAGCTGTTTCAGCCGCGCGTTGATCAGCCATGCGAAGGCGCTGCCGGTGAGATTATCGCGAACCCACTGCGGCACGTAGGTGGAGGACTTCGCGAGTGAGAGCAGGTCCGTGGGCGCGTAGAGCGCCACGACTCCGCGCACCTTCAGATCCGGAGCTTCGTCAAGAGCGGCCATCGCGGCGAGTTGTCCGCCGGCGGATTCTCCAATCAGGGCGATGCGGTTTGGATCGACGCGATATTCGGCGGCGTGCGACTTCACGAAGCGGATCGCGGCCTCCACATCCTGCACCGCGACGCCGAATTGCGTCACATCGGTCATCAAGCGATAGCTGATGGAGAACCACGCAAAGCCGGCTTGCGTGAGCGGTTGGAACAGCGGCTGCACGTCGATGCGACGGTCGCCGCGCACCCACGCTCCGCCGTGCACGATAATCGCAGCCGGGAACGGACCGCTGCCCGCGGGAATCGCGGCGTCCATGCAGAGCGGAATTCCGGCGGCTCTGGTGTATTCGATTCCACTGTGTGTGGACACACCGCCCGTGTTGGCGAAAGCTGCTGTGGAAAGAATCAAAACGAGGCTCCTGAGGCGCACTGAGGGTCCTTACTGACTTGGATGCCGTGACGTTCTGCGGCGTTTCAGGGGCACAATAGGACTGATGATGAAACGGTTGGGATTTGTGGGGTCCGGGGCGATCACTTCGGCGATTGTCACGGGGCTGTGTTCCGAGGGCGGCGCGGCGTACGAGATTTGCCTGTCGCCACGTAACGCCGAAGTCGCGGCGGAGTTGGCGAGCCGCTTTGAAAAGGTTCGCGTGGCGGCCTCAAACCAGGCAGTGCTGGACGAATCGGAGATTGTGGTGATCGCGGTGCGTCCGCAAATCGCCGAAGCGGTGCTGGCGGATTTGCGATTTCGGCCGGACCATCATGTCATCAGCCTGGTAGCCGGATACCCGGTGCAAAGGATGACGCCGCTGGTGACGCCCGCGGCAGTTGTAAGCAGGGCCGTTCCGCTGCCAATGTCCGCGCGCCGCCGCTGTCCCACCGCGGTGTACCCGCGCGATCCCGTGGCGATGGAGCTGTTCAACTTACTTGGGCAGGCGTTCGCCGTCGAAACCGATGACGTGCTCGCGGCGTTCAGCACCGCGACATCGACCATGGCGGCGTACTTCGCCTATGCCGATTGCATCGCCGGTTGGATGACGAACAACGGAGTGGCGCCTCAGCAGGCGCGCGACTACGTGGCGCAGATCTTTGCCGGAATGGCGATGACGGCCGTGGAGGGTCCGGACCGCACCTTCCCGGCGCTCGCGGAGGACCATGCCACGCGGGGTGGTTTGAATGAGCAGGTTTTGCGCGACCTGCGCTCGCACCACGTTTGTGAAAGTATTACCGAAGCCCTGGACTCCGTGATGCGCCGGGTGACCGCGGCATCGCGGCAGGCCCTATAATTTCGCTTATGACGTCGCCTTATTTGCCGTCATCGGGCATGACGCCGCAGCATTTCGCGGTGTTCCAGAGTGTTGCCGGAAAACTGAATCGCATCGTCGTGGTGCGCAATACGAATCCCAAATCGACACCATGGATTGCCAAGGGATACCCGCCGAAGCCCATCTCGATCAAGTCGCATACCGGGAAACGGACGGGTAAGGTGACCGCCGCGAATCCCATGGAAGTGGAGACGGCGCGGCGGGCAGGCTTCTACGTCATCGACCCGGATGGGGTCGCGCGGCGTTCCGCCGTGGAGTCGCTCCCCGTTAAATTCGCGTTCGGAACGCCGGACCAGAATGAGCCCGGGCAGATCATCCATCCGCAGCAACAGAAGGCGCTGGTGGGCGATTACGATTTGCTGGGCGTGATCGACCCGGCGGCCAAGGGGCGGAACATCACGCTGGCTTCGGTGAACGGGGTGGCGCTGATGAACCGCACCAGCCCCGATGTGGAACTGGTGCGCAACGCGGTGAACGCGCAACTCGATCAGCCGCGGGTGATGCATGGGGCGCAGGATCAGTTTGCGGGTCCGCCGGAAAAGGACGAGGGCAGCACAGCGTTTCTCCCGAACGGCCTGGTCTATGAGCTGACTACCGCGGCGGCCGTGCAGCAGTTTTATCAGTTGCTCGGGCGCGAGTTCATTACCGGGAAATACTGAAGAGGATCGCTTCACCGCGCGATTCTCGCCGACTGCCGCACATTTCGTAACCGCGGTCAGTTACGCACCCTGGAAAAGCAACTGCATCCGAGGGGAGTGCCGCTATTGCGGATCAAGGAGCAATTGCATGCAGGACATTTTGGAGCGGGAGCCGAAGACTTCTCCGCAGCCCGAACATCGCGAAGGAACGGTCGCTCGCACAATTGAGCAGCAGACCGCGAAACTGCCCTCGGATCTTTTTCTTTGGGCGGCTGTCGGATCCATCACCGCGTCGGTCGTGCTGATGGTGGCAGGCCAGGGTAAGAAGGCAAATTTCGTGGGTCAGTGGGCGCCTACCTTCCTGATACTGGGTCTGTACAACAAGATGGTGAAGTTACACGGGTCGGAAGGGCAGTAGACCGTAGGCGATGGCGGTCGCGGAGGGCGCGGCCGCCATCGTTCGCCCGGGCGATCTGCGACTCGTAGGACTGGCCTCGCACTTCGCGTCTGACGCCCGCTACACTGGAGCGATGGCCGGTTGGCACATGCTTCGGAAACGGGTGCGCGAGAGCCACTGGCCCGCTGTTATTGCACTCACCGCACTCAATCTCGCCATCTGCTGGCGCCTGTTCAAGGTGGAGTACACCAACAATTTCAGCTCCATCGAAGGCGCGTTCATCGGGCTCGCGCGGTACATCTCGCAGCATTGGGGCGACTTCGCGTGGTGGCCGATGTGGCATTGCGGCATGCCATATCAGGACACCTATGTTCCTCTGTTGCATCTCATCACCGCCGCGGTAGCGACGGTGGGGCACATCTCCGCGGCGCATGCGTATCACAGCGTGATCGGCGCGATTTATGCGCTCGGCCCCGCGATGTTGTATCTCATGGCGGTGCGGCTGGGTGCGCCGCGCGGCGCGGCGTTTCTTTCCGCGCTCTGCTACTCGCTGTTCTCGCCCTCGGCGCTGGTGATGCCGGACGTAGTCCGCGACATGGGCGGGCTGTGGTTCTCGCGCCGCTTACAAGTGCTCACGGTATACGGTGAGGGTCCGCATATCAGTTCCATGACGATGCTGCCGGTTGTCGTGCTGGCGCTGGAAAACACCCTGCGGCGCGGAACGAGCCGCGCGTTCGCGCTGGCGTCGCTTGCGATCGCGACGGTGTTCCTCACGAATGTTCCGGGCACGATGGGGCTCGGTCTGGCGGTCTTCTGCTGGATCTGCGCGCAGAAAGCAGGTGACCTCAAGCGCGCCTGGGGGGCAGCGGCGGGCGCGTCCGTACTGGCGTATGCGGTGGCGTGTTTCGGAGTGCCGCCCTCCGCAATCCGCACGGTCGCTGGAAATATCGGGCCAATGCACAAGGGCTTTTCGAACGCGCTCCGTTACGGTCCGGTGTGGCTGGTGCTGGCGCTGGCCGGCGTCGCGGCGGCCGGTTATCTGCTCGCCCGAATGCGATTGCCTCTCGCCGCGCGATTTGCCGCTCTGTACCTCGCGCTTACCGCCGTGCTGGTGCTGACGGCGAAGAGCGAAGAATTCGAATTGCTGCCGCAGGCGGGTCGTCTGCACCTGGAAATGGAAATCGGCGCGTGCATCCTGTTCGGCATGGCGGTATGGGCTCTGTACTCGCTGGTCCCGCGATGGGTGCGGCCGATCGTGCTGGTGCTGTGCCTTCCGGCGGTGGTGCTGCAGTTTCACCACTACCGCGCGCGGGCGCACTACGATCTGCAATACGCGGACATTGCAAAGCGGAGTGAATTCACCAGCGCACGATGGGTGGATGCGAATCTGCGGAATGGCCGTGTCTTCGCGGGCGGGTCGACCGGCTTCTGGCTGAACGCGTTCACCGATACGGCGCAACTCACCGGCTGCTGCGATCAGGGGCTCTCGATGCCTGTGCTCAGCGATGTGCCGTTCCTCGTCAACACAGCCGTGGAGCCGGCATCCACACAACTCGCAGTCGATTACATGCGCGCCATGGGAGTGGATGCGCTGATCGCAAGCGGCCCAAACAGCACGGACGAATATAAGGACCTTAAGGAACCGGGCCGCTTCGCAGCGTTGCTGCCGACCCTGCATCAGGAAAACGGCGACACCATTTACGGAGTGACGCCTGTCCCCGGCGCACTCGCGCATGTATTCCACGCCGGAGAACTTGTGCCCCCGAACTCTCCGCCGGCATCGCGGACAGCCGCGGCACCCCTCTACGCGAGAATCGTGATGGACCCGTCTCGTACCGCGCAGTTCACCTGGGTCCGCGGCGGCGATGCGCGCATCAAAGCGAATTTGCAGCGCGGCGGCTTGATGCTGGTGCAGGTGGCCTGGTTCCCCGGCTGGAAAATTACCGTGAACGGACAGCGCCGCAAGGCCGCGGCGGACGGCTTCGGCTTCATCACGATCGCGCCCGATTGCCAGGGCGCTTGCGACATACGCATGCAGTGGATGGGCCGCCCGGACCTGCCGCTGGCAGCCGCTATTTCAGGGATCGGGATCGGCTTGATTGTCGTGCTGTGGCGGCGCGTGCGGCCGCTCGGGTTCTTAACAGAGCGCATGTCATAATGGTTCGAATGACGGCGGAGCACCAGGAAATCGTGCAGCGGTACCAGCTCAAAGCCGGTCCGTACAGCAGCCATACGCTGTTGCTGGCGCACTTTCCGGAACGCGGCGAGAAGCGGCGCGTGCTCGATATCGGGTGCGCGGTAGGTTATCTGTCATCCATTCTCGCGGACCGCGATTTCGCTGTTTCCAGCATCGATTGGCCGGGAACTCCGCATCCGGCGACGGTCGAGTTCTCCGGCGGCGACCTGGACGATGGGCTTGGACCGGTCACCGGCTCCTTCGAGTATGTGATCTGCGCGGACGTCATCGAGCATCTGCGCGATCCGCTGCGGCTGTTGATGGAATGCCGCGAGAAACTCGCGCCAGGCGGCATTCTGCTGGCTTCCTTGCCGAATAGCGCGCATTGGTATTTCCGTTGGAACGTGCTGACGGGCCGGTTCCCGCAGCACGAGCGTGGATTGTTCGACAGCACGCACCTGCACTTTTATAGCTGGGACGGGTGGGTGAACCTGTTCCGGCGCGCGGGGTTCCGCATCGATATGGTGCAAGCGTCCAGTGTGCCGTTCGGTCTCGCCATGCCGCAGTGGGACGGGCGATGGCCCGTGCGCATGCTCGAGCGGCTGTCCTTCGAGTGCGCGCGCGTCTGGAAACGGCTCTTCGCTTACCAGTTCGTAATTCGTGCGCGTGTGGAGACGGAAAGAGCTTGATACCTCGCCTGAAACTGTCCCGCCGGATGGAAATTCTTCTGGATTTCTTTCTGGTGTTCCTGATGACGGCGGTGCTGATCCGCCCTTACTTCAAGATCAAATACACGGATAAGTGGGCGTCCATTGAAAGCACATTCATCGCGGACGCGCGCTTTCTGATTCAACACTGGCCGCATCCGCAATGGCAGCCCTTGTGGTATGCCGGCACGCGATTCGATTACGTTTACCCCCCGATGCTGCGCTACGGCACGGCCATCATCTCGAAAGTAACCGGCTTCTGGCCGGTCAAGGCTTACCACTTCTACACGGCGTTTCTTTACGCGGTGGGCATCGCCGGCGTGTATCTGCTGATTCGAGTGGGCACGAAATCGCGCGGCTCGGCCTGGCTCGGCGCGGCGGCGACGGCGCTCATGTCGCCGATTTTTCTGTTCATGCCGCAGTACCGCCATGACGCCTGGAAACTGGAGCCGGAGCGCCTCGGCGTTCTCGTGAAATACGGCGAAGGGCCGCACATGTCGGCGTTGGCGCTCATCCCGATCGCGCTTGCCTTCACCTGGCTCGCCATGGAAAAGCGGCGGCCGTGGGCAGTAGCACTGGCGGCGATCTTCTGCGCGGCAGTAACATCGAATAACTTCTACGGCGCGACTGCGCTGGCTACTTTTTATCCCATTCTGGTCTGGGCGTTCTGGATTACCCGGCAGGATAAGAGGATTCTGCCGTCTGCCATTGCGATTCCTGTGTTGGCGTATGGACTTACTGCCTTCTGGTTAGTGCCGTCTTACTTCAAAGTAACTGCCGAAAACATGAAGTATGTTTCCGAGCATGGAACCACGTGGTCCATCTGGGTGGCGCTGGTGATCGCGGTGACTTTTGCCGTAATGACGGACCGTTTTGCGAAAGGGAAGGCGGGCCGCACGTGGGGCATCTTCGTCGCCGGTTCAGCGGTCTTCTTCTCGCTAAACATTCTGGGCAATTACTATTTCAATTTCCGCATCAGCGGCGAACCCACGCGCCTGCTGCCGGAATTGGACATGATCTATATCATGGGCATCGTGCTGGTGCTGCGCTGGATGTGGAACCGTCCGGGGATTGCGCTGCGCGGCGTGGCGATCGTGCTGGTCTGCGCGGCCTTTTACAGCGCTTCGGGCTATGTGCATTACGCCTGGCACATGTTCCCGGCCTATCCCGATTACCAGAATCGAATCGAATACCGGGTCTCTGAGTGGTTTTGGAAGAACATGCCGAACTCGCGCCTATACCCAACGGGAAGTGTGCGCTTCTGGTTCGATGCGTGGCACGATCTCGCCCAGGTCGGCGGCGGGTCGGAGCAGGGGCTGCTCAATCCCGAGGTGGAGCCGGCGCAGTGGGAGACGAATCTCGGTCCGAACGTGAAACCCAGTCTCCTCTGGATGCTGGATATGGGCGCCGATGCCGTCTATGTTGCCGACAAGCGATCCGAGGAGATATTCAAGGACTTCCAGTATCCGCAAAAATTCGCCGGCCAACTTCCCGTGCTGTTTGACGATGGGCAGGGGAACACGCTGTATGGTGTGCCGCGCCGCTACACTACACTTGCGCGCGTAGTCGAAACCGGCAAGCTGAACGTACTGAAGCCGCCGCGACACAACGACGATGTCGAGTACCTGCAGGCGTATGCGGACGTAATTGAAAAAGGTCCGGACTCCGAACCTGCGCTCAAATGGAACGGCACCGATGCCATGAGCGTGCACGCGAAGGTGCAATCTGGGCAGACCCTCGTCGTACAGGAGACTTACGACCCCGCCTGGCATGCGTGGAGCGACGGCAAAGCGCTCACGATCCGCAAGGACGCGATGGGGATGATGGCCATTGATGCACCGGTCGGCGAACATGACATTGCCGTTATCTTCATTACCCCTATGGAGAATCGGATCGGCCGCGTGGTGACGCTGTTGACGATTGTGCTGCTCGCCGCGATGCTGTGGCTTGGCTTCCGTTCGGAGCGTCGCGCGTGAAACGTCTGGCCACGCCGTTGCTCGGCCTGGCGCTTTTCCTGATGAACGTCTGGCTGAACTGGCCGTTGTTCATGCCCGGCGATCTTCCGTTTCCGGGTTCCATCGAACGCGGCTATGTCGGGATGGCGCGGTTTGTCGCCGAGCAACCGAACCCATGGGGTTGGAATCCTCTGCCGTATTGCGGATTGCCCACGCAGTTCATGTATGTGCCGGGTTTGCCGTACGTGAGCGCGCTATTCATTCGCTTGCTGCCGCACGCATCGCCGGACACGATTTACCGCATCATTGTTTCACTGGCGACGTGCCTCGGTCCGGTGACTCTGTTTCTTTTTGCGGTGTACTTCACGCGCAGCCGCAAGTGGGCGTTCGCTACCGCTCTGGCGTACAGCCTCATCTCGCCTTCGTACGCGCTGTTCCCGGCCGTCGAAACAGACCGCGGCTTCGCGCAACTGCCGTGGCGCATTCAGGTGCTCGCGAAGTACGGAGAAGGTCCGCACAACACGGCTTTGACGATGCTTCCGCTGGCGCTGCTGGCGCTGTGGCGCGCGGCGAAGGGGCGCACCTACAAGCGAATATTCGCGGCCGCCGTGCTGCTCGCCGCCATTCCGCTATTCAATTGGGTGGGCGCGATGGGGCTGGCAATCTCGTCGGCACTGCTGCTGATCGCGGCGTTCGGTGAGATCGATTTCGCCGCATGGCGCGCGTTCGCTGCCGCTGGCCTTGCCTACCTGCTCGCCTGCTTTTGGCTGACTCCCAGTTTCGTGCGGACCATCGCCTTTAACTGGCCGGCGGATTCGTTCGCGTACCAGTTTCATGCGGCGCAGGCCGGTTTGCTATTAGCGGTGGCAGCAGGCGTTGCGGCCATCCGCGTACTCTTCCGCTATTTCCACGGCTCCTTCTATTTCTCTCTCGTGACGATGGGCGCGTGGGTCTTCGGCTTCATTGCGACCGTCTTTTACGTCTTCGGCGTCGACACCATCCCCGAATCGCGCCGCTACGCGATCGAGTTCGAGCTCTTCGCGGCGCTCGCGATCGTCGAAGCACTGCGGCTGGCGCTGCGGAGCGCCAACTCGACGGTACGGCTTTGCGCCATCGGCAGCGCGGGACTCATGCTGCTGGTCGGCTCGCCGCAGCTTTGGGCATATCTCACGCAGGGATGGCAGGTGTGGATGCCGCACCCCACCGAAAGCACCGTCGAGTACCGGCTTGCCGATTGGATTGCGGCTCATCCGCCCGAGGGCCGAGTGTTTGCGTCCGGCGGTCTACGCTTCCGCTTGAACTCCTGGTTCGATCTGCAGCAGGTGGGCGGACCATTCGAAACCGGACTGCAGAACCGCATCCCCGTGGAACTCGCTTATCGAATTCGAAGTTCGGATAAAGCCGATGAGAGCAAGGTCATGCTGCTGGCGCTGGGCGCGCAGTACGTCGTGGTGCACGGGCCGAAATCGCGCGAGTATTATCGCGATTTCCGGAATCCCGAGCGGCTCGCCGGCATGCCGGTTGCCTATCGCGTGGAAGATGACACCATCTACTCGCCAGGCGCCCACCCGATTGCGCAGTTAATGCACCCGATCGAGTTGCCGGCTGCGGATCCACGCACGAATGCCGGCGCTCTCAATTCGTACGCCGCCGCCATTACGGATTACCGCCGTCCGCAGTTGGCGGTTCAATGGAACGGACTGAGCGCGCTCAGCGTTTCCGGACCCATGCCGGCGGATGCGGTGGTCGCGCTGCAAATCAACGCGGATGCCGGCTGGCGTGCCACGCAGGATGGCCACCCGGTTCCACTGACCGAGGATCGTCTGGGGTTTCTGGTGGTGCATCCTACGCCGGCTGCAGCAAGCCGCATCGAACTCCGGTACGTAGGAACCGCGGAACAGCGTATCTTTGCGGTGCTTAGCGCGGCAGCGTGGGCGCTTGCGCTTGCCGCACTTTTCCTGAAGCGGTCCCAACGAAAAACAAGCCATGGGTAGATTTCTTCTGGTCCGTCACGGCGAAAGCGAAGCCAACCGGCTGCACGTGTTCGCGTCAGACGACACGCCGCTCACCGAAACCGGTCGTGAACAGGCTCGGGAAGTGGCAGAAAAGCTCGCCGCGCGTTTCACCCCGGACCTGGTGGTCTCCAGCAAGTTTTGCCGCGCCGAGCAGACGGCGCGCATCATCGCCGGGCGCCTCGGACTGCCGCTTGAAATCGTGCCCGCGCTGCACGAACGGGACTTCGGCTGGCTCATCGGGAAGACCTACGAAGCGTTCGGCCAACTGATCGCGAACGATCCCAGCTACGACGCACAGCACCCGTGGACCTGGGCGCCGCCGGAAGGCGAAACCGTGGAACACGTGCGCGACCGCGTGCTCGAAGCGCTGGAGAAACTCCGTGCCGAACACCCCGCCGCCACCATCGTAGTGGTCTGCCACGGAATCGTGATGCAGACGTTATGGGCACATCTGACGGGAACCTGGGAAGGCGCGGAAATCCCGAAGAACTGCGCGGTGATTCAGGTGGAGCATGATGAAAGCGGGTTCCACCTGGATGTGCGCGAGTGCGTATAGCAGGCGGCGGCGCATTCACCGCGGACGCGTAGAGACCCGGTGCGGCAAGCCGCACAAAGCGGTGCGGTGAAATCGGTGCGCTATGATTGAATTTCCCCGTGTTTTATTCCATCGAACAACAAGTCGCGCGCGCTTTTCGCGCTCACATTCAGGTCCGCTACGGCGTGGATCTTCCGCTTGCCGTGGAGCAGCCGCGGCAGAGCGAATTCGGCGAGATGGCCGTTCCCGCGGCATTCCAACTGGCTAAGCAACTGCGCCAGAATCCGAAGAAGATTGCCGCTGAGCTGGTGGAAGAAATCGGCCCGATTCCCGGTGTCGCGTCGATGCAAATCGCAGGCAACGGCTACATCAATCTGCGGCTGGATCGCGGCGCATTCGCCGCTTCGCTGCTGCGCGGCGAGGCCGATGCGGCGGCCGCATCCGGCGATAAGATTATCGTCGAGCACACCAACATCAATCCGAACAAGGCCGCGCACATCGGACACCTGCGAAATGCCGCGCTCGGCGACACCTTTGTGCGGATGCTGCGCGCCCGCGGACAGAATGTCGAAGTGCAGAACTACATCGACAACACCGGCGTGCAGGTGGCGGACGTCGTCGTGGGCTTTCATTACCTGGAGCACCTGGGTCCCGATGCTGTGCGCGCGCTTATAGCGGACCCCGCCGTTCGTTTCGATTACTACTGCTGGGATCTCTACGCGCGTATCTCGTCCTATTACAAAGAGAACGCGGATGCGTTGAAGTGGCGCGCCGCGACGTTGCACTCGATTGAGGCCGGCCACGGAGAGCTCGCCGAACTTGCGCACCTCGTCGCCGATGCGATTGTGGAAGCGCATCTCGCTACGATGCTGCGGCTCGACGTGGAGTACGACGTACTTCCCCGCGAGAGCGAGATTCTGCATCTGAAGTTTTGGGCGTCCGCGTTCGAACTGCTCAAGCAGCGAAATGCCATCTATTTCGAGACGGAGGGCAAGAACAGCGGCTGCTGGGTGATGCCAGGGCTTTCCGAAGAAGGTAAGGTGATCGTGCGCTCCGACGGCACAGTCACTTATGTCGGCAAGGACATCGCGTACCAGCTCTGGAAATTCGGACTGCTCGGCAAGGATTTCTACTATAAGCCGTTCAAGACTTATTCGGACGGCCGCGTGCTCTGGGTAACTACGGACCAGCCTGCCGAATCCGGGCGGCAGTTCGGGCACGGATCGCGCGTGTATAACGTCATCGATGCACGGCAGAGTTACTTGCAGGATGTAGTGGTGGCGGGGCTCCGGGGGCTTGGTTATAACGATCAGGCCGACCGCTCGATCCACTTTTCCTATGAAATGGTGGCGCTCTCGCCGCGATGCTGCGCGGACTTGGGCATTCCTCTCTCCGAGGAAGATCGCAAACGTCCTTATGTGGAAGTCTCGGGACGCAAAGGGCTCGGCATCAAGGCTGACGATCTCCTGGACAGCTTAATTGCCAAGGCTCTCGAAGAAGTCGTCTCGCGTCACCCCGAATCGCCGGCGGATGAACGCAAGACCGTTGCGACGCAGATCGCCGTCGGCGCGCTGCGGTTTTTCCTGCTGAAGTTCACGCGGAACTCGGTGATCGCGTTTGATCTCCAGGAAGCGCTCAGCTTTGAAGGCGACACCGGGCCGTACGTGCAATATGCCGCAGTGCGCGCGCGCAACATTCTCCGGAAGCTGCAGGAACGCGGCGACGCCATTCCCGATTTCTCCGGCGAACTTTCGCCGGAAGCGATGGCGCGGCAATTACAGTCCGAGGACTTCTGGCAGTTGCTGCTCGCGGCGGCGAAGGCCGATTCCGCCGTGGATCGCGCCGTCACGGCCGGGGAACCGGCGCATGTCGCGAAGTATGCGTTTCAGTTAGCGCAGGCTTTTAATAACTTCTATCATCAGTATCCGATTTTGCAGGAAGAAGATCGGGAGAAGAAGGTCTTTCTGCTTTGGATGACGGACTTCTTTCATCGGCAACTGGAACGTACGGCGGCAATCTTGGGTATTCGCATTCCTGAGTATATGTAAGGACCGGTGGTGCGGTCGCGCGGGGCGCGACTGGTACCGGCCGGGAGGCCGGCACCTACTGGACCACCAGTTCTTTGAGGCCGTTTCGCACCAGGATTGCGTTTACCTTGGGTAACTCAAGTTTGACGGTGGTGTTGAATTTATTTTGCTCGTCGACGAGTTGCTTATGCAGTAAGTCGTAGACTTCGTAAGAGGCCGCCGTCGGCTTCCCGTCTCCGTGCTGGACGCTCGAACCCAACGCTGCGATCTTATTGTTCAATTTAATCGGGAAGTTCAACGGGTCCTGGTTGCTACGATTGCGCACCTGATACACATCTTCCTCGATAGGGGTCAGTTTGGCGAGCAGAGCTTCGCAGGCCGCTTTGATCGACGGGTCCGGCTTTGCCTTCTGCCTCTCCTCCATCTGCTTCTTCAAGTCGCGAATGGCAATTACGATCTCATCCGCCCGTGTCACATCATTGAGAATCTTCATCGAGAGATCGAATTGCGCCTTCAGATCCGCGATGGTCACACTGTCCAGCCGCGGGTCCTTCTCCAGGGTAAATCGCTGCGTCTGCGTTTTTCCGCCGGCGGTGAGGCGGACCTGATAGCTCCCCGGGACCGCTACCGGACCGTTCGTATTTCCTCCCCACAGGATCATCCCTTCGAACGTTTTCGCGCCCGGATACCGCAGATCCCACGTGAAGCGATTCAGTCCGGCCTTGTCCGGGGGCGCCGCATTGCCGCCGCCTCGTCCGCCACGGCCGCCGCCGCCGGAAGCCGCCTCCTCTCCTGCGGCGCCTTCCTCCTCGGCCGCGCCGCGGCCGCCGCGTCCACCGCGGCCGGCGTTCTGGTCCGCCGGCGTGCCCGTGAACGTACGGATTACCTTTCCGCTGCCGTCCAGAATATCGATCTGCACCTTCTCCGCGGGCTTATCCAGGAAGTAATCGATCCGCGCCGTGTTTACGTTGCGAATCGCCGGCGCGGGGCTGAATAGGTGCACATTCTCACTCACCAGGGCAGCGTTCATCTGTCGCAGCGGAGTAATATCGTCCATTACATAAAAGGAGCGTCCGTGTGTCGCGATGACTAAGTCGTTCCCTTCGATGAGTAAGTCGGAAACCTGCGTATCCGGCAGATTCTGCCGTAGCGATTGCCACTCCGCGCCATTGTCGAACGAAACATAGATTCCGTGTTCCGTTCCGGCGAACAGCAGACCCGGCTTCACGGGATCTTCGCGAACCGCCTGTACGAAGTCGTTTTCGCCAATCCCGTTCACGATTTTGGTCCAGGTCTTCCCGTAATCGCCGGTCTTAAACAGATACGGCTTGCGATCGTCATTCTGATAATTCTTCGCCGCGACATATGCCGTGCCCGCGTTGTACGGCGACGCCTCAATGAGACTCACGCGACCGAACTTCGGCATGCCCGGCGGCGTGACGTTCTGCCAGTGGCTCATTTCCTTCCCGCCGCCATCGCGCGTGATAAACACGAGGCCATCGTCCGACCCTGTCCAGATGGTCTTCTCGTCCTTCCGCGACGGCGCAATTGAAAAGATCGTGGCGTAAATTTCCGGACCATTCTGATCGTGCGTGATGGGTCCGCCCGAATCGCCGAGGGTCTTCGGATCGTGCCGCGTCAGATCCGGACTGATCATCGTCCATGAGTGACCGTCATCCACCGTCTTCCATAAGTGCTGCGACGACGTATACAGGACCTCGGGATTCACCGGCGAGAATACGATTGGGTATGTCCATTGCCAGCGCTCCGGCAGCGATCCGGCATTCTCGCCCGAGAAGAAGAGCGGGTACACCTGCACGTCTTTCGAATAGCCGGTTCGGCGATCGAAGCGTGTCAGCAGCGCACCTTGGCTGCCCGCGAAAAAGATGTTCGGGTTTTTCGGATCGGGCGCAATATATCCGCTTTCGCCGCCGCCCACATCGTAATTGCTCAGCCCGCTGGCCCGTCCGCCGCGGCCGCCGCCAGCGCTCGTCACGCAAATTGTCGAGCTATCCTGCTGCGCGCCGCAAACGTGGTACGGAATCTCCTTCGTCACGGCGACGTGGTACAACTGCGCCGTCGGGTACTGTTCATTGGTCCACGTCAAGCCGCCATTCACGCTCACGGCCGCGCCGCCGTCGTTGCTTTCGATCATGCGCTGCGGATTAGCGGGGTCGATCCATAAATCGTGGTTGTCGCCGTGCGGTGGACGCAGTTGGCGGAACGTTTTCCCTCCATCGGTCGATTTGTGGAAGTTGACGTTCAACACATACACGGTGTCCCTGGCCTTCGGATCGGCGATCACGCGCGAATAGTAGAACGCCCGCTGGCGTATGTCGCGGTTGTCGCTGGCGAGTTTCCACGTGGCGCCTGCATCGTCGGACGAAAACAGCCCGCCGTTTTCGTTCTCGACGATCGCATAGATCCGCTTGGAATCCGCGCCGGAGACGGAGACTCCGATTTTGCCGTCGATGCCCTTCGGCAGTCCCGGATTGCGGGTGATTTCGGTCCAGTGATCGCCGCCGTCCGTGGTCTTATACAGCCCGGTGCGAGCGCCGCCGCTCGAAAGGCTCCACGGCGTGCGATAGACATCCCAGATGGCGGCGTACAGCGTGTTTGGGTCGCTCGGATCCATGCAGAGGTCTACTGCGCCCGCATGATCGTCCTTGTAGAGAACCTTGTCCCAATGCTGGCCGCCATCGCGCGAGCGGAAGACGCCGCGCTCGGTGTTCGGCCCGAACGGGTGCCCGAGGGCCGCGACGTACACAATATCCGGGTTAGTGGGATGCACTCGTACACGCGAAATCGCCTGCGTATCGGCGAGGCCTATGTGCTTCCACGTTCGCCCTGCATCCGTGGTTTTGTAAACGCCATCGCCCTGCATGATATTGCCGCGCAATTCCGTTTCGCCCATTCCGATGTAGACCACGTCGGGATTCGAAGGCGCCACGGCCACGGCTCCCACTGAGGAACTGGTGAGCTGCCCGTCCGTAACCGGCCGCCATGTCAACCCGCCGTCCGTAGTCTTCCACAAACCGCCGCCGGTCGCCCCGAAGTAATACTCCAGAGGCCGCGACGGGCTTCCGGAGGAGGTGATGGACCGGCCGCCGCGCAGCGGTCCGATGCTGCGCCACTGCAGTCCGCTGAAGAGCTTGGGATCGTAAGTCGCCGCCGCCAGCGTCAAAGCCACGAGGAACGGAAACGAACGCGAGATTCTCATGCGGGGCATTATATCTTGATAGCGCCGTGTCGCCGGGAATGTGTAAAATAATACGGTTGCTCACTTGTCCAGAGTGTAAGATCGGGTTGCCGGACAACATTCAGCGCTGCCCCATGTGCCAGAGGCCCGTCGGCACAGGGATGGCGATACGCCGCGTGGTGCTTCTGCTGGGCACCGGCGCACTGGCGCTGATGTTGCTGCTGGTGCTTACGGCTCCTACCAAGCTTGAATGGCTCCTCCTCCGGCGGCATGCGACGCCTGCCGCGGCTTATTCCGCCGCCGTCGCTTACATCGGCAAGTCGCCGCAGTTCCGCGGCGCGGTGCACATCGGCGATCTGAAGGAAACGGCGGTCGAACGCCTGGGTCCGACGCGCTACCGGGTTGCCGGGTATGTGGAGCTTCAGCCCCAACCCGGCGTCCGCGTGCACGACTATTACACCTGCGCGGTGGTATATATGGGCCACGACACCGGCTGGCAAGTGGAAGACCTGCATTTCGAGCGGCTTCAGTAAACGGCGGCGCGCGGCTGGCCGTAAAATGAAATTTGGCCCCGAACACTCACCCGGAACCGCTGCCGAGCACAGCCCGCTGGGTTCTTATGGGCGCTTTTCTCGGCCTTTTCGGCCTGATGCTCGGTTCCGGGCTCGCTGCAATCGGTGATCTGGACCGCATGCACGCCCAGGAGCAGGCCGCGCGCCGCGAGTTCTTCCAACGCACACAAGCGCTCAGCGGCCTCTGCCTCTCCATAGAACTGTATGCCGATTCCATCCAGCATTACGTCGCGAATCAGGACGAAGCCGTCATCCCAACCATCCGCACGCGCCTGGGGCAACTGCAAAGTGAGCTCGCCTCCGCGCTCGGCAGCTATGACCCGGCGCAGCATGAACGCGAGATCCTCTCCTTGCGCGAGATCGAAACTCTCTTTACGCGACAGCGCCAACTGATCGTGCAGATGCTCTCCTGGGCGCCTGATGAGCGCCGCCGCCGCGCTCCGCTGCTGGTGCACCGCGAAATCACGCCTATCGAGGCCGAGATTCTGGAGCGCAGCGATCAGCTAAGGCTCGCCAATGACCGCGAACTGCACGAGGCCGACCAGGCCCTGCTGGTGCAGTTCGCCGATCTGCAATCTTCGCTGACGCGCTCCATCGTGCTCGCACTTGCCAGCGCGCTTGTCCTGATTCTCGCGAGTATGTATTACATTCTCCGGCTGGAACGCCAGACGCGCCTGCGTTACGTGGAGGTGGTGCGCAGCCGGCATGAACTGGAGCAGCTTTCCGCGCGGCTGGTGGACGCCCAGGAAACCGAGCGCCGGAACATCTCACGCGAGTTGCACGATGAAGTGGGCCAGACGCTCGGCGCGCTGCTGGTGGACTTCGGCCGTTTGCTCGCCGCCTTGCCCTCGGCTGCGCCGCAACTGGTGGAGCAGGTCGGCAACATGAAGGCGGTGGCCGAGCGCACCGTGCAGAGCGTCCGCAATCTCGCGCTGCTGCTGCGCCCCTCCATGCTCGACGATCTGGGGCTCGCGGCGGCGCTGGAATGGCAAGGCCGCGAAATCTCGCGCACCAGCAGCGTGGAAGTAGAAGTGGAAACCAGCGACATCTCCGACGATCTGCCGGACGAATACAAGGTCACCATTTACCGGCTGGTGCAGGAAGCTCTTCACAATGCCGTCCGCCACTCCGGCGCGCGCAATGCGCGTGTGTGTGTGCGGCAGGCCGAAGGGCGCATCCGCATCGAAGTTTCCGACGATGGTCACGGCTTCGACCCCGCGCGCACACGGGGCATGGGCATCCTCGGCATGGAGGAGCGCGTCAAGCGTCTCGGCGGCTCCTTCGCGATCGAATCCAAGCCGGGGCAGGGGACCATCCTGCGCGCCGACCTCCCCGTGCACCTTCAGGAAAAAGCCGCATGAGGGTTCTCCGCGTCCTGCTCGCCGACGATCACAACCTGATCCGCGCCGGTCTCCGGTTGGTGCTCTCGCAGGAGACGGACTTCACGGTAGCGGGCGAAGCTTCCAACGGCCGGGAGGCGGTCGCCATGGCGACTTCGCTGAGGCCCGACGTCGCGGTCCTCGATATCGGCATGCCGGACCTGAACGGCATCGAAGCGTGCCGGCAAATCCGGGACGCGCTCCCCGATACGCAAGTCGTGATGCTCAGCATGCATTCCGACGAGTCCTATGTATTGCGAGCTTTGAAAGCCGGAGCCCGCGCTTATCTGTTGAAAGACTCCGCCGAAGCCGATCTCGCCCGCGCGATCCGGGCCGTGTGGGAGGGAAAAAGCTTCTTCAGCCCCGCCGTCGGCAAGGTTCTGCTGGAAGATTACATGCGCAAGCTGCAGCGGACCGGAGCCGAGGATTCCTATGAGCTGCTCTCCCCGCGAGAACGGGAGGTCCTGCAACTCGTAGCGGAAGGCAAGAGCAGCAAGGAGATTTCGAGCCTGCTGAACCTGAGTGTGTACACGGTGGAAACACATAGAGCTAAGCTCATGCAAAAGTTAAACTTGAAGAGCGTACCTGAAGTAATACTTTATGCTGTGCGCAAGGGGATTATTTCATGAGACTCGGCTCTGCGTCGGACTCCTTTTATCGCTCTCTTACGGGATTGTGAAAAAATCGAGTTGCTTTTACCCGACTTCGAAACGCCCTCGCATCCCCGGCACCTGGCCCGGCCGGTAGTTGATTCTGCTAACGGAGCCGCGACCGTTAGGAAGCGGTAAAAGGTGCTTCGAAAGGCGAATGGAGCGCCACGAGAACAGCAGCCGGATTACTTCACAAACCCCTAACGGGGCAGCAAACGATGCGGAATCAATCACATACGGCAGATGGCGGTAGGCAAATGAGCCACCGATGAACCGCTGCCATCCCTAATCGTCCGGCCCCACAATACCGACTTCCCGTGACAACCGAAACTCCCTTCCAAACCATCTGAATAAGCGGGACCACAAAGTCCAAAAGTTCAACTTGGAGGAAACATGAGTTTCAACAACATCTGGCGGCGTCCGAAAGCCGCTGCGCTCGCGATGGTGATGGCGCTGGGCCTCGGCGGCCTCGCTGTGGAAGGCGCAGAGCACCTCGGTATCATCAACCCGCCCGCTTCGCTGCATTTCGCGCCGGCCGACGAACCGGTTAGCCACAATACGTTCGCGCCGGTCGTCAAGCGCGTGCTGCCCGCAGTCGTCAACATCTCGTCCACGAAAATGCTGAAAACGTCGTTCCAGGGTTCCGACGACCCCATGGACAACCCGCTGTTCCGCCAGTTCTTCGGCGATAACGGCGGAGGCGGCCGTCAGTTCCGCGTTCCCCGCCAGCAACAGCAAAAGGAGCAGGGTCTCGGATCGGGCGTGATCGTCAGCCCCGAAGGCTACATTCTGACCAATAACCACGTGGTGGATGGCGCGACTGACGTCCGCGTGACGCTCTCCGACCGCCGCGAATTCAAAGCTCGCGTCGTGGGCACGGACCCCAAGACGGACGTCGCAGTAGTGAAGATCGACGCCAATAACCTCACCCCGATCGTGATCGGCGATTCCGGCAGAATTCAGGTCGGCGATTACGTGCTCGCAGTTGGCGATCCGTTCGGCGTCGGCAAGACCGTCACCATGGGCATCGTCAGCGCCACCGGCCGCGGCGGCCTGGGCATTGAAGACTACGAAGATTTCATTCAGACCGACGCCTCCATCAACCCCGGTAATTCCGGCGGAGCGCTGGTGAACGATCGCGGCGAGCTGATCGGCATCAACACCGCCATCCTGGCCCACGGCTCCGAAGGCAACCAGGGCATCGGCTTCGCCATCCCTGTGAGCGTCGCGCGCCGCGTGATGGACCAGATTATCAAAAACGGCAAGGTCACTCGCGCATATCTCGGCGTGATGGCGCAGGAAGTGACTCCGGCCATTGCCAAGGCGTTCAACGAACCGGAAGTACGCGGCGCGCTAGTCGGCGACGTGACCCCGGATAGCCCCGCTTCCAGGGCCGGCATCCAGAAGGGCGACATTATTCTGGGCCTGAACGGTCAGCCGGTGGATAGCGCGGCGCAACTGCGCATGAATGTGTCTCTGATGCAGCCCGGCAGCAGCGTAAACGTGAAGGTGCTGCGCAACGGCGCGGCGAAGGACTTCAACGTTCACCTGGAGGAACTCCCGGTGGAGACCGCGAAGGCGAATGGCCCGGACAATTCGCCGCAGGAATCCATGCAGGGCATTCAGGTGGAGAACGTGAACGCGCGCGATGCCCGTCAACTTGGCATTCCGGCGAACACCCCCGGAGTCGTGGTGACCGGCATTGACCCGAACAGCGCCGCGGCGGATTCGGGCTTGCAGGAAGGCGACGTGATCATGGAAGTGAATCGGAAGCCGGTGAACAACGCGCAGGAATTCGAGCACGCCGTCCGCAACAGCAAGGATCAGGCGCTGCTCCTGGTGAATCGTCAGGGACAGACCATGTACATCACGGTTTAGATGCTGTTAACCCGCTGTACCTCGTTGTAAACCTCCGCCGGCCTGGCTAATCTTCTCCCCAGGCCGGCTTTTTTTGTGCACAAGGCGTGCCCGTGCCGAGCGCGTCGAAGCGAGTTATTCTCATGAATAGTGAACACGTCCGTTCTCGTGGCCGCCTTGGCGGGGTTCGCCGCTCTACAGGCTCAAGCGCAACAGCCTGAAACTCCGCAACCGGATTTCCCGCAGCTTCTGACTCGCATTGCAGCCTACTCGCCTGATCCGTGCCTCGAGGATTTGGACGCACCTGTCAATCTGGAAGCCAACATCCTCTCCCAAGCAGCGGAGCTCGTGACGCAGCGTCTGAATACAGAGTCCGAATCCTCCAACCCGCAGACGCTCGCGACGACTGCATTGAAGACCCTCGAATTGCAGAGCTCTGTAACGAACCTGGCTTGGCCCGAAGAGGCGCGGTTTCGGTTTGAGGTGCTCGAAGTCCCTCCAATCCTCGTCGTCAAGCTCGGCATACGCACGCAGGAAACGGTGTTCGTGTTGTTTCGGCAACCTCCAAGCCGCGGCAAGCGGTCAGCCTGGGAATACTCTTCCATTTACAGCCAAATGGATCACGCGTTTCGCACGCTCGCGGATGTGGTCCCGCTTCATCGGGGGCCATCCGGCCGCGCACGCTTCCTGGTAACCGTGAATACGTTCGGCTGCGCCGGCAGCTTCAGCATTGCCTATCACGCGCGGGAGTTCGCGCCGAAGCGCGCCCGGAATCTGCTGGAGATCATCGACGCAGGCGGCGCTCGTGGCCTTGACGACAAAGTCCCCGGCTTCGAGCAGATCGGAGAACCGCGCACCGAAGGGGCTATTGTCGAGCTGCCTTACTGCTGGTTTTCACCGATCGATACCTGGGATAACCCGAGCCTCTGCGCCGTTGACCGGTACGATCTTTCTCGCGATGACGTTCAATTCGTCTCGCGGACCTATAACCGTCCCGACCTGGTGCCTGTCGCCAAAGCGATCGAGTACGCCGAGGCTCGCGATGATCGCGCCCTCATGGGCTACTGTGCATCCCCTGGTTTGGCGCAGCAGCTGGTCCGCGATCTGCCGCTTCATATTTTTGCGGATGAGGTGCGCGTCACCGAACTGGCGAGCGGGAGGGAGCTCGTCGAATTGGGCCTGGAAACCACGTATCGTTTTACCGTTGAGCGGCGAAACGGAGTGTGGCTCCTGGTTTCTTTCAGTTCGGAATAGGAGCGCTGCCGGTCTGATTGTACGAAACGGAGCAATCTAGAACCGCAGTCCCATTACCCAATCCGGTCATCTGGTACTGTCTTTTGACCCTCAGTTGCGGGATGCTATGACTTGCGGCCCTGAAGTGTGCCACTTCAACCTGGTTTTCGCTCACCGTTCCGCGTCCACGGAGGACAGGGCTGCAAAAACGTCATTGCGTCGCTCCTTTGTTCGCCGGAGTACTGTCCGAGCACTCCGGCGATTATTTTGGCCGGCCTCCATTCCGCTTGAACCACCCCAGGGTCCATTGCATACTTGTAGCGATGCGTCTGCTGATTCCGCTTCTTTTCGCTGCCTTTCTCCTGCCCGCCCAGACTGCCGATGAACGCGATGCGGTCGCTGCCGTACAGCGCCTGTTCGATGCCATGACGGCACGCGATGCCGCCGCTATCCGCGCTTCCATGATTGCCGATGCGCGCCTATACTCCGTTCGGGATTCCGGCGCTCCCGCCACCTTCACTGCTGCGGATCTTGCCAATAACATCGCAGCGAGCAAAGTTCCGGTGCTGGAGCGCTTCACTGCCGCGCCGCGCGTACTGGTCCGCAATAACATGGCCCAGGTGTGGGGCGAGTACGAATTTCTGCGCGATGGCAAGTTGAACCACTGCGGGGTGGATTCCGCCAGCCTCTTCAAGACTGCCGATGGGTGGAAGATCGCGAGCATCTCCTTCACCACCGAAACCACCGGCTGCGCTCCCGGGAAGTAGATCCGCGCGTTCGCTAAAATGGTACGTGCACCTCACCGCGCGCTTCAGTGAAGCCCTCGTCTTTGCCGCGAGCCTGCATCGCCATCAGATTCGGAAAGGACCCGGAGGCACGCCGTACCTGGGCCATCTGCTCACCGTCGCCGGCATTGTGCTGGAATACGGCGGCACGGAGGACGAGGCCATCGCCGCATTGCTCCACGATGCGGTCGAAGATCAGGGCGGCCCTCCGACACGCGAGGCAATCCGCCGCATTTTCGGCGAGCACGTAGCCGCAATCGTGGATGGCTGCTCCGACACCGATGAATCACCCAAACCGCCATGGCAGTTCCGGAAAGACCGCTACATCGCGCACCTGCGCACCGCGACGCGTTCCGTGGTGCTGGTGTCCTGCGCGGATAAACTCGCGAACGCCCGCAGCGTGCTCAAAGATCTGCGCGAGATGGGGGACACCGTCTGGAGCATTTTCCATTGCACGCGCGAGCAGTCGCTCTGGTATTACCGCGAAGTGGTTCGCGCGCTGCACGAAACGGCCGTGCCCGAATCGCTTCTGGAAGAATTGGATCGCACGGTGACGGAGATCGAAGCGTTATCCGGCGTGGTTACGTCGCGGTAAAGGTGCATCGCTGCGAGCGGCACGCGACGGAGTTGCCGCTCTTGCATACCACCCGGCAGGCGAACACGCGCGGCTCGCGCGCAACCACTTTCAGTTGCTTCTGATCGCCATCGTACGCGGCGAGCCAGAAGCCGTTGCTCGTCAGGTCTTCTTTGAGTTGTGGCAGTTGTTCCTCTTTCAGCGCCTCCTTCAGGCGGACGATCAACGAAATCACTCCCTCGTACGAATCGAACACTACCTGGCGGGCCGGCTGCTTCAGAATCCAACTGGTCATGTCTTTTCCGCCGATCTTGCGGATCGTCTCGACGCGAACCTGCACGCCCTTCACGTTGTTCTGCGCCACAGCGGCGCCGAACAGGGAGAGCGCCTCGCTCTGAAGCTGACTGGGGATATCCTCCTGTGCGTAGAAGTTCTCCACCGGACCCACTACCGGATCGGGAGGCGCCGCAGGTGTTCCGCCATCCGGCTGATCGCCGGGATATCGCTTTACCCACAGCGGAGTGTTGAGGACGAGGCAATACTGGCAGCCGGCCGAATCGGCATAGCCCGCGAGCGCCGTACGGATATCGTGCGGGTGGTTGATTTCGCGGACGGGCACACGCATGAGAAGGATCAGCAGTACACAAATGGACGCCGCCACGGCCGGGCCGGCGATCCACGGCCACTTGGGCCACGGCACGTCTTTGCCGAACACCATGCCGCGGAATACATCCAACGCCAGCAGGGCCACCGAGAGCGTGAACACGGTCACCAGTGTCACCCACGTGTATTCCGGCATGGTGCGTTGGATGCGAACCAGCCGGTTGGTCACGACCAGCGGGAAGTATACGCCGTTGAGGACGAACTTCTGCAAACGTGTGGCGTGCTTCCCGGCTACGCTCATGAGACAGTTCTTGAGCACCAGTCCGGCGCCCGTGCCGATCTCGAGCAGAATCGGTTTGGGAATATCGTTATTCCAGGCTTCCGAGCCCACCGCATAAATGCTCTCGAAGTAAGTTGGCCATTCTCCGGGCTTTTCCATGGCCTCGGTCAGGCGCGAAGACGCGTATGCGGCTAAGGCGGAATCCAGTCGTCTTCGCCCGACCGTCCAGACGGTTTGTTTGCTCAGGAGCTCGGCTTTCCGTGCCGTCATTGGAAACTGGTTCCAATCCGCCTGCTGCCGGATGGCGGCATCCACCACGCGCGGGACTTCGTCGTTCAGGATTTCCGCCTGGGCCGCCCGGGTGAGGGCATTCCAGAACCGCTCGAAACGGGGATTCGGGTCCGTCTTGTCGCCCTGGAGTCGAATGATCTCATCCAGGGCGTCCCCGATTTCAGTTTTCAAGATCGACGAGGCATTTGGAAACAAGCTGTCCAGCGGAAAATTTCGGGCCATCGCCAGCGCAGCCGGCGGCATTTTATCGATGCGGTCCGAGGTCACGAGACACTCCACTAACTGGCAAACGGCGTCCAGCCGGCCCCACATCGTGTCGTTCGCGCGCCATGACCGCTTGAGAAATCCGCCGAAATGCCCCAGTTCATTGCCGCAGAGCTTTTCATTCAGCGTGAGCGCGCTGTAGGCCCGTTTCGCATCGATGGGGCTGATGCGGACGGTGCGAATCGCGTCCATGGAATCGGTGCCGGCGGCGCGCTGCAGCGGGAATCGGAACGAATCGATAATCGCGAAGCGAGCGTATTCGCGAGCAGCCGCATCCATGCCTGGCGCGGAAGCAAAACGCTGCAGAATCGACCACTCCTGCGAATCGCAGAGCCGCAGAAGATTGCCCACGGGAGGCGGCGCCGCCGTGAGGGCCTGCAGCTTCTTGCTTAAGCGATTGGCCAGCCTCTGACGCTCCTCCTTCTCCGCGCCTGGGTTCCCAGGATTCACCATTCCGGCGTTCAACTCAAAGTCGCTGGTATCCAGTACCGCGAAAAGCACTGCTTTTGCCTGCTCCCACAGTCCTGAGACGTCGCCGCCCTGGCTCATTACTTTGGCCCACTCGAATCTCGTTTCATCCACCGCCCGTTCCATCGCGAACTGAGTAATCTCGAGGAGCTTGAACTGATGGTTGAGGCGTCGCCACAAGTCCAGGTATTGCGGTTTATCCGCGCGCTGCTGATCGCCGGACGGATAGGCCTGGCCCATGATGAAGTACGCCATGTGCAGGAGCCGCCGCATACGAAAGTAGACGTCGAAATCCCCGAGCGTATCCGTGCCGTCGCCCTCCCACTTTTCGAAGGCCTCCACCAGGAGTTTGGCCGCATGCCGCTGCTCTTTGCTGCGCATGTACACGCGGCCCTCTGCACTGTTGAGCATTCCGTTCACGGCGCGATCGCGCAGTTGAACCAGCCGGGAGGCGCGATACAGATCCCTTCGCTCCTGATCGCCGATCAATCTCAGTCCGCCATCGGCGTCAGGGCTGGCGAAATGCCCGCCGCCTTCCTCAGCGCCAACCAGCGGCTGGAGCAGTTGGGTCAAGGCGTTGACCCGGTCATTATGCGCTGCGATGTTCTGGAGGTCGCCAGCGATGCTCTGGTATCCGGGAATGGAGATGAGCGCGGCCGTGCCCGCCTGCAGAATGTTCGGCGTTTCCGAAAGGTCAGTCTGAGTAAATCGCTCCGGGTCCGGTTCCACATAGAGCAGCATGCGGTCCACGTCGCGGTCGGCCGTGCGGCGCATGATGGTGTCGATCGTGTAACTGAATGGCTTGTTGTCCAGCACGCCGCCATCCAGAAAAAACATGCTGTCCCGGGTATCCAGTTTTCCCCAGCGCTTCAGCATGGCATCCTGCTCTTTGTTGGGCTGCACCTGTACGGGCTCAAACGCCACCGGAAAACAGGACGTAATGCGCGCCAGCTTGGCCAGTGACGCCGACTCGGCCGGCTTGAAATCGTTCTTCCGCTCCTGCCGGTAGGAAAGCTGAAACATTTGGCGATGCGTCTTGACGTCGATCGGCTGGCCGCGATCGTCGAATACGGTAAATACGCAGCCCTGGACGTCGGTGCCGGTCACGAATAAATCGAATTCCGCGATGTCCGACTTCACGCGGCAGGAAGCATCCACGCCGTCGTTGCCCGGCGTCAGATAGACCGGCATCCCTTCAAAGGCCGCCTGCAATCGTTCCTGATAGTAACCGCGGCTGTCGAGCAGGCTGGTGGCATTCTTTGCGCTCGCGTCGTTCAGCAGCCGGAGGATATCTCCGTCTTCACGCCACAATTTCGCGGACGACTTGAAATCGCGGTCGTTCGCGAGCGCGTACCCGAGCATGATGCCGTTGATGCCGCCTGCCGAAGTTCCGCTGACAATGTCCACCACGATATCGGAACCGATGAGCTGCTTGATGAACGAGTAGACACCCTCGCCCTTGACGGCGCGGAACAACTCCTGGGCGACGCCGTTTTCATAGATCGCGAGGGAAACGCCGCCGTACAACACAATTCCTAAGCGAACTTCCCGGTCCGGGGTTGGCTGCTTGATTTGGAATCCCATACAAATTCCTACAAGCGTACCTCATGCGGCCCGGGATGCCAGGACGGGAGATGACCCTATGAGCGGTCTCGCACCGCGACCACATGAAGATACTCGGCATCCACCTTGGTGGTTCCATCATTGGCTCGATTGTGCCGCGACCACAGGCCGGTCAGCTCTTCGCGAAGCAGGCGCCGATCCTCTTCGCCGAGAGACGCAAACGCGCGCGTCATCGGCCCATAGTACTCGCGGAAAAACTCGACCACATCCACCGGCGGAAACGGATAACTCAATTCGTACAACTGCCGCGAGCACTCGATACTGGCGGTTCCGCTCCGCAGCCGTTCGCCAACTGCCGCCTCATCGCCCCACAGCAATGGCGACGGCATACCCGAAGGCGCGATATGTTTGGCGATGGTCTTAAACATCTGCCCGACGAAACCTGGACCAGTCCAGTTAGCCATCGCGATCACGCCTCCGGGGCGGCAGACGCGCGTAAGCTCGGCTGCGACCAGTTCGGGGTGAGGCGCAAACATCGCGGCAATCAAGCTGACTACCGCATCGAACGCGCCGTCCTGGTAAGGCAGCGCTTCCGCATCGCCTTCGTCGAACGCGATGGTCAGCCCCTCCGCGGCGGCGCTCCGGCGGGCCTGGGCCAGCCAGTTGGACGCGATGTCGCAGCCGGTCACACGCGCGCCCAGTCTCGCCGCGACGAGGGACAACTGCCCGGCTCCGCACCCCACGTCGAGCAGCTTAGCGCCGGGCTCAATCGGCAGGCGCCGGTAGAACGCCTCGGCGTCGCGTTCCATATACCGGCTGAACCGGCCGTAATCGCCGGTCATCCAGGTATTGCGCAAGCGAGTCTTCAATTGGTCCGATTCCGTCTGTTTCTCTAGAACACTCATCAGGGCTCCCTCCCGTTCCCACTATGCGGCGGACCGCGTCTTTGAAACTTGCTCGATCGTTCCGCATTCTTGCCGAAAACGTCCAAATGGAGCGAACCTGGAAGTAATGGATGCGCTCTCCGAGGTGCTGAAAATCGTAAAGCTCCGGGGAGCCTTGTTTTTTAACGCCGAGTTTTCCGCCCCGTGGGGTGTGGTGTCGTCCCGATCTGCCGATATTGCTCCGCTGCTCTGCCCCGGAGCCGGTCACGTCATCATCTACCACTACCTGGCCGAGGGGCGCGCGTACGCCCAGTTGCTGGACGGCAGCCGCCGCGAACTGGGACCCGGCGACGTGGTGATCTTCCCGCACGGAGACGCGCACACTCTGGGAAACGGCGCAGTCCAGCCGATCGATTCGCTGAAAGCTTTCGGCGGCAATTTGAGCAATGGCCTGAAAGTGGCGCGGTACGGCGGCGGAGGCGAACTCACCAGATTCGTGTGCGGTTATATGGCCTGCGATCCGAATTTGAGCGAGGTCATACTCGCGGGATTGCCGCCGATGTTCGTGGTCAACATCGCGCGTGATTCCGCGGGCCGGTGGCTGGCGAATTCGATACAGTTCTCGGTGAGCGAAGCGGGAGGGTCAGGGACAGGCAGCGATGTGGTTCTTGCCAAATTGTCCGAGGTCCTGTTCGTCGAGACACTGCGGCGTTTCGTCCAGGATCTACCGGATCAGCAGAAGGGATGGCTGGCCGGCGCGCGCGATCCGGTGATCGGGGAAGCGCTCGCGCTGCTGCATAAGGACCCGGCTCACTCTTGGACGATCGCGAATCTCGCCCATCGGGTCGGCGTTTCTCGCACGCGATTCGTGGAACGCTTCCGTCATTTTCTGGGCGAGCCTCCGATGGCGTACCTCGCGCGGTGGCGGCTCAAACTCGCGGCGGAAATACTGGTCTCTTCCAATTCGAACGTCGGGGAGATTGCGGCGGCCGTCGGGTATGCTTCGGAAGCGGCATTCAACCGTGTGTTCAAGCGGGAGTTTGGATGTCCGCCCGCGCAGTTCCGCCGGACTTACAACACTCGAAAGGCACAAGCGGGTCCCTAAGCCGCCCTAGTCCTCAACGGTTTTCACCCAATCGGCGCCCAGCAATCGGGAAAGAGCCCGGTCGGCGAGCAACTTTCCTCCTGTCTGGCATTCCGGGCAGTAGTTCGTCTCGTTCGATGCATAGCGGATACGCTGCACTTTTTTCCCGCACCGCGGACACGGCTGCTTGAACCGGCCATGCACCGCCATGCCTTCGCGAAACGCCGTCACTTTCTCCGGGAATTTGCCGGCCGCTTCGTCGCGCAGCCGCTGCGTCCACTCGTCGAGCACGTCGCGTGTTGCCTGAAACAGCACCGTGATTTGATCGGCGCTCATGCGCTGCGTCAACAGCACCGGCGAGAGCCGGGCGCGGTGCAGAATCTCATCGGAGTACGCGTTGCCGATGCCGCTGAACAATCGCGGATCGGTCAACGCGCGCTTCAGCGTATGATTTTCGCGCTGCAGCGCCTCACGGAAGGAGTCCAGATCCGCATCGAAGATCTCGATGCCGCCGGCGCTGAATTGCGCGAGCGACTCCACGCCTCGAGCGGTATAAAGGTTGGCGCGATGCTGCGTTCCGGCTTCGGTGATCGTAAGCGTGCCGTTCTCGAAGACGAACGCGGCCAGCGCCGCTTTCGATGGTTTCCAGTGCAGCCGCCCGGCGATCATCAGGTGCAGCACGAGCCACAGATCGCCCTCGAACCCTATGGCGATGCGCTTGCCGATCCTCCGCACGTCCACCACCGTTCGCCCGAAAAACTCATCGAGCGGCGGATCGACGCTGCGCAGCAGGAAGGGCCCGCGAATCGCGACGCTCTCCAGGTGGTGACCGGCAATGCGCTCCCGTAGCGCCTCCACGTAGACTGTGACGTCCGGCAGTTCCGGCATTCGCTACATCCACGTTCCGGCGCGATAGACGCGATACTTTTCGCCGAACGCCTGCTCCAGGACTTTTTCTTCGTTGCGGATGCGCACGGATTGCATGGCGTACGCGCCGGGAATCAGCAGCAGTCCCCACCACCAGCCTGCGGCGATCATCATGCCTGCGAAACCCACGAGCGAAAACGTGTAGATCGGGTTTCGGAAGCGCCTGTACAGCCCGCTCGTCACAAGCTCACGTGCCTGCGCGGAGACAGAGAAGCTACGCCCGAGTTGTATGCGTGCTGTGATCCACAGGGCTACACCAATCGCCGCGATCGTTACTCCGACGGCCATTCGCGGTCCCCATGTGCTGAACCGAATGGCCCAATAGGCGAAGTACAGGAAGAACAGCAGGTCGAGCCAGTATAGCCAGCGCTTCATACACGATTTATATATCGGAATCGCCGGCCGGACAAGACGCGCCGGCCCCGCTTTTTAGGGGCTGCCCGGCACCGCTCTTACGGTCACGGTTACGGAGCCCCGATGGTCAGGGTATGTGAAAAAATCGTGTCGCTTTTTCGCCGACTTCAAAACGCACTCGAATTCCCGGCACCTTGTACCGCTCCCTTTTACGGTCACGGCTCCGTATGTAGTTGATGCTGCTAACGGAGCCGTGACCGTGAGGGAGCGGTAAACGGTGCATCGAACGGCGAATTGGAGTGCGACGAGAACGGCAGCCGGATTTCTTCACAAACCCGTGAGGGAGCGGTAAACGGTGCATCGCAAGGCGGATGGAATGCTACGAGAACAACAGCCGGATATTTTCACCGGCCCTTTAGCAGTTGATCCGCGGCGCGCAGAGCCAGCGACGCCGCGTCCAGGTCTGCTCGATTGCACAGCACGACCACGCTGACGCCGTCTTTCGGAAATCGCTCGATGGCCGTGCGGAAACCCATCGTCTCGCCCGTGTGCCACATGCGCTCATGCCCGCGATACGGATCCAGGTACCAGCCGAAGCCGTACCCGGAAACCGGAGTGAGCGCGGGCTTCATCTCCGTCTCGCTCAACAGCGTATGCTTCTGCAGCGCGTCGTCCCACTTCGCCAGATCATCCAGATTGGAGTACACGCCGCCATCGCCTAGCGTCGCCGACGTCGAACTCTGGTCTGTTTCCACCAGCTTGCCGTGCTCCATGCTGTGGCCGTATGCCCGCTCCGGCACCGTGTTCGCGCCCTTGACGTATGCCAGCGTGTGCGACATTCCAAGCGGACCGAAAATGCGCTTCTGCAGAAATGCCGGATACGTCTCTCCGCTGCGCTTCTGAATCACAAGCCCCAGCACCACATACCCCGAGTTGCTGTACTCCCATTTGCTTCCCGCCGGGGATTTTGGCTTGCTTTGCGCCTTCAAAAGCTGCATCGCTTCCGCGTCGCTGATCTGATGCTCGGGCGTCCACCGATCGCCCATCAAATCCTCGTAATCCGGCAGTCCGCCTGTATGATTCATCAATTGCCGGATCGTTATGCCGCGCCCGTACGCCGGAAAATCGGGGAACACATTGCCCAGCGTCTCGTCATACCGTAGCTTGCCATCGCGGGCCAGCAGCATGATGCCCATGGCCGTGAACTGCTTGGTGAAGGACGCCAGCCGAAAATTCGTGCGCGCATCGATGGGCGTCCTGGTGCGCAGATCCCGCAGGCCGTACCCGTGCGCAAAAATCGTCCGGCCGCCCTGCCGCACCATCACCGCGAAGCCGGGCGAGCCGGAGTCCGTCACGCCCGTGTACAACCCGTCGAAGGCAGGCGTCGCGGCCATGGCCGCCATCGCGCACAACAGACCGAAGAGCCTCATGAGAGCAGCAACTCCAAATCCTCGCGCTTCAAATCGCGAATGAGGCTATTATCCTCTCCGAGAATGGCATCGGCCAGCGCCCGCTTGCTCTTTTGCAACTCGAGCACCTTCTCTTCCACCGTGTCCCGCGCAATCAGCCGGTAGGCGAACACCGCCTTGGTTTGCCCAATGCGATGCGCGCGATCCACAGCCTGCGCTTCCACTGCCGGATTCCACCAGGGGTCCAGCAGAAACACGTACTCCGCCGCTGTCAGATTCAGTCCCAGGCCGCCGGCCTTCAGGCTGATCAGGAAGAGCCCGACTTTAGGGTCGTTCTGAAAGGCTTCGACGTGCGCCTGCCGGTTGCGCGTGGCGCCGTCGAGATACTCGTACGTCACACCTTGCGCATCCAGCCGTTCCCGCAGAATCGCGAGCAAACTGGTGAACTGCGAAAACACCAGCGCCTTGTGTCCTTCTTCGCGAATCATGGCTAGCTGCGCGATGAGGGTATCCATTTTTGCGCTCGGCTCCGCCTTCATCTTTTTATCGAGCAGACCCGGATGGCACGCCGCCTGGCGCAGCCGCAGCAGCGCCTCGAGCACGTGCATTTTATTCTTCGCCAGGCCTTCCGCCTCCACGCGGCCCAGCAGCGTCTGCCGGTAATGTGCCCGCAATTCGTCGTACTGCTTGCGCTGCGCCGCATCCAGCTCACAGAAGATGGTCTGCTCCGTTTTGTCCGGCAGTTCCCTGGCCACTTGTTGTTTGGTGCGGCGCAAGATGAACGGCCGCAGCGCGTGGGCCAGCAGGGCGCGCGCTTCTTCGCTCGGGTTTCGGGCCAGTCCGCCGGACATTTTCAGCACCTTGGCTTCGCCCAGCATTCCCGGGTTGAGAAACTCGAACAGACTCCACAACTCGCCGAGGTGATTCTCCACCGGGGTGCCGCTCAACGCCAGCCGGTGCTCGCCCTTCAACAGCCGTACGGCTTTTGCCGACGCGGTGGTCGCGTTCTTGATCGCCTGTGCCTCGTCCAGCACCACATAGTCGAACTGAATCTCGCTCAGCGCCGGAGCATCGCGCAGCATGGTGCCATACGTGGTGAGCACCAGGTCATTGTTCCCGATCTCCGTCACTGCGCGCCCGATGCCGACATACTCAAGGACGCGCAACTGCGGAGTGAAGCGCGCCGCCTCTTCGCGCCAGTTGAAGATCACGCTTTTCGGCGCGACTACGAGGCTCGGGCCTTTCCCCTCTTTGCGCCGCGTTTCCAGCGCCGCCAGCACCTGCGCGGTTTTGCCGACGCCCATGTCATCGGCGAGGCAGCCGCCGAAGCCGAACTCGCGCAGAAACTCCATCCACCCGAGCCCTTCCCGCTGATACTCGCGCAACTGGCCGGCGAATCCGGCCGGCTGCTCCGCCGCGCTCACGCCCTCGAAGCGCAGGAGGCGCTCGCGGACGCGCTGGAACATCTCGTCGACACGCGCCTGAGGCTGCGCGGCCATCAGCGCATCCAGCAAACCCGCCTGGTTGCGTTTGAAGCGCAGATGGTCCGTTTCCTTCGTCCCCAACTGCGCCAGTGGACCGAACTTCTCCAGCCACTCATCCGGCAGCAATCCGAACGTGCCATCTTCCAGCGCGATCATGTTATCGCCGCGGCGCAGCGCCGCCAGCAGCGCCGGAAGCTTCGCCGTCGTCTCTCCGTACTGCACTTCCGCATGCAGCTCAAACCAGTCGATGCCGCTCCGAACATCCAGCCGCGTCTCCCCGGCCGTGCGGAACGCCTTGCCTTCCACCTCGACGTGCCAGCCTGCGCGCATCAATTCGCGGATGACGCGCGGCAGATTTTTCTTCGTCAACCGCCAGAAGGGCGCAATATCGCGATCCGCTTTTAGGCCCAAATCTTCCAGCGTCCCGCGCCGCTTCCTCAGCCGCGTGGTCGTGGTGCACATAAACGCGTTCATCCTCGAGCCACTGGCCTTCGGTGGCCGTTATTCCTTCCTGTTCCCAACCCGGGCCGTAATTGAACAACAGGTGCGTTTGCAGGTAGGTCTGATTCCACGATTGCCGCTCGCTGCCGATGCGCAGTCCCAATCGCGGAGCCTCGCGGCGTTCCTCGAACCGCAGTGGTTCGTCCAGATCCAACGGCGGTAGGGCGGGCGATTTCAGCAGGTGCTTGAGGACGCGGTCCCGATCGCGATCGGGAAATGGGATCCGCCCGATTTTGCGCAACTGCTTGACCCAACCGTAAGAGCCGCCGGCGTCGAATTGCGCCAGCCGCCCATGCGCCAGCAGAAAGCCGCTCTCCAAAAGGAACTCCGGTTCGGACACGTCCATCGATTCGGCGCCACGCCGCAGTGAGCCCGCGATTGTCCACTGGTCGCGTTCATCCTGGCGCACGTTGAGCCACAGCCGCCACGGCTCGCCATCATCCCAGGTCAGCGCGTCCAACCGGTTCCCGGCGTCACGGACGATGGCCAGTCTGCCGGTCGCCGCCATGCGCGGAAGCAACTGCAGAGCGAGAGGCCGCGTCAGCGTCCGCTTCATAGCGCCGCCGCCTGAGCGGAACGCATAGAAGTACTCCTGACCGCCGAGCAGCGTTGAGACGATCTGTACGTCTTCAGGTTCGGGCAGCGCACTCAGTTCGTCCTCGTTTAAGCGCAGCTCTTTGTAAACGGTCCAGTCGCCGTTCTTCTTTTTCGAGCGCGAGAACGGCCGGACTACCAGCGCACGATCGTACTCCGACGCGCTCACGTCCAGCCCATACCAAATCTCGAAACCGTTCGGAAAGTGGGCCCGGCCGTGGCGCTCATTCAGTGAAGAATGCACTGCGGAGAGATAGTCTTCCCATGCGGGCCGCTGAGGGCCCTGACCACGCTGTGAACCCTGCGCCTTTCCGAGCAGCGTAACGGCCCGATGCTCCTGCCTGACGACGGCGCCGTAGACCCGCAAAGTTTTCGGATAGTTGGCGGCTTCGCGCAATGCTCCCTGACGATCGGCCTGCAGCACCGCCGCCCACACGTGCTTGCACGGCCCGTACTCGGAAAAATAAGGGCATTCGCACGAGATTCCCATGCGGCCCGGCGGCTCGTAAGTCAGGCTGACGGCGTAATTCGCGCCGCCTCGCACGATCCCGTGAAGGCCGAATTCATCCGTGCGCTGAAAGCGGACAGCGCCGCTCAAAAAGAGGCCTTGGCCTTTAAATTGAACACGTTTCTCGAATTCGAAGGAAAGCTTGGCAGCAAGGGTCATTGAAAAAGAGGGAATCTTTCATTCTAGCGGCCCCTGGATGTAGTGTCGAGTTTTTTGCAGAAGTGGAGGATAACTTCGGCTGTAGTTCCCGTCGCACTCCATTCGCCTTTCGATACACCTTTTACCGCTTCCTGACGGTCGCGGCTCCGTTAGTAGAATCAACTACATACGGAGCCGTGACCGTAAGGGAGCGGTAAAAGGTATCGAAAGACGAATGGAGCGGCACGAGAACGACAGCCGGATTATTCAGTAACCCGTGAGGGAGCGGTAAAAGGTGTTGGGGACACGAGTGCGTTTGGCTAGCAGCATCATCTACTCCGCCGCCCCCAATGCGCCGCCGATTTTCGCCAGTAGAGCCGACGACGTATACGGCTTCCGGACGTATCCCGCCACGCGCCTTCCTACGAATCGCCGCGCCACCTCGCTCTCGTTATAGCCGCTGGACACCAGAATCGGAACGTCGTGCCGGATCGTATGCAGATGCCTCGCCGCTTCCTCTCCGCCCATCACCGGCATGGTCACATCCAACAAAATGAGCGAGATCTCGGTGTTGCGCTCGCGGAAGATCTCGATGGCCTGCTGGCCGTTCTCCGCCAGAATCACCTGATAGCCCTTGCGCTCCAGCACCGCGCGCGTTGTGCGGCGCACGATGTCCTCGTCATCGACCACCAGAATCGTCCGGCCGCGTTCCGGCGCCGCTGTGGCCGCTGCGACGCCGCCCGCCGGTTTTGAGGCCGGCGCTGCCTTGGCGGGCAGCAGGACCTCAAACCTGCTGCCGCGGCCCGCTTCGCTTTCCACCTGGATGGCCCCGTGATGACTTCGCGCGATGCCCATCGCTGCCGGCAATCCAAGTCCGCGGCCCGTAAATTTGGTGGTGAAAAATGGATCGAAAATCCGCGACAGCGTCTGCGCGTCCATGCCCGTGCCGGTATCCTGCACTGCCGCGTAGGCGTACAAGCCTGGCTGCAGATCGTCGAACGGCGCCGCGCGCTTTGCCTGTGTCAATTCCCGAGTCCCGGTCTCCACCACCACGAGTCCTGGACGCTCGCCGATGGCTTCACCCGCATTGATGACCAGGTTGAAGACCATCTGCTGCAATTGCCGTAGGTCCGCATCCACCAGCGGCAAATCCCGCGCCAGTTCCATGGAGAGCCGCACCGGCTTCGGCAGGCTCGTATCCATCAATTCGGAAATATCTTCGATGGCCCGGCTCAAATCCACCGGCTCGATGACAAAACGCCCCTTGCCCGCGAACGCGAGCATTTGCCGCGTCAGATCCGCCGCCCGTTCGCTGGCGTTTACCACTTCCTGCAGCAGTTCGTGATTCGAATCGCTCCGCGGAATGCTTTCCAGAACCAGGCTGGCGTTGCCCAGAATACCGGTGAGAATGTTGTTGAAGTCGTGTGCCAGGCCACCTGCGAGCACTCCCAGGCTCTCCAGTTTTGCCGATTGCAGCAGATGGTCTTCGGTCCGTTTGCGCTCGCTGATATCCGCGAAGGTCACCACCATTCCTTCGACTTCGCCGCTCCGCAGAATCGGATAACTGGAAAACTCCACCGGGAAACTCGACCCATCCGCGCGGAACAGCACCTCTCCCGCCCCGCGATGCGGCTTGCCGGTGCGCACCACGCTCAGAATCGGGCAGTCGCCTTCGGGATATGCCGCGCCGTCCGGCCGTGAATGGTGTACCAGCGGATGAATGCGTTTGCCGAGCATCTGCTCGCGCGCATAGCCCAGCATCTCAACCGCCGCGCGATTCACAAAGCTGCACCGCCCGTCGCGATCTCCGCCGAAAATGCCCTCCCCGGTGGATTCCAGCAGCAGTTGCAAGCTATCGGCGATTTCGCTCCGCTCCGCCTCGGCTTTTCTTCGCTTGACGATGGCGCCGATTCTCGCCCGCAACAGCACCGGGTCTACAGGCTTTGCGAGAAAATCCTCGGCGCCCATCTCGATGGATCGCACCGCGTTCTGCAGATCGTCCATGGCCGACAGCACGACCACAGGCAGATCTCGAAAAGCGGGATCGCTCCGCAGCCGCGCGAGAACTTCGAAGCCGTCCATCTCCGGCATCACGAGGTCCAGGAGCACCAGGTCGAATTTCTCCTGCTTTAGGCGAGCCAGAGCCGCTTCGCCGCCCGTCTCCGACGCTGTGGCGAACCCTTCGCGCGCCAATCGACGGCACAGAATCTCGCGATTGCTCTGGTCGTCGTCCACCACCAGAATCCGGGCGCCGGCATGCGCCCCGGCGGCTGCGGCATCCGCTGTTCCCGACGCGCTCTCCGGGTCCAGCAGGTCGCCGCCCGACGCGAAAAGCTCGAGATCGGCCGTGGCGTTTCGAATCTTCTGCAGATCCGTTTCAAACGCCCCAGCCGATTTGCCTGCGAACCGGTTCAGGGCGTCAGAGATCTCCTGCAGCATCGGCCGCAGCGCCGCCCGCAATGCATCAAGGGCCGCCGGAGCAACGTCGCCGTCCGTCGGCAAGCCTTCATTCACCGCATCCATAATGCGCCTGGCAATACCGCGGACCTCGTACACAATGGCCGCCAGGATCGCCGCGCTGCGATCCTTAGCGTCCTCTTCCACCATTTCGGCATAGCCGATGATGTGGTTCAACGGGGTCCTTAGCGCATGCCTGAGCCGCGCCGCGGCATGTGCGCTCATCAGGGGATGCGAGGCTATCGGGCCCTCCTCGTCTTCGCGTGCAGCACTCCCGCCGCTACCCGCAGGTCCGCTACGAATGCCGCCCGTTCGGCGTGCCGCCGCTCTGCATCCGGAGCTCGCAGAATAGAAGAAGGGTGCACCGTCGCCGTGACGAAGGGAGGACTCTCCACCATCTTTCCGCGCTCTTGCGTCACGCGAAATTGCTTTCCCAGCAGCGCCTGCGCCGCGGTGGCACCGAGACAGATCAGCACCCGCGGTTTGACCAACTCCAGCTCTGCCTCCAGCCACGGAACGCAAGCGGCTATTTCTACTGAGTTCGGCTTCGCATGGATGCGGCGCTTCCCGCGAGGCTCCCATTTAAAATGCTTCACTACATTGGTGACGTACGCCTGAGCGCGATCGATTCCGGCTTCTTCCAAAGCTTCATTCAACAGGCGGCCCGCCGGCCCGACGAAAGGATGACCCGCCAAGTCCTCCTCGTTGCCGGGTTGCTCGCCGACCAGCATCAGCCGCGCCACCCCGGGTGCGCCCGCCGCGTTTTCTCCGAATACAGTCTGAGTGCCGCGTTTCCACAAATCGCACGCGCGGCAGCCGGCCGCCGCATCGTGGAGGCTTTGCCAATTGCTGTCGATCGGGATAAGCGAAGCGGCGCTCCCGCGAGCCATACTCGTATTCTCCTATTGCGAGGGAGTAACTCGATTCAGTATTGGGCGCTCAGTGTATGATCCCGAACCGCCCCACGGGACCCCGCGGCTATGGCCGCGCTCTTTTTGTGGGGAACGGTTCATCCTGAAGAGCGACCGGTCTCCAGACCGGTTGCACGCGAACGGAGCTCGCAACAGATCAGGAGAACCGGTCGCTACTCCATGTCGGGCGAGCGGCGCTCCCTGCCGTAAGATGGAGACTAGGCGCCGATGCCCAATCCACAAACGCAACCGTCGTTCCGCACCCAGGCGCCTGGCCTGCTCCGCCAGCTTGGTTTCTTCAGTGCAACTGCGCTCGTGATTTCCAACATGGTCGGCGTAGGCATTTTCTCCAGCACCGGAATCATGGCCGGCGACCTCGGTAGTGCTTCGCTCGTCCTCGGCTGCTGGGTGGTCGGCGCATTATTCGCGCTCGCCGGAGCCCTCAGCTACTCCGAGCTCGGCATCAATTTCCCCAGCTCGGGTGGCGAGTATGTGTACCTCACTCACGCATTCGGCCCCGAATGGGGTTTCATGACAGGTTGGGTTTCGTTCTTCGCCGGATTCTCCGCTCCCATTGCGCTCGCTGCTCTGGCGTTTTCCGATTACCTTGGCTACTTCTTCCCCACGCTGCGGCAGGCGAACGCCATGGTGATCGGCTCGGGCTTTTTCGCCCTGCGCCTCGGCCGCGGGCAGGTGCTGGCTTCCGTACTCATCGCCGGATTTACGTTGCTGAACTGCTTCGGCCTGGGACGCACCGCGAAAGTGCAAAACGTGCTCACTTATACGAAGCTTGCCGTCATCGTCGGCTTTGTGCTGCTGGCTTTTCTCGCGGGAAACGGCAATTGGGCCCACTTCACGCAACCCGCCGCGCGCACGTCGCACCTTGGCCTTCCCGTTCAGTTCCTCGTGAGCCTGCTGTGGGTGATGGTGGCATACAGCGGATGGAACGCGGCTACCTATGTTGCTGAAGAGATCCGCCGCCCGGAGCGGACCCTACCGGCCGCGATCGGCGCCGGAGCCGCCGTCGTCGCCATTCTCTTCCTCGCGCTGAACGTGGTCTTTATTTATTCCACGCCGCTCGAATCCATGAAGGGCGTCATCGCCGTCGGCTCGCTTGCCGCCTCCAACCTGTTCGGCCCCAGCGTCGCCGGCGCATTTTCCGCCCTGATGGCGCTCTGCATCGCATCCACGGTCAATGCCGAAGTTACTGTCGGACCGCGCGTATATTACGCCATGGCGAAGAACAAAGCATTCTTCAGCGCCGCCGCGAAGATCGATCCGCGCTGGCACACGCCCGTCTACGCCATTGTCAGTCAAGGCATCTGCGCTATCGTCATGACCGTCACCCCTTTCGCCGAGCTCATGACGTACATCGGCATGAGCCTCACTCTCTTTACCGTGCTTTCCGTGGCATCGCTGCTGGTTTTCAGAAAGCGGCGGCCGGGCTGGCAGCGAATGCGTGCGATCGATTTCGCTTACCCGCTGATTCCCGGTTCCTATATCCTGGTTGGCACCTGTATGATGATTTACGGTGTCATCGATCAGCCGCGCGCTTCGCTGTTGGCGCTGGCGACGGTGGGCGCTGGTGCTCTTGTGCACCATTTCGGGATCCGTTCACGACCGGCGTGAACGGCTTTGAGGGGGAACTACTCGTGCTTTCCAGACGGCAATTCGGAATGTTGGCAGGCGCTGCGCTGCCAATCGCGCGCGCGGCGTTGGCGGCCAAAATCGATTCCAAAATCGACGGCGTCCAGCTCGGAGCGCAGACCTACAGTTTTCGAGACATGGCTCTCGACCCCTGCATCGCTGCTATGAAAGAAATCGGCCTGGGCGAATGCGAACTCTTCATGGGGCACGTGGAGCCGAAGGACCTGAAGCGTGACGCGCTGCGCCAGTGGCGCCTTGAAACGCCGGCGTCGTACTTCGAGGGCATAGCTAAGAAATTTGCCGATGCGGGCATCCAAATCTACGCCTACACGATCAACTTCAGAGACGATATGAGCGATGAGGAACTCGACCGCGGGTTCCAGCAGACCAAGTGGCTGGGCCCGGACCTCATCACCACCTCGACCACACACACGTGTGCCAAGAGGCTGGTTCCGTTTGCCGAAAAACACAAGGTGCGCGTTGCCCTGCACGGCCACGATGCCGTCAACAACCCGAACGAGTTTTCGAGGCCCGAGGACTTTAGCGAGGCCATGGCAATGTCACCGCTCTTCCTCATCAATCTCGATATCGGCCATTTCACTGCCGGCGGATATGACGCTGTGAAGTACATTCAGCAGAATCATGACAAAATTGTCTGTCTGCACATCAAAGACAGGAAGCGCGATTACGCCGTCAACGGCAAGGTAGGGCAGGGCACGGGGAAGAACATGCCGTTCGGTGAAGGCGACACTCCCATCAAGCCGGTGCTCCAACTCCTGAAGAAAAACGGGTGGCCCATACCGGCCAACATCGAATACGAATACGGAACGAAAGGGATGGACACTGTCGCCGAAGTCAGGAAGTGCTTCGAATACATGAAGGCGGCCCTCGCCTAGTGTCCCCCCAGGCCCCGAAAACCTTGCCCGAGCGCGCCACGCGAGTTCGCTATCTGGTGATCGTGTTCGCGGTTGCGCTCGCGATCGTCACGTATATCGACCGGGTCGCCATGTCGGTCGCCATGCCCTTCATCGCTCGCGACCTTCATCTGAGTACGGAAGAGCGGGGCCTCATCATGTCCTTCTTCGGCTGGGGATATGCGCTGTTCGAAATCCCCGGCGGCTATCTTGGCGACTGGCTCGGTCCGCGCCGTGTGCTCATGCGTATCGTCATCTGGTGGAGCACATTTACGGCGGCGACGAGTCTGGCCATCAACGGTGGCATGTTGCTGATCACGCAGTTCCTGTTTGGCGCGGGCGAGGCAGGCTGCTTTCCCAATCTGACTAAGGCCTACACCATCTGGCTGCCGCGCCGGGAGCGCATCCGCGCACAAGGGATCACGTGGCTCAGCGCCCGTTGGGGCGGAGCCTTTACGCCGCTGCTGCTGGTCAACATTATTCCTGCGGTGGGCTGGCGGCACTCCTTTCAGATCTTCGGTTGCGTGGGCGTAATCTGGGCCGTCGCGTTCTACTTCTGGTATCGCGACGACCCCCTGCAGAACCCGAGCCTTAACGCCGCCGAGCGCGACTTGCTCCAGCGTGAAGCGCTGACCCTGACGAAGCACGAGCACGTGCCCTGGAGCAAAATCGTTGCCTCCAGACAGGTCTGGATGTTGTGCTGGCAATACTTCTGCCTGTCTTACGGTTGGTACTTCTACATCACGTGGCTACCTACCTATATCCGTGAAGGGCGCCATGTCGCCCTGATCACCAGCGGCTGGCTCGGAATCCTCCCGCTCTTCTGCGGAGGCCTCGGAAACCCTGCCTCAGTCGCTATCGCGACCAGAATTTACAGGCGTAACGGCAGTATTGCCACAACGCGTAGAATCATGGCGTATATGGGATTCACCGGGGCCGCCGGGTTCCTGGTGCTCTCTACGTTCCTGTCCGACCCGGTAGCCGCGATGGTTTCTATAGGGGTGGCCAGTTTCTGCAATGACTTAGTCATGCCCGGAACATGGGCTTCCGCCATGGACATCGGAGGCAAGTACGCCGGTACCGTCTCAGGCACCATGAACATGTGTGGAAACATAGGTGGAGCGCTCACGCCTCTCGTGATCGGCTACCTGCTGAAATGGTCGAACCACAATTGGAACCTGACCTTCTACGTCTCCGCCGTCATCTACATGATGGGAATCGTCTTCTGGTATTTTCTGGATCCGGTCACGCCGCTGGATCCCGAAAGCGAAAGCGCCTGACGGCCGGCTTCGACGTGCCGGCAGGAATCCTTCCTGTCGGGTCGCGCGGAGCGCGACTACGATGGTTCGCATAACTACCGCCCTCTTCCCATCACCGGCGCTTCCGTAACGGAGCCGCGACCGTGAGGGGGTTGTGACAGAATCCGATCGTTTCCGTATCCCCGGCACCTTTTACCGCTTCCTTACGGTCACGGCTCCGTATCTAGTTGATGCTGATAACGGAGCCGTGACCGTGAGGGAGTAACCATGGCCCTGTGGGCCGCCGATAGAAATGAAAGTCGGCGTAGTGCATCCTGGTATCGGTAGCGGCGCGTTTGAGGTCGGTATTCCGCTCTGGAG
>Ga0134128_10000415_pt1 | contig 59485 bp, 60 predicted proteins | sample KB31754_FD_96462 | JGI IMG/M metagenome (GOLD analysis project Ga0134128, IMG submission 96462) | Terrestrial soil microbial communities with excess Nitrogen fertilizer from Kellogg Biological Station, Michigan, USA - KB3-175-4 | ecosystem: Environmental > Terrestrial > Soil > Unclassified ... | reverse complement strand
TTGATGGATACGCTTACGGTTTATCCTAAAGTCACGGCTGATTTTAGTTATGTGGTAAACTCCTGTGGCAATACCGTTACGTTCACCGATTCTTCTTATACGGTAGTAAATTCCTGGCACTGGAATTTTGGCGATAGCCTGACAGATTCTATCCGAAACCCGGTTCATTCGTATAGCCATGTGGGAACGTATACCATTAGTTTACTGGCCAACAATCAATACAATTGCCCGGATAGTGTTTCTAAGGTGATCACGCTCAGTGGCTTTAATCCGATTTCTATTTCAAGAAATACGACGGTATGTAATGGCAAGCAGGTTCAGTTAATAGCTTCTGGGGGCATTAGCTATACCTGGACCCCGGCGGCTAATCTCAGCAATGCCAATATTTATAATCCCATTGCTACACCCACGGCTACCACGCATTATACTTTGTATTTAACGCAGGTAAATGGCAATGATACCTGTACTTCGGTGCTGCATACAAACATCACGGTGCCGTTTTATTCGTCTTCTATGCTAACAACCTTTGCTACGCCGGATACGATTCCGGATGGAAGCTCTTCACAGCTGGGGGCTTATGTTAACAGTGGAACGATCATCTGGTACCCGGATTATAATTTGACGAATGATACGAGTTTGAACCCTAAGGCGAGCCCGCATCATACTACTACCTACACGGCTACGTATATCGACCCACATGGCTGTGTGTTTCCTTTAAGCAAGGTTACGGTGTATGTTATTGCGGCTGATTGCAATGAGAATACGGTGTTTATTCCAAATACGTTTACGCCTAATGGCGACGGAAAGAATGACGTGTTGTATGCACGGAGTAATTTTGTGTATGATATTCATTTGGTGATTGCCGACCGCTGGGGCCAGATCGTTTTTGAAACTTATGATATTAGCAAGGGATGGGATGGCAATTTTAACGGAAAGCCTTGCAACCCGGATGTGTTTGGGTATTACATCACCTATAAATGTACCAACGGTGGCGAGTCCTTCAAAAAAGGAAATGTGACGCTGGTGAGGTAGATAAAAGAATTACAATTGTTTTTTAAGGATATAATTGAAGCGCATATAAAGTGCGGCTGCTGAAAATACCAGCCCTGCAGTTAAGCCATACCAAATGCCATTGATGCCTAATTTTTCAGTGAACCCAAGATAATACGCTAAAGGCAATGCAATTACCCAATAAGCAGCCAAGGCAACAACAGCCGGCATTCGTACATCGCTTAAGCCACGCAATACACCCAGGCCGGTAACTTGTATACCGTCAAAAAACTGGAACAAGGCAGCTACCAAAATCAGTCCTGATGAAATTTTAACCACATCTACATTCTTATTGAAAAAAGTAGGCAGCGTTTCGTAAAATAATAAAAACACAGCGGCAGCAAACAGCATAAAGATGCCTGCTAAAGCAAAGCCTGCCATACCCGCGCTTTTTATGTTTTTCCAATCGTTTGTTCCTTTGTAGTTAGCAACACGAATGGTTGCCGCGCCGCTTATACCACTGGCAAACATATAGGTTGATGAGGCTATGCTAAGCGCAATACCGTGTGCATCGAATGTGATCTTACCAAACCAGCCGGCCATGATACCGGCAAAAGCAAAGGCTGCCACTTCAAACGTAAATTGCAAAGCAGGCCCTATACCTATCAGGAAAAGATTTTTCAACTGTGCCATATGAACTTTTTCCTGCAAAAAAGGCTGCACAATTTCTTTTAGTTTTTTGTCGTAAATAACATATAGGGTAAAAGCAACCGCCATAAAAACACGCGCCCAAAAGGTTGCCCAGGCCGAACCCATATAACCCAGGCAAGGCAGGCCAAGCTTTCCGTATATGAGGCAGTAATTTAAAACGATATTTAAAACATTGCTTATGATGCTGATGTACATAGATGCACGCGTATTGGTTAAGCCTTCGGCATATTGTTTCAGGGTAAAGAAAACGGCAATGGGTATCAGTGAGAAAGAAATAACTTCGAGGAAAGGCTTTGCCAGGGTAGCTACATCTTCCGACTGGTTGAGTATATGCAGGTTGTTTGCAAAAATAACCGTTAAGCCAAACAGCACGAAGCTAAGAAGGCAATTAATGACAAGTGAGTTTTTAAGTAAGGATGCCTTTTCATTTAACTTCCCGTTTACATGCGCACCAGCCACCAGCGGCGTTAAGCCCTGCGACATGCCAATGGAAAAAACCAGCAGCAAGACAAATACATTGCCTGATAAAATGCCCGCACTTTGCTCTTCAACACTTAAAAAGCCCAGGAACCTGTTGTCGGTAATAGAAGTTACTACATGCCCGATCTGGCTGATAATAATTGGAATGGAAAGTATGCCGGTTGCTTTTAGATGCTGCCTGAAGGTCACGTTATGATATAAAGGTTTCTTTAAATGAAATGCCGTGCTGCTCTAGCTCCTGCAACAAAGGCTCGTATATTTCTTTATGAATAGGTATCTGTACGCCGCTTAGATTAATCTTCCCTGTAAGGAAATTCTTCACGCAAACGGCAAGCGGCAAGCCCACTGTTTTAGCCATAGCGGTATGGTTCTGATCAGTGCCGGTTACTACTAGCGATGAAATTATTTTTTTAGGCAATTTTGTATTCCTGCTGTTATCAACTTCAAACTGGTGCTGCATAACTACCAAATCTTTGTCATTAGGTTTTAGCAGCCATTTCTTTTCCAACAAGTTTTGCAGTAATTGTGCAGGCGTGCCTTGAGGCAGTTCTATCTTTACATTATCAAAAAAGCCCAGCCATGCAATCATTTCAATAGCTTCGGCATCTGCTTCACCTCTCATAAAGTCTATTAAATTTTGCTTTACAGAAGCTGTTTTATTGGGCAGGAATGATTGCAATAATTGCGCGTAGGTTTTGGCATTGGTATTTTTTATGGTAAAGGTGTCGTCGGTTAAGCCAACCTTTACAAACACATTCCATGCTTTGCAATAAGCTATTTGTCTTAGTGTTCCACGCAAAATAGTTTTGGCTGTATCTAATTTATAGGGATGGATATAGCTTAACGAATCGCGGTTGGCATAAGCATCATACTTAGCGCCGTCTACCTCTATGGTATCAATTTGCGTAAAGATGCGGTTGTAGGGAATGTATTTAATTTCTCCGTTCTCTAAATATTGGGCGGTTGCCTGCCCGGCTACCACCACGTTCCTGGGGTTCCAGGAGAATTTATAGCCCCAGGGGTTGTCGTTACTTTCAGGTGCTACCAAACCACCGCAATATGATTTAAAGGAAGTAATCTCTCCGCCTTGTGCCTGTATCTCGTCGATAACTTTCATTGCAGACGCATGGTCGATACCCGGATCTAAACCGCACTCATTCAGCAATAAAATATTTTTCTGTTTGGCTTCTTCGTCAAGTGCCATCATTTCGGGCGATACATAACTTGCTGTAGCCACATGTTTTCCGGCAGCCACGCAATCTTTAATAATCGGGAGGTGCATAAAAGCAGGCAGCATAGAAATCACAAAATCAGCTTTTCTGATCTCCGCCAAACGTTGCTCGTGGTTATCAATATCCATCTGGATGGCAATAGCCTGCGGATGGCCCAGGGTTTTGCTTTTTGCCAGGTCGAGGTTCATATCGGCCACCGTGATCTGCCAGTTAAGCGCTGCTGCATTATCCAATAAATACCCAATTAACGAAACGGTAGAGCGGCCCGCTCCTATAACCAAAATTTTTTTCATTTTTACCAAATTACAGCTGCAAAAATAGCCTAATTTTACAAAGATGTTTGCACGTATTTTTTTAGTTATTAGTTTTTGTATAACAGGCCTGCTGAAAGCGCAAAACAACTTGATTATTTTAAGCGAAAACGGTGAACCATTTTACTTGTATGTAAACGAGCATAAGATAAACGACAGCGCTCAAAGCATTGTAAAAGCATCTAAAATCAGTAAAGATACCTGCCATGTTAAGGTTGCATATGCCGATAAAAAACTTACGGATTTTAATGCAACAGCCTATCTTTTCCAATATGGAAACAGCTGCAAAAATTTAGAGTTTACCTATACTGTTCAAACCGTAAAAGGAAAAACTAATTTAAAGTTCATTTCTACCAATTTAATTTCAGAAGATACAAGCGGGAAGCAAAAACATGCGGCTGCAAGGGTGAGTGATTTTTTAACCCTGCAACAAAAAGAGAAAGATGATAAAAACAGGTTGCTGGAAAACTACCCCCCTCCTGCTCCATGCTTAAAAGCAATAGGAGATTCTTTGCTGGAAAAACAGCTAAAATATTTACAGGATAACCATATAGAACTTAACCGGGTTAAAGATGCCAAATGGTTTATCAGCAATCATTGCATGAGCGTTGATCAACTTATCAGGGTATTAGGCTTCTTTGATTATGAGGACTCTAAAGTAAAACTGGCTGAGTTTGGATATGATTATGTAACAGATAAAGAAGCTTTTTTAAACACCTTAAATGCCTGTAAGTACAAAACCGAAAAGGAAGAATTGAAGAAATTTTACGCTAAAAAAACAACTCCATAAAATCATCTCATGAAAAACACATTTGCTTTTATAGCCGGCCTGTTTGGCACAACCGGTGTAGCTTTTGGAGCTTTGGGTGCACATGCCTTAAAGCAAAAAATGCAGGAAGGAATTTTAACTATAGATCAATTAAGCGCATTTGATACGGCAACAAAGTACCAGCTTATGCATGCTATTGTATTGTTTATCCTGGCATACATAAATAAAGACAAACAAATAAAACTATTTTCCATAGCATCTTACTTAATGGTGTTTGGTGTTTTATTTTTCAGCGGGTCTATTTATGTATTGGCTACGCAAAATATCAGCGGCATCCACGCAGGATTTATATTCGGGCCGCTTACGCCCATAGGTGGTTTATTATTAATAGCAGGCTGGATCTGTATTACCATCCAGGCATTAAAACGCAATGCGTAAAACACTTTTTGTTGATGTGCTGCTGCCCTTGGCGGTTCCTAATTTATACACATACCGTATTCCGTATGAGTTGAATGAGGCTGCCATGCCGGGAGTGAGAGCCTTGGTTCCTTTCGGCAAAAACAAATTCTACACAGCTTTAATTAAACAGGTGCATGAAAATCCTCCCGAGGGTTACCAGGCAAAATATGTGGAAGATATCTTAGACCCGCAGCCTATTGTAAACGAAACACAATTTACTTTCTGGGATTGGATGAGTGCTTATTACCTCTGCAATACAGGCGAGGTGATGAATGCAGCGCTTCCTTCCGGATTAAAATTAAGCAGTGAAACCAAGCTGGTTATCAATCCTGAAATTGATTTTGACAAAGAAGATATCAAAGACCTGAGTGACAACGAATATATTTTACTGGAGGCTATTCAAAAAAGAAATGTTTTATCATTCACCGAGGCAGCCGAGGTGTTATCGGTAAAAAATCCGCAAGGAACCATTAAACACCTGCTGGCAAAAAAATATGTGCTGTTGTATGAGGAAGTAAAAGAAAGATACAAGCCCAAAATCATTTCGTATATCAAGTTGAATGAGATTTATGAAAAAGACGAAGCGGCCATGCAACAGCTCTTTTCAAGCCTTGAAGCTAAAGCCTTTAAACAGCTGGAAGTTTTGTTATTTTATTTAAAGGAAATTAAAAAAGATACGCAGGCTGAAAATACCTGGTTGAAACGAAACCATATCCTCAAGCATTTTGACGGAGCTGTTATCAATGCGCTCGTTAAAAAAAATATCTTCATCCAGGAAGATTTTGAAACAGGAAGATTTGAGAACGACCATACCACACAATTACAAAAAGATTTATCTCCTGCGCAAAATAATGCACTTCAACAAATAGAAGAGTCTTTTAAAACACATCAAACCTGTTTACTGCATGGCATTACAGGCAGTGGCAAGACTGAGATCTATTGTTCATTGATTGAAAAAACAATAGCAGAAGGCAAGCAGGTTTTATATCTCTTACCCGAAATTGCCTTAACCACACAGCTTGTAGCACGCATCAAAAAATATTTTGGCGATAAAGCCGGGGTTTATCATTCCCGTTTTTCAGAGAACGAGCGCGTTGAAATATGGAATTCTGTTTTGCTTCAGGAACAAAAAAATATTGCCTTTAATAAGCAGAACCACCAGATAATACTCGGCGCGCGTAGCGCCTTGTTTCTTCCTTTCAACAACATAGGTTTAATTATTATTGATGAGGAACACGATACATCTTACAAACAGCAGGATCCTGCTCCGCGTTATCATGCGCGAGATGCGGCTCTTTATTTGGCATCGCTCCACAAGGCAAAAGTATTATTAGGAACTGCTACACCAAGCATAGAGAGCTATTACAATGCACAACAAAATAAATATGGGCTTGTTGAGTTGAATGAACGTTTTGGTAATTCGTCTTTGCCGGTTATTGAAGTGATTGATGTTCGCGTGGACGGTAAAAAAACAGATGAAGTGATCAGTACACCGCTGTTTACAGAAATGACACTTGCACTTGCTAAAAAAGAACAGATCATTCTCTTTCAAAACCGCAGAGGCTTTGCGCCCTATACCGAGTGCTTTACCTGCGGCCATATACCTTCTTGTGTTCAGTGTGATGTTTCGCTTATCTATCATAAAGCTACTCAAAAGCTCACTTGTCATTATTGTGGCTATACCATCGTGCCTCCTACAACCTGTATTGCCTGTGGCAACAGCGACCTACGTTACCGTGGTTTTGGCACGCAAAAAATTGAAGAGGAAGTAGAAGTTCTTTTGCCCGAAGCAAAGATCAAACGCATGGATGTTGACTCTACCCGAAGCAAACATGCCTACAAACAGATTATTGATGAGTTTGATGCGGGAGATATTGATATACTAACCGGTACGCAGATGCTTACTAAAGGATTAGACTTTGACAATGTTGGTTTGGTTGGGGTATTGCAGGCAGATCATCTTTTAAGCTATCCCGACTTCCGTTCGCACGAAAGAGCTTTTCAATTAATTACACAGGTAAGTGGAAGAGCTGGCAGAAAGCACAGCAACGGCAAAGTATTTATACAAACTACACAGCCCGAACACCAGGTTATTACGTGGGTTATTCATAACGATTACAAGCAAATGTACAACACGCTGCTTGCGGAAAGAAAAGAATATCTGTATCCGCCTTTTACGCGTTTGTTTAGCTTTACCTTTGTGTATAAAGATGCCGACACGCTTGGCTACGCAGCCGAATGGTTTGGCGCCGAGCTACGAAAAGTGTTTGATCAGCGAGTATTAGGCCCGCAATTCCCTATTGTAAGCCGTATTAAAAACGAATACCACAAACAAATACTTTTAAAGGTTGAACGGGATTATTCTTCCAACCAGGTTAGGCAACATTTAAATAAAATAATTTTTGCTTTTAAAACAGATAAACTGCTGGCAAAAGTAAAACTGAAGATTGATGTAGACTGTTACTAAAAATTAATTAGGAGTCATGCCTGCTTTACTACCTGTGCTGAACTCGCGACGTTGTTTAAACAAGCCATTGCGTAGGTTTCTCCATGACAAGGTAACTTCAAAAGCTCCTAAGCCACGGTTAGCATTTTTATAAGTAGAAATAGTCTGGTCGTACGAAAAACCAAACATAAGGCTTTTAAACTCCAACATAAATTGAGGGATGATCGCATCACCTGTACGGTAGTAACAACCAATAAGTAAGGCTGTTTCGCTTTTCAGGCCGGTTGTTTTTGTAGCATCTTTAAAGCGGTAACGCACAAACGTACCAATATTAAACTCTTTGTATGGCCCCTGGAACATGTAAATCAAACTTGGTAAAATACTTACCGAAGACTCTTTAATATCTATACGGGCTTGCGCACTGGCTACAAACCTTCTTGCAATATTTTGCGGGCTATTAGTTGTAAATTCAAGGCGCGGCGAATTCAGGTGATATCCTGCAAAGCCAAGTCGTAAAGAGAAGTGATTATTATAGCTAAACTCTTCCTTTACTTTATTGATCTCAAAATTTACACCCGATGATAAATCGAACCAGGTAAAATTACGGGCATTGTTAAAGCTTTCTCCACTGGGAAGGCTTGTATTAAACTGTGAACCGGTATACTGCATACCATAACTATAGTTATTGTTATTGGTAGATGTTTGACCTATCCCCGCAGCTATTGCTCCGCTTAGTTTGGAACTCTTACTCACATTAACTACAGCGTTACCAACAATATCTGCGTTTAATGTTTTCCAGGAGCCATCTCCTGCTTTATCCTGGTAAATATAACCGCCTACTCCTAAAAATGCTGCACGTGATTTTTTCAAGCCTGCATTTGCATCAAAAGAGGCCATGATAGTTTGAAAAGGTGCACTACCTGCATTCCATTGGGTGCGGTAGTTTACCGTTGCACGGGCATACCCATCAAAAAAGCCTGCATTAGCAGGATTTACAAGCAAGGGCGCCTGGCTTAATTGAGAGAAATGAGGGTCTTGTGCAAAAGCAATCGTTGCACAAAAAATCAAAATATTAAATATTATTTTACGAGTGTACATATTTTATCTTAGTAAGGTAAAGCTTCCTTTATTAATGTAAGTTTTTCCGCCTATTACAATATTGTATCTATATGCATAAATACCAACCGGGGCTGCTACACCATTATAAATACCATCCCAACCCTGAGTTTTATCCATAGAATGAAAAATCTGCTCACCCCAACGATTATAGATTTCAAAATCATAGCTGGTGGCATTTGCTATACCATAAATATTCAAAATATCATTATTCCCGTCTCCATTAGGAGAAAACGCCGTAGGCAACATAGGCTGTCCGGTTGTTTCATAAGCAGGTTTTAATTTAAAGTGTGCTTTTATACAGGCATCCCTGTCTACAAAGAAGTTAATACTATCGCTATTTTTATTGGGGTTGATATTATATGGAGTTTCCCAATAATCAAACACATAATTAGAATCCGGAATTGCATGTGCAATGTTGGTTACACTATCCAGGTATTTTCCGTTCCATACAAAACTATGCAGTGTTAACGAGTTGAATGTAATATATCCCGAATTTGGCGGAAATACATCTATACATAAATTATAAGGACCATCATATCCGTAGCAATTTTTTAATCCCTGTACAGCTAAAGAACAACGCTGCGTCATAAATACATTCATAGAATCTACCATGTCATTCCATAATCTTACAGAATCACAGCTTGTACAGTTTCCTTGGTTTGCATAGTAATTCAAATACCAAAAAACCTGGCTTGGCATATCCTGTTTTAATAATGAACGAACATATTTTAAATGTTCCACCAAGGTATCACAGGCATACGATGTATTTAAAAGATCCTGGTACCTGGACAGGAAGCCCGACCTGAATGTATCATTGGTCATTAATTTTCCAAATAAAGGCACTAAAGGATACTGGTTGTTTGCCGCAGGCCCAAATGCATTTATGTAATCGCAAGGAGAGCTTGTTGGTGTGAAATCCGATATCCCGGTATTATTTGTTCCAAAGCCCCATGTAAGATCTGTGTTTGATAATCCAAAGCGCCATTTTTTACCATGAACAATAGTATCTTCACCCTTCCACCAAAGTGCCTGACGTTTAGAGAAATCTGTATTGACGCTAAACATGTTATAAAAGTTATAATCTATAAACGATGAAAAATCTATCGAATCGGCTGCTCTCTGGTAAAAAGCCGGGTTATGTATATTATAGCTCGGCAGCATAATCATATTATAAAGTGCGCTCCAGTTAGCTAAAGTTCCAGCAAGCGGTGTAATTTGAGCCACATTGGTTACTGAATTGATATCGTTGGCGATAATATTACTTTGTGCATATCCATAATAGTAATTTGTGTAAGTAGTATCTATCGGCTCTTTGATATAATAAATACCTCTGTTTATACCGTTGATGAACAGATAAGTAGGTGTATAATGCGAAGACTCGAAATTTAATTTATGGCGTAATGTGATCGTATGGTTAAAGAAATCTCTAACGTGTGTTGGGCCATACCCATAACCCGGAAAAGGTCCTACAGTGCCAGGTGCACCGCCCCCACCACTACCATTACCTAATGGCAAATAATTATCTTCAGCAGCCGAGCGAATTACCAGTTCCGGAAAATCAGCACGGTTGCTTAAGCCTAGACTCTGGTCCTGGTAAAAAGCATATTTGTTGGTATAGTTATAACCATACTCATCTTCCGACCTGAACTGGAACTGCCAGGCCTGGTTATTACTGGTTGTACCGGTATTGTTATAAAAATCTAATTTTTTAATAAGTGCCTGGCCCTGGTTTCTAAATAATTCTTTCCTGGTTGTTTTGCTTACATAGCTATAAAGAGCCGGTACGGTATCCTTTGCCCTGGTTACAAACAAACTATTTGTATCCATACAGGTACACAAAACGTTCATGTGATAGGTAGAATCTAAAATATAAGCTCCGTATGCTTCAAAGCCATCTAAGTATGCGGGTGGCGTACTTTCATCATGTATCAGCGCTCTTACAACAATGCCCACCGGTGTTGGCGGCGGACCTGACGTAGGAGTAAGTGGTAAATTTATACTTCCGGTACCTAATCCCTGCCCAAGTGCATAAGGTTGCGGCGCACCGGATGCTGCTAAAGTATAGTTATTCGGAGGAGTGCAATCGGTTGTAACATAAATGTTGAAATTAGGATTTACACTATTTATAGTGGTATCGGTAATAGAAAGCGATACGCTGCTGCTTGCAAACCCCGGAGGAATTGAAAATTTAGGCGTAGAAGTATAATCGATATACCAGTTCCTGGTAGTAGTTATAACAGGCGGGTTTATTGGGTTTTTCGCACCCGGAGTTGGTGTTTTATAAAGCCTATACGTTAAGCTTCCGCCGGTATAGGTTACGCCTTGCACACTGTTTGGCCTTCCCCAGGAATGCCCGGGCTGATTGCGTTTTACCAGTACCGAATCTGTAGGTTTTGTTGCCGGAGCACCAGATAAAGTTCCTTTAGTTAAGTAAAGATAAGGCCCGGCATAGGTGTGGCCTGATTGTGTGCTTGGTTCTGTTTGATTTAACTGGAAATTTGCGTGTAAATCTACTGTTTGTGTCGGCACTATACCCGTTCCTGCAGTAGCTTTATTGTAGGTATCTAAAAAAATAACCTGCATGGCAAAGCTGTCAACTTTTATGTAGTTATTGTTAAATAAAGGAAACTGCCATTTGTAAAGATTGCTTCGGTCATCGCTCAAATACCATCCTGAAAGTGTTACGTTCCTGGTAGTAGTGGTATTGCATATCTCAACCCAGTCAGGGCTTGTTTGTATGCCCGCCGCACCGGGGTTAATAATTGTACTTATATTAGCGCAAGAGTATTCATTAAATTTAAATTGAGAAAAACCTGAAAAACTCACCACGACAAATAGTAGCAGCAATAAATATTTTGACTTCATATTTTTAAATTATTCTTAACAAATTGTTCAAATATAATAATAAATACATTAAAAACGGTTTTTAACAAGTATTTTTGTTGCACAAAATTATGGCAAAAAAGATAATAACATACAACGTAAATGGCGTTAGAGCCGCGCTTAATAAAGGATTGATACAATGGCTTAAAGCTGCAAACCCTGATGTGCTTTGTTTACAGGAAATTAAGGCCGAAAAAGAGCAGGTTGACTTTGCCCTTTTTGAAGAATTAGGCTATAAATACCACTATTGGTATTCGGCTCAAAAGAAAGGATACAGTGGCGTAGCCATTTTAAGTAAAATAAAACCCGATAACATTGTGTATGGCTGCGGAATTAAAGCCTATGATGATGAAGGCCGTATCTTGCGCGTGGATTTTGGCGATATCAGCGTGATTAGCGCTTACCACCCAAGCGGCAGCAGCGGCGATGACCGACAAGCTTTTAAAATGAAATGGCTGGATGATTTTCTTAAATACATTACGAAACTGCAAAAAGAACGCCCAAAGCTTATCATTAGCGGCGATTATAATATTTGTCACAAACCTATCGATATCCATAATCCAAAAAGCAATGCCAATACATCTGGCTTTTTGCCTGAGGAGCGTGAGTGGTTTGATAAATTTGTTGACTCGGGCTGGGTTGACAGCTTCCGCCATTTTAACCAGGAACCGCATCAGTATAGCTGGTGGAGCTACCGCGCCGGTGCAAGAGGTAAGAATCTAGGCTGGCGTATTGATTACAACATGGTGACGAAAAACCTGCAATCTCAATTAAAACGCTCTATTATTTTACCCGACGCCATGCACAGCGATCATTGCCCGGTTTTATTGGAGATTGATTTTTAATCTCATTTATGAAGTGCTTTTTTCTAAGTATACTTACTTGTTTTATTATATCGGTTAAAGGGCAAACTACTGCTAAAGAATGGTATAAAAAAGGATATGATGATGCACATACTGGAAAATATAATGAAGCGATAGGAGAATTTAGTAAAGCCATCCAATTAAATCCATTTGATACAAATTCTTATAATGGCAGAGGATGCACTTATATGGAATTAAAGAAAACAAATGAGGCTATTGCTGATTTTACTAAAGCAATTGAATTAAATCCCAAAAAACCTAAGTTTTATTGTAACAGAGGTTTAGCAAAGTGCGAAATCAAAAAAAGCACAGAAGCTGTTGACGATTTTACAAAAGCAATACAGTTAGAGCCGGCAGATACTGATTCCTATTATAATAGAGCTGTAACAAACTACGATCTTGAAAAATATAAAGAGGCAATTGAAGATTATAGTATCGTTATTAAGCTAAATTCAACAAATGTAAATGCGTATATCAATAGAGGATTAGCAGAGGATGCTCTAAAAAACTATGAAGATGCTATTAAAGATTATAACCAGGCAATTGTGTTAACTCCATATGATGCAGATATATACTACGATCGTGCAGGCGCAAAAGATAAATTGGGAAAATACCATTCTGCCATTGAAGATTATAACAAAGCAATCGAATTAAGCCCGAAAAATGCCGATAACTATTGTGAACGTGGCAACGCACAATATGATCTGGAAAATTATGCCGACGCCCTTCTTGATTATAAAAAGGCTATTGAACTAAATCCTAAGGATACCATTTCTTATTATAATGTTGGTTTAACATATAACGAATTAAAAAAATTTCATGAAGCTATTCCTTATTTTACAAAAGCCATTAAGCTGGACCCTGAATATGCAAGTGCATACTTTGGCAGAGGTTATGCAGAAGACGAACTGAACAAAACAAACAAAGCCATACAGGATTATACCAAAACAATAGAGTTAAGTCCTGAAGATGCATCGGCTTATAATAACAGAGGTGCTTTAAAAGAAGCAAAAGGAAAGTATACTCAAGCTGCCACTGATTATCAAAAAGCAGTAGAGTTAGATCCAAAAGAGGAGTTGTATAAAGAAAATCTAAAAGAAATTTTACAAAAAATCACAGAAAACCCTACTTCCAGATAGCTGCCTGCGTTAATTTAATTTTGGTCTTAAAAAAGTTACGCGAGGTCTCTTCAAACGATTTGGTATAATCGCTGATATAAAATTTATGCTTGTTGTTTGTTTTGGTAGCCAGTAATTTCTCTTTCTTTAAAACTTCAGCAACTGTTTTAGCAACGGCTTCGGCGTTATCATAAATTTTTACTTTTCCTTTAAAGAACTCCTCAATCTCTTTTTTTATCAAAGGATAATGTGTGCAGGCCAATATAAGCGAATCGATCTTCTTAAGTTTCGGGCGCGATAAATAATCATGTATAACCGTGCGTGAAATTTTATTATTAAAAAAACCTTCCTCTATCATAGATGCCAGCAAAGGTGTAGCTAAAGAAGCTACCTCTATATTTTTAGCTGCATGCCTTATTTTTTTATCGTAGATATTACTTTTAATAGTAGCCTTGGTAGCAATAACACCAATGTGTTTTAGTTTTTTATCCTGTACAATTTCATCTACAATAGGATTTACCACATCTATTACCGTAACCTTATTGCCCACAAAATCTTTAACTGTCTCGTAAGCCAGGGCAGATGCCGTGTTACAGGCAATAACAATGATCTTGCAATTCTGTTCCAATAAAAACTGGGCAATGCGAATAGAATAATATTTAATGCTGTCAGGTGATTTATCTCCGTATGGAAGATGCGCCGTATCGCCAAAATAGATCAACTGCTCTTTAGGCAAAGCTTTTGCTATGGCATTGGCAACAGTTAAGCCTCCAATACCCGAATCAAAAATACCAATAGGTTGGCTTGCGTTCAATTTCGTTTTCTGATTAGATGTGCTTTGTTTAATTGATTTCATTTAATTCTTCAAATTAATAATTCTATAATTGTCTTTACCTGTATAACTCTACCAAAATTGATTGGTCGGGTTTTATGGTAAACGATTTTTCAATGGTGTAAATAGATTGCTTTAATGCTTTTGAACGAAATGTTACTCTGTAATTTCCGGGCTGCAAATTAAAATCCTGTTTGGTTTTATTAGATTGTAAATTACACACCCATATCAATTCTCCTTTGGCAGTTTCCTGCAAAATACAGCCATCGCCAAAATCGGGTGTGGTTATTTTCAACTGTCCTGCATCTACAATATTCACACTTTTGGTAAGCGATTGCAAAACCGGAACTTTATATAAATAAGTTCTTGGCAAGGTTAGTATTTCCGCATCATAATCATCTACAATAAACTTTTCATACATATTAAAATTCAACACATGTAGCGTTTGCATAGTTCCTGCTTTGCGTATAACACACTTCACCCGGTCGTTGTTGTTATAAACGCCCACATCTCTTTTTATGATCAAGCCCCCTTGCGGCACATCAATAGGTATAACATTGTGCGTACCGATATTTAACCTTACATGCTCTATTTGCTTAGGCGGAATGGTGTTTGCAATAATGGTATAAGGTATCGTTTCATTCATGGGTATAGTATCCGGGTTGCCTTTTGCATTTATACTGTGTACATAATTATAAACCACCTCGCCTGTTTTTTCATTGTAAAAAGTCATGTTTACATTTGTCTCTACAGGCTTCGACGATATATCCAGCAAATTAACCTGCGCCGTTGTACGGTTCAGTTTTTGCGAAGTAACATAATCCACCGTCTTAGAAAAAGCCTCTGTATCTTCATAACTAAAATAATTTCCCACGCAATCAAACGCTTTTGCCTGCTCAACAGTTAGTCCAATACCGATAATACAAGGTTTTAAAATAATGCCTTTTTCCTGCAGGGCAAGCTTGGCTTTGCAGGGGTCTCCCCCACACTCTTCAATCCCGTCTGTAATTAAAATAATGGTATTGATTGCTTTCGTATCCGGAAAATCATTGGCAGCCTGCGTAAGCGAATGCTCAATAGGCGTAATGCCCATAGGCTGAACAGCCTTTACCATATCTTTTATACGCTGGATATTATTTTTGGCAAAAGGAACCATCAGCTTGCTGTCATTGCAATCTCCCGGAGGATACTTCACCGTGCTGCCATACATGCGCAAAGCAAACTCATAATTTTTCAGATGATTCAGGCTGTCAATAAATTTATAGAACAATGTTTTTGCCAGCTCTATACGTGGTTTATTATCATACATGGTTTTCATGCTATTGGAAGCATCAAACACAAAAAGTACGCGGGTTGTTTGGGATTTAGAAATATGCGGGAAGGATAAAGAAATAAGAACCAGGAGACATGAGATATGAGATGTGAGATGTGAGATGTGAAATATGTGACGATATGTATTTTTCATGTATGCTTCTATCTCAAATCTAATGTCTGCTTATTTGCTCATCAAAATTAAGCCCCTGCCCTTTTAAAACAGCCTTTACTTTCCATCCAAAATAAGCCAGGTAAACAAAGCCTAGCAAAGGTACAACATACGAGAAGTGAATGCCAATTTTTTCAGATAATAAACCCTGCAGTGGCGGAATGATCGCACCTCCCAAAATCATCATGATCAGCAGCGAAGAACCCTGGTTGGTATATTTACCCAAACCTGCCAGCGCCAGCGAAAAAATACAAGGCCACATAACCGAGCAAAACAAACCTCCGCTTATAAACAGGTAAGTAGCCGGGTAGCCTTTGCACAACATGCCCGCCAGCATCAGCAAAACGCCCAAGCCACCAAACAGCAGCATGGTGCGCGCCGGTTTTTCCTGGGCCATATAGAAACCAAAAATGATAAATACAATGCATGGAAAATAATACAACAGGTCGTATATTTTTTCGGGTACACCCAAAGCAGAAAACTTAATATAATTAACCAGCAGTATAACAGCATATGCCAGTAAAGGAACAACCGCCGTCAGCATCTTCTTTGTAAATGCAGAAAGATCAAACGCCGATATAGCGCCCGCCCATCGCCCTATCATTAAACTGCCCCAGTACAACGAAATGAAATGCACGGTTGCACTGGCCGGCAAGCCAAGCATATCAGGCGACTCAAGCAAGGCTGGCATATTACTTTGTATCGTAACTTCTACGCCCACATATACAAAAATGGCAAGCATCCCCAGGCGCACTTGTTGAAAAGAGAAAGCGCCTAAATTACTTTCCATCTTTTCTGTATTGGTTACTGCGGGCAGCTTAGAAAGTCCCACCAGCAAAGCAGCCAATACAAAAGCAACCGCCAAAATAAGGTAAGGCATTTTCACGCTCGATAGATCTGTTAAGGTGTTGCTGTTATTAAGTCCTCCAAAAATAGCGTAGCCAATTAATAAAGGCCCAATGGTTGTGCCAAATGAGTTAATGCTTCCGCCCAGCGTTACCCTGTGAGCGCCCGTTTCGGGGCTGCCCATCACCATCACATAAGGGTTCACCACTATTTGTTGTAAGGTAAAACCAATAGCCACTAAAAATAAAGAAGCCAGCATCATGGGGAATGACTGCATATTGGCTGCAGGTAAAAAACCCAAACAACCAACAGCAGAAATAACCAAGCCGCTAACCAAGCCTGTTTTATAACCGATTTTATTTAAAAGATCTCCTTTAAATTGTGAGTATAAAAAATAAACAACAGAGCCTAAGGCATACGCAAAATAAAAAGCAACATCTATTAACTGCGATTGGAATTGCGATAATTTAAAATGCGCTTTAAACGTACCGATCAGCACAGTATTGGATGCAGCCACAAAGCCCCAAAAGAAAAATATGCTATACAACACCCATAGGGAGGAAGATTTTTTTTGCGATGCATCCATGCAATAAAAATAATCTCCTTCTAAGTTCTACATGTAAAGCTCATCAATAAGTTTTAAGCCTTACTTTGTTGAAAGACATACCCTGTGATTTTTTGCGTTTAACTGACTTATTTCCCCGTTAAGGTTATATACGGAATGATCACTTCCTCCAACGAAATACCTCCATGCTGAAACGTATCCCTATAATAATTCACAAAGTGATTGTAGTTATTGGGGTAAGCAAAGAACTTATTCTCTTTGGCAAAGATATAGACCGAGCTCACGTTTTGCTTGGGTAAAAAAGCATCGTGCGGGTTCTTGATCTCAAAAACATCTTTCTTGTTATAGTCCATGGTTTTGCCTGTTTTATAACGTAGGTTGGTATTCACGTTCCTGTCGCCCACTACTTTTATAGGCTCTTTCACATGCACCGTTCCATGATCGGTTGTAATAACCACCTTGATTTTCTTTTGCGCCAGCTGCTGGATAATATCCAGTAAAGGCGAGTGCTCTAACCACGATTTGGTAATAGAACGATAAGCAGGCTCATCATCTGCCAGCTCGCGTATAACCTCCATATCCGTGCGCGCGTGCGATAGCATATCCACAAAATTATACACGATCACATTCAAGTTATTCTGCATCAGGTTGTTTATGTTCTCTGCTAATTTTTTACCCGCCGCGTGGTTGGTAATTTTGTTATAGCTCATCTTCACATCTTTACCCAAACGCTTAAGCTGCGCCTGTAAGAACTGTTCTTCAAACTGGTTCTTTAAGCCTTCATCTTCATCGTTCAGCCACATATCCGGAAACTTCTTTTGTATCTCTGTAGGCAACAATCCCGCAAAAATGGCATTGCGTGCATATTGCGTAGCCGTAGGTAAAATAGCGTAGTATAATTCTTCGCTTTCTACTTTATATAATTCGGCCAGTATAGGTTGAATGACCTTCCATTGGTCGTAACGTAAATTATCGATCAGTAAAAAGAACACACATTCATCCTTATCAATTTCAGGCAGCAGTTTGTTTTTTATCAGCGTGTGCGACATCGCAGGCGCTTCATCCGCCGTGCCATTCAGCCAGCTTAAATAATTTCGTTCAACAAATTTGCTGAACGCGTTGTTGGCCTCCATCTTCTGCATGCGCAAGATCTCCAGCATACTTTTATCAGAAGATTTATCAATTTCCAATTCCCAGTAAACAATTTTTTTATACAGCTCAACCCACTCCTTATAGCTCATGTTCGAGTAAAGCATACCGCTTATTTCCTGGAAAGCCTGGCGATACGATGTATTGGTTTTTTCGCCCACCAAACGCCTGTTATCAAGCGTTTTTTTAAGCGAAAGCAATATCTGGTTTGGGTTAACGGGCTTAATTAAGTAATCGGCAATTTTAGAACCAATGGCATCATCCATTATATATTCTTCTTCACTTTTTGTGATCATAATAACCGGCACATTGCTGCGCAGCTCTTTTAAGCGCGAAAGGGTTTCCAGGCCCGATAAGCCCGGCATGTTCTCATCCAACAGCACCACATCAAAAGCCTTTTCTTTAACAAGGTCAAGAGCCTCATCACCACTGCAAACAGTACTTACATCATATCCTTTTTGCTGAAGGAATAAAATATGCGGTTTCAATAATTCGATCTCATCATCCGCCCACAAAAGATTAATTTTTTCGTTACTCATAGCTTGTTTTTTAACAGATAACGAATGTAAGCCTTATTTATTTTATACAAAGCGTTAAATACTGTGAAGATACTTGATACCTATTTTAGAATGACCGAAGCTGCTTCTCAGCTTGCTGAAAATGGCTCTCAGTTAACTGAACTTTATCTTCAGCTAGCTGAACTTCATTCCCAGCTTGCTGAATTTGACTCCCAGCTAACTGTACCCAGTTCTCAGCTTGCTGAACGTGACGCTCAGCTAGCAGAGAATGACTCAAGCCTTGCTGAGAATGATTCTCAGCTAAGTGAAAATGATTTAAAGTGAGCTGAAAATGCCTCTCAGCAAAGCTTCGCTTTGTTTATCGTAAGGATAAAGGTCTGAAAGAAGTGCTTTACTTAACTAAGGTAACCGTTCCGTGATAATCGTGCTCTTTGCCCAGGATGTCGTCAAACTTAACCTTCCACACATATACATCCTCCTGCAAAATAGGTTGGCCTTCGTGGTTCTGCATATGCCCGTCCCAGGCTTTTTCTAAGCCATCTGCATGGTAGATCATTAAACCCCACCTGTCGAAGATCCATAGATTATACGTATTGTCCTTAATTCCAATGCCGGTCCCTTTAAAGCCTTCGTTCACACCATCTCCGTTAGGCGTAAATGCGTTAGGGATATAAAAAGTAACTATCGGCTGTATAGTAACAATTTCTATAATAGAATCCTTACATCCATAACTATTAATAACGCATTGCTTTACCGGGTACTGCTCTTCCACATCGGCATAATCAGGGTTGTTATAGCTGTGGCTGAATGAAGTATTATTATACATATAATTAGAGGCCGAACCTGTAAGGTAATCATCGCTTAAATAATACTGCACACCATAAGGGCCATACGTTAATGCAGGTGTAAATGTATTGGCACCAATAGCCTGGTTCACAAAGGTTATAGTAGGTTCATACAAATTAGCATCTTTAGGCCCCCATGAAAAGCCCGGTATCGGTTTTGGATAAACCTCTATATAATTGCTCTTCGATATCGTATCCTTACAACCATTGTAAGATGTTACGATCAGCGACGTTGAGTAAAATTTAGGCGCCAAAGCAGATGCGTTGGTATAATCCTGCGATTTAGGGAATTGCCCCGCTGGTGATGGCGCGCTAAACGTTTGCCCGTCGCCAAAATTCCAATTCCAGTAAGCAATCTGCACCGTATCGCCGCCTGCCAGGTAAGTAAATGAAGTGTTAACAGGCGAACATCCGTTCAGATCAACCCCCACAAAATCTCCATGCGGATTTGGATAAATAATAACCGGCTCGGTGGTTTGTGCCGAACATGATGGAACCGAATTTGTTGTAACCAGCAAGGTAACCGAATGCGTGCCCGCCGGCGTTATAGCGTATGGCGGTATATGTTGCCCGGTTATATCAATAACACCATCGTTGTTCATATCCCACTGCCAGGTTGCTATAGAAATGCCTCCGCCTACGGTAGATTGGTCTGTAAACAGCACCGGCAATCCTTCGCAAACAGGCGTGTAACTAAAATTAGCTACCGGGTTCGGGAACACGGTTATACTAAAAGTAGTATTAGGCCCCTGGCAACCGTTAAGCGTTGCATTTACAGAAACCGTTGATACAATCGGTAAAGAAGATGGATTGGTAGCCGTAAACGATTGTATGCTGCCTATCTGCGTAATGCCTATCCCTCCTACCCCCGAGTAACTAAATACAGGAGTGCCACCTGTTGGTGTACACGAAAAATTTATTTGAGGCACAATATCATTCGGGCAATAAAATTCATTCGGCATAGGAGTTACGTAAGGTGTTGGCCTTACTGTTACAGTAGCAGTAGCAGGTGTACCTAAACAACCATTTAAACTTGGGGTGTACGTGATTATGCCATCTTGGTTAACTAAAGTTGTGTTTGAGGGTGCAGTATAAGATCCCGGCAAGCCGCTTCCCGATGCAGGCATACCAACCGCTGTATTATTGCTAACCGTCCATGAATAGGTTACGTTGGTAGCAGGCGAAGTTACAATAGTTGGAGAAGGAATATTCCCTCCCGGGCAGCTTGTATCCGAAGATATGGTGATGGTAGGCACCGGCCTTACCACAATGGTAAACGAAGAGTCTGGCCCCACACAACCATTGGCAGTTGCAACGGCGTCTATCTGTGCAGTAAGATTATTAATGCTCGACATATTATGCGAAGTGAAAGAACCTATATTACCCGTACCGCTTGTATTTAAGCCCATACGCGGATTGTTCACCGTCCATGTGATGGTTGAGTTTGAAGGGCAGGCTGTAAAATCGGGCACAGTTACCAACTGGTCAGAGCATACCGTATCGCTTGGCATATGCGCTAAATAAGGCGTTGGAAATACATTCGCCACATAATAAACCGCGTTGCCCACACAACCCACACCCGATACAGCTATGGCAAATACAGTATCGCTTAAGATGTTACAGCTCAGGTTCGGGTTAATAGGATTATAACTTGGCACCTGGTCAATACCTCCTGGGTTGATAAAGCTTGCAGGAGCGCCCGTATTATTTACATTGGTTAAAGACTGGAACCATTCTGCATAAGGAGTTCCACCGTTTCCGCAAACTGTACTAAAGTCTTGAACAGGCGTGGCGCTTCCGGGACAAACACTAAAATCAGAAGGCCCGGTTACTACCGGCAAACAAAACACAGTATCACCTATGATGGTGTTAGTATAGGTACAACTATTATTTGTAGTAACGGTTGCTGTTATATTATATGCTCCGCAAATTGCATAGGTATGTTTAATGGTGTCAGGCAAAGTGCCTGCTGTATAATTAGCTGTTTGCCCGTCGCCAAAATCATAATTCCAGCTCGTTATCTGGTCGTTCAAACAAGCCGGGTTTTGTATGAATGAACTGTCAACAAATTCAGATGCATCTCCCATACAGGCTTCAAACGCATTGAAATAAGCAAAAGGATTATTGTGCACATAAACCGTAGTATCAAAAGAACCTGAACAACCCGTTGTGGTAGTTCCTGTAAGCACTACCGAGTAGCATCCCGCTGCCGAAAAGCCTGCCGGTGCTGTATATGTGTAAGCTCCCGGAGATGCCGTGTTGTTTGTATCTCCATCGCCCAGGTCCCAATGCCAGGTAGAAAAAGACCCCTGGCTTGGCGTTGTGTTGGTAAAGTTTACTGCACTTCCATCGCAAGGGTGGTTGGCCGTAAAATGTATCACAGGCATGGAGTTTACAACCACTGTTTGTGTAGTGTTTGATTTACATCCTCCCGCGGTTGTAACCGAAAAGCTTACTGAAAATGTTCCCGAATAAGTATACGTGTAAGATGGGTTGGCTATATTAGCCGTATCTGCCAGCGTGTGGCTGTCTCCAAAATTCCAATCATATGTATCTCCTGCAACAACCGTATTAGAAAATGTAGTAGGCGTTCCTAAACAGACCGCCGGGGCGGTAAAGGTTGGCGGAGGTTCAATATTCACCACCACATTTGATACCGCTGTGTCTTTACATCCATGTGCCGATACTCCCGTTACGGTATATATGGTACTGCTGGCAGGGTTTGCCGCCGCAATGGTATCTCCCGAAGTAAACGTAAGGCCCGAAGTAGTGCTCCAGCTATAGGTCAATGCGCCAGCCCCTCCCGTGCTGGTTACATTTAAATTGGCCGTTGTGCCCGAGCACAAAGTTGCACTGTTCACCGAAACAACCGGGTTTGGAAACAACGTAATAGTCGTATCTAAAAAATAAGCACAAGGCGTTAATGTTTGCGTTACCACGTTTCCGGCACCGTTAATGCTGGTCTTTGTTGGCGTTATGCTAACCGAATAAGTACCCGATTGGCTCACAATAACCGTATCATTTGTAGCGCCGCTTACAATAGCACCGTTTGAAGTGGTCCATTGATATACAGCACCTCCAAGCGGAGGAGCGATCAACGTAGTGTTTGCACCCTGGCAGGCAGTATACGGAATAATGATTTGCTGCGGTGCACAAGAACAATCTACATAAGCATAACCAAAATGCCCCCCAACTGTACAACCCGCCACAGTAAAGCGCACGGTTACGCCTTGATTTAAATAAGGCAATAAATTCAATGAACTAACCTGCCAGTTAGATGTGTAGAATAAACCCGTTGCAAGGCTGCCCGAATAGCCCGGAGGAGCATGCGTGCTGCCACAGGCGTTTCCTAAACCCTGCTGAAAATAATTCAGGCAATTGATCTCATTTCCCAGGTGATCTAAAACCTGCACTTTAAAATACGGTTGCTGTGTAGTATCATGCGATCCGTTATCTGCATAAGCAAATAAATAAGCATATTTAAATGCAGAGTTCGATGTAGTAACCGTAAAAGTAGTTTCCAGCACCTCGCCTGCTGCACCTTCCAATCCTACCTGGTCGCCAATGTTTACCCCAAAATAATCTGCTACACATTGCGAAGGCACGGTATAATTAAAATTACCATTACCTGTTCCTGTACACGTAGTATACGCAGGGTCGTTTGCTAAATTCCTGTTCTCACCACCCATGCGGGCGCAATCGCCACCCAAAGGAGAGGTAAGCACAATGCCCATATTAGGGTCTGTGCTTCCGTTAGATATGATCGAAAAATACTGGCAGCTTGTTTCAGCACTGTTTAAGTTTGTTGGCGGCGGGCCAAGCGGACCAACAACGGTTGTAAGCGGGTTGTTGGTGCTTTCGTTATAACCTTCATAACCCACCCAGTTGGTAAAATTGCCATCCTCAAAATCTATGTTGTTACAGCTTGAAGCAAGTGTTCTTGGCGGATTATCCTGGCGGTATGCCTGCTGCGTTTGCGGCGTGATGGTTGGTTTGGTATTTTGCTTACGAAGTTTTTCCGTAGCTATTTCAACAGGCAATTTATCAATATGGTATTTTTGTTTTACAAACCTGGCTTCCCTTTGTTTTAGTACATATTTATATTCATATAAAGCACCGGGTGTTTTTTCAAGCTGCTTGCATTTAGCATATTCATTTTCGATAGGAAACCCAATAAGCGAATCTCCTGCAAAAAAAACCAGGTCCTCTTTTGCCAGGCTGCTACGGCTGCTTTGCGCCTTAAGCAATTGAGAACATAACATCAAAAAAGTAAGAAGTACCGCTGCGTAAGACAATTTTGTTGTTGAGCCGTGTTTTTTCATTCGAAGAATAATTAATTGCTTAATCAATAAATTTAAAAGTGGTTAAAGATTGTTAATCTTTGTAGGATGTTCACTTTTTCTAGCGCGCCAAAGATAGCCTTCAATATAAAAAAAGCAAGTGTTTTACTGTTAAAAGAACTCCAGTTTTAAAATAAATAGAAGTATATAGCCATTTAATAGGTGAATAAATATCATTTGCCGAAGTTTTCAATAATTCTTCAGAATTAAGCCTGTTTTACGGTCATTTAATCGCCTTCAACGTTCAATGAATAACATGCAACGGCGTCCGAATCACTTTCAATGCTCTCCGAATCACCTTCAATGCTCAATGAATAACATGCAATGGTCTCCGAATCACTTTCAATGCTCAATGAATAACATGCAATGGTCTCCGAATCGCTTTCAATGCTCTCCGAATCACCTTCAATGCTCAATGAATAACATGCAATGGCGTATGATTAACCTTCAATGGCCTATGAATGTCCTCCAAAACAAAAAAGCCGCAGGAAATGAATCCTGCGGCTTCCGTTTGATATAAGTTTAGCTTACTCTTCTGTTTTTGTTTCAGCAGCATCAGCAGCACCTTCCGCTTTAGCAGCAGTTTTTTTAGGAGCACGGCGGCGGGTAGCTTTTTTCTTAGTTTCTGTTGCAGCACCTGCTTTGTTTGATGTGTAAATTTCGTTGAAATCTACCAATTCAATTAAAGCTGTATCAGCAGCATCTCCCGGACGGAAACCTGTTTTAATGATACGGGTGTAACCACCGTTTCTTTCTGCAATTTTAGGAGAAATATCCTTAAATAGCGTAGAAACAACTTCTTTGTTTTTCAAATAAGAGAACACGGTACGACGGCTATGTGTAGTATCTTCTTTGCTTTTTGTAAGAAGTGGCTCTACATACACGCGTAAAGCTCTTGCTTTAGCAACTGTTGTAAAAATACGTTTGTGTTCAATAAGCGCACAGGCCATATTAGCAAGGGTTGCCTTGCGGTGCGAACTTTTTCTGCCTAAATTATTTACTTTATCTCCGTGTCTCATGATATATTTTAAATTCTAAGTCCAAAATACTAAATTCTAATTAGGGCTTAGAAATTAGGTTTTAGATTTTATTGTTATTACTCTTTATCTAATAAATATTTACCTACGTTCATGCCAAATTGCAAACCTTTTGCAGCAATAAGGTCTTCTAACTCAGTAAGAGATTTCTTACCAAAGTTACGGAATTTCAACAAGTCGTTCTTGTTAAAAGCCACAAGCTCACCCAATGTTTCCACATCAGCTGCTTTTAAGCAGTTAAGTGCGCGTACAGAAAGATCTAGATCAACCAATTTAGTTTTCAATAACTGGCGCATGTGTAAAGTATGCTCGTCAAATTCACTTTCTTTCTTTTTATCTTCTGTATCAAGCGTAATGCGCTCGTCAGAGAATAACATAAAGTGGTGGATCAATATTTTAGCCGCTTCTTTCAAAGCTTCTTTCGGGTGAATAGAACCGTCTGTAACAATATCAATGATCAGTTTTTCATAATCTGTTTTTTGTTCAACACGGTAGTTTTCTACCACAAATTTTACGTTTTTGATCGGCGTGTAGATAGAATCAATAGCGATCACTCCGTGTGCAGAGTTAGCTGTTTTGTTTTCTTCTGCAGGAACATAACCACGGCCTTTGTTAATGGTTAATTCCATTTTAAATTTAACGTTCGATTCGCAATGAGCAATAACCAATTCAGGGTTTAAAACCTGGAAACCGCTTAAAAACTTAGAAAGATCGCCCGCAGTGATGGTTTCTTTACCGGCAAAATTACAAGTAACTTTTTCAAAATCATGGTTATCAAGTTGTCTTTTAAAACGAACTTGTTTAAGATTCAATATAATTTCGGTTACATCTTCTGCAACACCTTTGATAGTAGAGAACTCATGATCAACGCCTTCTATTTTAACAGAAGTAACTGCATATCCTTCTAAAGATGATAAAAGAATACGGCGTAAAGCGTTGCCTATAGTGATACCAAAACCCGGCTCTAAAGGACGAAATTCAAACTGACCTTCAACTTCAGTTGAACCTAACATAATTACTTTATCGGGGCGTTGGAAACTTAAAATTGCCATGTTATTATATTTTTGTTTTAATTAATATTATGATTACTTAACCTAAGCACAAGCACTAACAGATCACTATTTAGAGTACAACTCTACGATCAGCTGTTCTTTAATGTTTTCAGGTATCTGTGTTCTTTCAGGACGGTTGATGAATTTACCTGTCATGTGTTTAGCATCAAAATCCAACCAGGAGTATTTGTTGCTTGCACCTGCTACAGAAGCTGTAATAGCTTCATGTGCCTGAGATTTTTCACGAACAGAAACCACATCACCTGCTTTTAAGATGTAAGAAGAAATATTAACTACTTCTCCGTTCACGCTGATGTGCCTGTGGCCAACCAATTGGCGTGCGCCTGCGCGTGTAGGAGCAATTCCTAAACGGTAAACCACGTTATCCAAACGAGATTCGCAAAGTTGCAAAAGAACTTCACCGGTTACACCATGTTCTTTTTGAGCCATTGTAAACATTCTCCAGAACTGGCGCTCTAAAATACCATAAGTATATTTAGCTTTTTGTTTTTCAGTCAACTGTACAGAATACTCACTTTGTTTTGCACGTTTTTTAGATAAACCGTGTTGTCCTGGAGGGTAATTTTTCTTTTCTAATGCTTTATCCGGGCCAAAAATTGGCTCTTTAAATTTTCTTGCAATCTTAGATTTTGGTCCTATATATCTTGCCATTTCTCTATTTTATTTTTAAATTCTTAATTCCTGTGATTCTAACTATTAAACTCTTCTACGTTTTGGAGGACGGCAACCGTTGTGCGGAATTGGAGTGATATCCACAATTTCCAATACTTCGATACCTACTGTTCCTAAAGAACGGATAGCCGACTCACGTCCGCCACCTGGCCCTTTAACGTAAACTTTTACTTTACGCAAACCTGCATCAAAGGCTACTTTACCGCAATCCTGCGATGCCATTTGTGCTGCGTAAGGCGTGTTCTTTTTAGAACCACGGAAACCCATTTTACCTGCGCTAGACCAGCTGATAACCTGTCCGGCAGTGTTGGTTAATGAAATGATAATATTATTGAACGTAGCGTTGATATGAGCGTCTCCGGTAGATTCTACTTTCACTACGCGCTTTTTTGAAGCTGCTTTAGCGGATGCTGCTGCGTTTGCTGATGCTTGTTTTGCCATTTTTATTTAAAAATCTTGAATTCTTACTTAATTACTATTTAGTCGCCATTTTTTTGTTAGCGATTGTCTTACGACGGCCTTTACGTGTACGCGCGTTCGTTTTAGTACGCTGGCCACGAACCGGTAAACCACCACGGTGGCGGATACCCCTGAAAGTACCGATATCAGTTAAACGTTTAATGTTTAACTGTACTTCTGAACGAAGCGCACCTTCCACTTTAATACCATCGTTAATGATCTTACGAATAGCATTTTGTTCAGCGTCATCCCAGTCGCTTACTTTTTTGCCAACATCAACGCCGGCTTCTGTTAATATTTTTTTCGCTAAGCTGCGACCTATGCCGAAAATGTAGGTTAAACCTATTTCTCCTCTTTTGTTTTTTGGTAAATCAATACCGGCTATCCTTGCCATCTGTTAATAAATTTTTAAAAAGTTTGCGAAGTTACAAAATTATTTCTACCTGTACCCAATTTATTTTAGGTCAGAGATTATCCTTGACGTTGTTTAAACTTAGGTGTTTTTTTGTTGATTATGTACAACTTACCTTTACGTCGAACTATCTTGCAGTCAACGCTTCTTTTCTTTAGAGATGCTTTTACTTTCATCGTTTTTGTTTTGTTAATTATATATGATCCGGGAACTCTCCCTCCTGTTTTTATTTATAGCGTAATGTTATTCTTCCTTTTGTTAGATCGTAGGGAGACATTTCAAGCTTTACTTTATCTCCAACTAAGATTTTTATATAGTGCATGCGCATTTTGCCGGATATGTGAGCCACTAAAGTATGCCCGTTTTCAAGTTGTACCAAAAACATAGCATTGCTTAATGCCTCTAGTATGGTTCCATCCTGCTCTATCGCTAATTGCTTTGCCATTTTCTTTTTTCTCTTTCCTTTTTTTAGCTTTGAACCTGCATTGCGTTCGTTCTGCCTTTTATGCGGCCGCTTTTCATTAAACCATCATAGTGGCGGTTCAATAAATAACTTTCAATTTGCTGAAGCGTATCCAACACAACACCTACCAAGATCAATAATGAAGTTCCGCCATAAAAGTTAGCAAATTCGTTACTGATTCCCATTCTCATTGCAATAGCAGGCATAATAGCTACCAAAGCAAGGAACATAGAGCCCGGCAAGGTAATGCGAGACATAACCTGGTCTAAGAACTCTGCTGTTTTTTTACCCGGTTTAACACCCGGAACAAAACCACCGTTCTTTTTCATATCATCAGCCAATTGGTTAGGGTTAACCATGATAGCTGTATAGAAATAAGTGAACGCGATAATTAATGTACCAAATACTACGTTATACCATAAGCCAAAGTGGTTTGTAAACGCTGATAAGAAGCTTCCTCCTTTACCACCGCTCATTTGAGCCACAGCAGCCGGAATAAACATAATTGCCTGTGCAAAGATGATCGGCATAACACCTGCAGCATTCACTTTTAAAGGAATGTACTGGCGAACACCACCGTATTGTTTGTTACCTACAATTTTTTTAGCAAACTGAACCGGAACACGGCGTGTACCTTGTACTAATAAGATACAAGCAATAACTACAAACACTAAGAACACTAACTCGATCAACAACATAATTAAACCGCCGCCTTGAGATTCCCAACGGTGCAAAACCTCAGAACCAAAAGCAAATGGTAAACGAGCTATGATACCGATCATAATTAATAAGGAAATACCGTTACCGATACCCCTGTCTGTGATCTTTTCGCCCAGCCACATTACAAAAATAGTTCCTGTAACCAATATCATGATAGTTTGCACATACCAGAATGTGGTAGGATTAGGTACAACACCGGCAAAGTTGGTAATTTGCGTAGCAATATACCCCGGCGCCTGAACTGCAGTAACACCTATCGTTAAAAAACGGGTGTACTGGTTAATTTTCGAGCGTCCGCTTTCGCCTTCTTTTTGCAATTTCTGGAAGTAAGGCACAGCCATTCCTAATAACTGGATAATGATCGATGCCGTAATGTATGGCATGATCCCTAATCCAAAAATAGAAGCACGCTGAAATGCACCTCCTGCAAAAATGTTAATAAGCGCCATTATTCCGCCTTGATCGGTATGTTTACGAGCTTCCATCAACATCTCGGCATCAACACCCGGAAGCACTACGTAAGAGCCTAAGCGATATATCAGGATCAATCCAAGCGTAAGCAGTATGCGCTGCTTAAGCTCTTCAATTCTCCAGATATTTTGTAAAGTATTTAAAAACTTTTTCATATATTATAGTGCAGTTGCAACACCGCCTTTTGCTTCAATAGCTGTTTTTGCTGCCGCAGAAAATGCGTGCGCATGGATAGTTACTTTAGATTTCAATTCTCCTGTACCTAAGATCTTGATCAGATCGTTTTTACCGGCTAAACCGTTAGCCATTAAAACTTCAGGAGTAACTTCTGTTACGTTTTTCGCGTCGATCAATTTTTGAATTAAGTGTAGGTTTACGCTTAAGTATTCAACACGGTTAACGTTTTTGAAACCAAATTTAGGTAAACGGCGTTGTAATGGCATTTGACCACCTTCAAAACCACGTTTGCTTGAGTAACCAGAACGAGATTTAGCCCCTTTATGACCACGTGTAGCTGTTCCGCCACCGCCAGAACCTTGTCCACGACCACGACGATAATTTGTTTTTACTGAACCTTTTGCAGGTTTTAAATCTTGTAAGTTCATCTTTTAAATATTTTCAACTTTTAATAAATGTGCTACTTTATCGATCATACCCTGAACAGCAGGAGTAGCTTCTTTCTCAACTGCATTGTGCATTTTTTTAATACCTAAAGCAACAAGCGTTTGCTTTTGTCTTTCGGTTCTTTTAATGCCGCTTTTTATTTGTGTAATTTTAACCTTTGCCATTTTATGTAATATTATCCGTTAAAAACTTTATCAATTGTGATACCACGTGTGCGGGCTACTGTAATAGGATCACGCATTTTCATTAAAGCATCTAAAGTTGCTTTTACCACGTTGTGCGGGTTAGAAGATCCTTTAGATTTTGCCAATACGTCTTTTACGCCAACGCTTTCAAGTACGGCACGCATCGCACCACCGGCAATAACGCCTGTACCTGCAGAAGCCGGTTTTAAAAACACGCGAGAACCTCCAAATTTACCATTTTGCTCGTGCGGAACGGTAGATTTAAATACAGGCACTTTTACCAGGTTTCTTTTTGCATCATCAATACCTTTGGTAATTGCATCACTTACTTCGTTTGCTTTACCTAAGCCATAGCCAACTACGCCTTTTTCGTTACCTACTACAACAATAGCAGCAAAGCTAAAATGGCGACCACCTTTTGTAACTTTTGTTACACGGTTTACAGCTACGAGTTTATCTTTAAGCTCAATATCTGTTGTTTTTACTCTTTTTACGATTTCTTTTGACATTATTTTTATTCTTTATGAAATTAGAATTTAAGCCCACCTTCTCTTGCACCTTCTGCAAGTGATTTAACACGGCCGTGGTATAAGTAACCGCCACGGTCAAAAACAACTGCTTCGATGCCTGCTGCTTTTGCTTTTTCTGCAATAGCTTTACCTACCTGGTGGCTAACTTCGCTTTTTGTGCCGCTTGCTTTAAATGCTTTTTCTGCAGAGCTGGCAGCAACAATAGTTTTTCCTGATTTATCATCTACCAATTGTGCGTAGATAGCTGTATTGCTACGGAATACGCAAAGACGAGGCATTTGAGCTGTACCTGAAATACGCTTTCTGATTCTTCTTTTGATGCGCTCTCTTCTTTCTGATTTTGTAAGTCCCATTTTATTTAATATTTTGAATTATAACCTAATTATTATTTACCTGCTGATTTACCTGCTTTACGACGTAAGATCTCGCCTGCAAACTTGATACCTTTTCCTTTGTATGGTTCAGGTTTACGTAACGAACGTATTTTTGCAGCAACCTGGCCAATAAGCTGTTTGTCCATACTTTCTAAAATAACTTTAGGGTTCTGTCCTTTTTCAGCTGTAGTAGTAACTTTAATTTCAGCCGGTAATTCAAATGTAATGTTGTGAGAGTAACCTAAAGTAAGGTCTAACAAATTGCCTTTGTTTGTAGCGCGGTAACCCACACCTACAAGCTCTTGCTCTGTTTTATACCCTTCAGATACACCAACCACCATATTGTTTATTAACGCGCGTGTTAAGCCATGTAAAGCTTTGTGGCGTTTTTGCTCGGTTGGGCGGCTAACTAAAACTTTGCCGTCTTCAACTTTTACAGTAATATCTATATCAAATGATTGAGTAAGTGAACCTTTTGCACCTTTAACGGTAACATGGTTTTTATCAATTTTTACTTCAACGCCTTTCGGCAATTCTATCGGTAAGTTTCCTATACGTGACATGATTTTTTCCTCCTATCAGATTAATAAATATAACATAAAACTTCTCCGCCAATATGCTGTTTTTTGGCTTCTTTATCTGTCATGATCCCTTTAGAAGTTGACAAGATAGCTACACCTAAACCGTTCATTACACGAGGTAATCTTTCGGTTCCTGCATATTTACGTAAACCCGGAGATGAAACACGGTCTAAACCTCTGATAGCTGATTGTTTCGTTTCAGGATGGTATTTAAGAGCTATTTTAATAAGCCCTTGCTTGTTTTCGGTATCTTCAAACTTATAGTTTAAGATGTACCCTTTTTCTAAAAGAATTTTTGTGATTTCTTTTTTTAGGTTCGAAGCAGGAATTTCAACAATTCTGTGATTTGCTTTGATTGCATTCCTAACACGGGTTAGGTAATCTGCGATGGTATCAGTCATTTTTTCATTTTGAGTATCTTACCTCGCTCGCAAGGTAATTATACGATTACATTTATTTTTTTAAAATACTTTTATCCCGCAAGCATGATAATAGTACCTCCTTTTTTCTTTTTATTTATAAAGGACCGCAATATTAGTACAATTTATTTATACCACAAAATATTTTTTTAGCATTTCTGCATATATTTTGGTTTTTCTTATATATTGCCGCCCTGCGCAGCAAAAACCTGCTTTTTAAACCTGGTTTTGATCTTAGAAACGGGTTGCAAAGCTAATCATTTTAACACATTTTCCCGGTTAATCTCATATCCGATAACACTAAAAATTAGCTGAATTGTAAGGCGATGCTGTTCTTCTATACCCCATTTAAGCTTTAGTTGAATTTTGTTTACGCTTTTGTGCTGTAAATAAACGGCTGTTTCTTCGCTACGTTTTTCAGAGAGATACATGTTAAAGCTTTCGATGGAGCAACAATCAGTATGCGTGGTAATTTCAATTTTAAGGTTTTTGCATTGGTTTAAAACTGTGGCCAGTTTATCAAGCCTTGCTTATGCACAAATGGCTATTAAAGCAATTGACAGAAATTCATTTATAAAAGAGCACAATATAAGAGATGGTCATTGGGAAAATTCAATTAAAAAGAAAATCTGAATTAAAATTGTTGGCAGAAAATCTTAGAATAGTTGCGTTTTATTATTGGAATAATTTACTTACTAAAGAAATTCCCGATAAGGACTTAGGTTGATTGATAACAAAGCTATTGCTTCAGAAATGAAAGGCAAAAACTCTCATATAATAATCTGTAAGGCGAAACCTTCCGATATGTTTATTTCAAACATTTTAAAACAGGAAGAATTCGCTTATATACGATGTGAAAATGAATCGGAAATTTACAAAAGCTTGGAGGTATTATTTTTTAAAATTAGTGGTGGCAGATACAGGATGGATTAATAGATTATTATTCTACTATTTTAATTAATTTATATTTTGCCTCATACTTTTTTATCTCATCATTAAGGTTATCCCAAGACTGTGAAAGTTGATTTAATATCCCTTTTTCACCCATTACTACTGATGCTTCCCTGGCATAAACATAAAAGTTTCTGTCTTCGCCTTTCTCCGCTAAATGACTATAACTTTTATAAAGGTCATGCTTGTATATACGTGCGGTAGAAACATCTCCTCTTTTCTTTTTGTTATGCAAGGCCCTTCCTGCTTGTGCTTTCACAGCTCTCTTCATTTGCCGATAGTACTTAGCTATGCTCGCTGTTTTTATAAGTGCTCTTTTACCATCGAATTCAAATCCTAAATAACGAAGTGGTTTATTACAAGTAAGGCCATTATCAGAACTGGCAAATACCGAAGTATCAACTTTATCTTTGTTTATAGTAAGAAAAAATTTATCTTTTATTGTAGTAAGTACAAAATCTTCTAATTCGTTTTTTACATCAGACCTACAAACGATAACTATATCATCAGAGTAACGTTTATACAGCCCCCCTCTTTTAATTACTATCTCTTCGTACATCAATTTATCAAACTCCAACATATAAAGATTTGACAGAAATGCACTAATTGGTGTTCCCTGCGGAATTCCAATATATTCACGTTTCTTTTTAGAGTGTACTGATGGGTCTTTGTAATATGGATGCTCGTTAATAAGTTTTTTTGTCTGAATTCTTTTTTTGAACTCTGCGGTGTCTTTACAAAAACTAATAATTTTTTTACCTTTTAATTTATTTTGGTTCTTAATTCCAAATTCTTTTAGCACCTGATAGTATTCAACGAACGATATGCGTGTTAATGACTTGTAGACATTATGATGGTCTTCTGGAAGTGTTTGTGCATTTAATAGTTTGCACCATTGTTGTTTTAGATATTTTTGACTAAGGGAATCAAAAAATTTACTTACATCAAAAGTTAGTGCTACGCATTCGCCATATTCTTTAATGAACTTAAATACATCATCGGCAAAGTAGATATTGTTCTTATTGCTTTGCGCTCCAGATTTAATAGGAATTTTTCTGTACGCAGAAATGCAATCACTCAAGCCAATAACTTCACTTATTTTCGATTCATAAAGTGGCCCAAGAATTTCTTTACAATAATATGATAGAATAAAAGCATCTATATGCGTAGAATAGAATATATGTCTGGTTTTGGCAGTATTATGTTTTTCTCCTTTGGAATCTGTATAAGAATGGGCTCTTATTGTTTTGCCTTCTTTGTCTTTCCCTATTGACTTATAACGCCTAGCAATTATTGGTCTGTGAATAAGTGGAAAAAAACTGTGTTTTGCTACTGTCTCTGGAGTTGAAACATAGCTATGAAGAAATTTGCAATCTTCTTTATTGAATCTGTCAAACTTCTTTGTAAAATGTACATATCCCCTTGGCTTGAGCCAAGAGTCATCTTTTTTTCCTTTCATAAAAAAGCACTGTAGCCATAGTGGTTTTCCTTATAAATTCAACTATCGACATACTCTTTAATGGATGATTTCCCCTCACCTTACAGGACAAGGCACCACTCGTAAATCTTATTAGTATCTTTGTATCCGATAACCATGAATAAATCCACAATCATTCTACAACGAAGCTCTAACATGCTTGAATCAGCTATGGGAGGTCTAATAGAGAGAGGCTGTGCCTATCTTATATCAGAAATTCCTTGCATAATTCAAATACACTACCTGTAAATCCGTATATTGTTTACAGCAAAAGCACAAATCCACTTACAAAAGTCAATAGTCAAGGAACTTTAGGCTACAGCGCCTAAATAATCTCCGTCAATGATAATGCCAGAAATATAATTCGACACAATGGCAGAATAATTATGACTTTACGAATTCACGAAAATTGAATTCCACGTCTTTAGCGGTAGAATCAAGTGATAAAGCTCTGCCACCCTATTTGTCAACATTTTGATAAATGCTGTCTACATTAAGAAAATGCACCATGCCATCTAAGGTTTCAGAGTCAAGTCCAAGAATTCAATAAATGAACTAACCTACACGGAGATAGCAAAACGCTCCCCCGAGATAACAAAACTCTACCCAGAGACAACAAAACGCTCCCCGGAGACGAGTAAAATCCATCCTGAGATTGCAAAGATCTATCCCGAGATAACAAAAATCTACCCAGAGACAACAAAAATCTACCCGGAGATGATAAAAATCAATCCCGTTATAGCAAAACCTTATCCCGTGATAAAAACCGCTTAAAAACAAAAAACCTCATGTGTATCACATGAGGTTTTACTATTAGGTATTTCAAAAGCTAAAGGCCTGGGCCCAAAACTTCTGTAATTTAGAAGCTACATTTGGTAACGCCCGGGATCAGACCGTTAAGCGCCATTTCGCGGAAGGTTACACGGCTAATGCCGAATGTACGCATATATCCACGTGGACGGCCGGTTAATTTGCAACGGTTGCGTTGTCTTACCGGAGAAGAGTTTTTAGGAAGTTTTTGTAACTCATCCCATTTGCCTTCTGCTTTAAGTGTTGCACGTCTTTCAGCATATAGATCCGCTAGTTTTTTACGTTTAACGTCGCGGGCTTTCATTGATTCTTTTGCCATGTTCTTTTCTTATTTTTTAAACGGAAATCCGAATTCTGTTAATAATGCTTTTGCTTCGTTATCATTACCGGCTGATGTTACAAAGGTAATATCCATACCGTTAAGTTTGCTAACTTTATCAATATCTATTTCAGGGAAAATGATCTGCTCAGGAATACCTAAAGTATAGTTTCCTCTTCCGTCAAATCCTTTTGCGTTGATTCCTTTAAAATCGCGGATACGTGGCAAAGATGCAGAGATCAAACGATCTAAGAACTCATACATGGTGTTTCCACGCAATGTAACGCGCACTCCAATGGCAACTCCTTTACGAAGTTTAAAGTTTGAAATATCTTTTGTTGAGTAGGTTGGTACAGCTTTCTGACCTGTGATAGTGGTCATTTCTTTTACTGCGTTCTCAATCATTTTTTTATCGGATACGGCCTCACCTACCCCTTGGTTAATACAGATCTTTTCCAATTTAGGAACCTGCATTACGCTGCGGTATTTGAATTGCTCTTTAAGCGCAGGAACGATTTCTGCTGCGTACCTGGTTTTAAGCCTTGGTATATAATTTGTTGTTGCCATCTTACTTAATTACTTCTTTTGTTTTTTTAGAAATTCTTACCAGTTTACCGGTTTTTTCATCAGCTTTTTTGCCAACACGAACGGTTTTGCCACCTTCTACCAACATTACGTTAGAGATGTGCACAGCGCCTTCTTGTTTAACAATCCCGCCTTGTGGGCTTTTTGCGTTCGGTTTAGTGTGTTTAGAGATCATATTAACACCTTCAACCAAAACACGGTCTTTTTTGGTAATAATTTCCAAAATCTTACCTTCTTGTCCTTTAGACTCACCGGAAATAACTCGAACAGTATCTCCTTTTTTTAATTTAAATTTTTTCTCTGCCATTTTCGTAATATTAAAGCACTTCCGGTGCTAATGAAATGATTTTGCTGTATTGTTTTTCGCGCAATTCTCTGGCAACCGGGCCAAAAATACGTGTTCCACGCAATTCATCTGTAGCGTTTAATAATACGCAAGCGTTATCATCAAAGCGAATGTATGAACCATCCGGACGGCTGATTTCTTTTTTAGTGCGAACAACTACTGCTTTTGATACGATACCTTTTTTTACGTTGCCTGAAGGCAATGCATGTTTTACCGTAACAACAATTTTATCTCCTACAGAAGCATAACGCTTTTTGGTTCCGCCCAATACACGGATAACAAGCACTTCTTTTGCTCCGCTGTTATCTGCTACTGCTAATCTCGATTCGTTTTGTACCATTTTTTATATCTTACAGATGTATGTATTAATTATTTAGCTTTTTCGATCACTTCTACCAAACGCCAGTTTTTTGTTTTGCTTAACGGGCGGGTTTCCATAATACGTACAGTATCGCCAATTGAGCACTCGTTTTTTTCGTCGTGCGCCACAAAGGTAGAGGTTTTATTTAAGAACTTACCGTATTTACCGTGTTTTACTTTACGCTCTACAGCAACTACAATAGATTTCTCCATTTTGTTACTTTTTACAACACCCACTTTTTCTTTTCTAAAGTTTCTGGTTGCTTCTGCGCTTTCTGTTACTGTTTTATTTTCCATTTTTAATCTTAATCAATAATTATTTAGCGGCTTTACTTTTTTTAGTAAGCTCTGTGCTTAAACGAGCAACTAACTTACGCGAAGTACGTATAGTCATCGGGTTTTCTACCGGAGAAATCTGGTGGCCAATGTTCATTTTAGTTAAATTGGCTTTTTCCTCTTGTATTTTCTCTTTCAATTCCTGAAGTGAAAGGGCTTGGATATCTTTTTGTTTCATTTCCTTGTTAATTTAGAAGTATTAAACTGCTTTTTCTTCTGCGTAATCTCTTCTTACGATAAATTTAGTTACGATCGGTAGTTTTTGAGCCGCCAAGCGTAAAGCTTCTTTTGCTGTTTCCATAGAAACGCCTTCTGCTTCAAACAAAATACGTCCTGGTTTTACCGGAGCAACCCATAATTCAGGCGCACCTTTACCTTTACCCATACGTACCTCTGCAGGTTTTTTAGTAATTGGTTTGTCAGGGAAAATACGGATCCATACTTGTCCTTCACGTTTCATGAAACGAGTAATGGCAACACGGGCAGCTTCAATCTGACGAGCTGTTACCCAGCAACCTTGTGTAGCTTTAATGCCAAATGAACCAAAGGCTAATTGATCGCCACGTTTGGCGTTGCCTTTCATTTTCATTTTGTGCATTTTTCTATGCTTTGTTCTTTTTGGCTGTAACATTGTGTAAGTTTTCTATGTTATCTTAAAATTCTTAATTCTTAACTCTATTAATCTTCTTTACGTGGTGCGCGAGGTTTGTTGAATTTTGGAGCGCCTTTGTCGCCACGGTCGTTTCTTTCGTTACGATCGCCGCCTGGTCTTGGGCCGCCTTCGCGTTTGTTATCTTTTTGCATTCCCTGGTTTGGAGACAGATCACGTTTTCCGTAAATTTCTCCTTTGCAGATCCAAACTTTTACACCGATCAAGCCGTAAGAAGTAAGTGCTTCGCCTAATGCGTAATCAATATCCGCACGGAAGGTATGTAATGGTGTACGTCCTTCTTTGTACCACTCAGAGCGAGCGATCTCAGCACCTTGTAAACGGCCGGATACTTTAATTTTGATACCTTCAGCACCCATGCGCATGGTAGAACCAATGGCCATTTTAGAAGCACGACGATAAGAGATACGTCCTTCAATCTGGCGCGCGATGCTATCCGCAACTAAACGTGCATCAAGCTCAGGGCGTTTAATTTCAAATATATTAATCTGAACTTCTTTTTTAGTAACTTTTTTAAGCTCTTCTTTTAATTTATCAACTTCTTTACCACCTTTTCCGATAATGATACCCGGACGTGCAGTGTGTATAGTAACAGTAATAAGTTTTAAAGTACGTTCAATAACAATTTTAGAAATGCTGCCTTTTGGCAAACGAGCTCTAAGATATTTGCGTAAGTTAGTATCTTCTACTAATTTATCAGAAAAATCTTTTCCGCCAAACCAGTTAGAATCCCATCCTTTAATAATGCCTAAGCGTAAACCTATAGGGTTTGATTTTTGTCCCATTCTATATTATTTTTTTGAACCTATTACTAATGTTACGTGATTTGAGCGTTTTCTCATGCGGTAAGCTCTACCTTGTGGTGCCGGCAACATGCGTTTTGTCATTAAAGCGCTGTCAACCATTACTTCTGTTACAAAAAGGCTGTTTTCTTCTGGTCTTGAACCTGTTTTTTGCTCGTAGTTAGCAATTGCAGAGGTTAACAGTTTTTCTAAACGTTTTGCAGGATGTTTAGTATTAAATTTCAGGATATTAAGTGCTAAATAAACTTCTTTTCCACGTATCAAATCGGATACCATGCGCATTTTGCGCGGAGATGTCGGACAGCTGTTTAGCTTTGCAAAGTAGGTAGTTTTATTTGCCTCCTTGCGAGCTTCAGCCACTAATCTTTTTCTTTTGCCCATTGTTAATTTTTTATCTGATTATTATTTTTTATTGTGACCCGCGTGGCCTTTGAATATACGAGTAGGAGAAAACTCACCTAACTTATGACCAACCATATTTTCTGTTACATAAACAGGAACAAATTTGTTTCCGTTGTGTACAGCGAACGTATGTCCAACAAATTCCGGTGGAATTGTTGAGCGACGAGCCCAAGTTTTAATAACCGATTTTTTTCCGCTTTTATCCATTTTCTCCACTTTCTCAGCTACGTTGTGGTCGATAAAAGGGCCTTTTTTTAATGATCTTGCCATGTTTTTTGTTTTTGTTCTGAACTTCTTACGAAGCCATTAAACGATTAATTATTTTTTTCTTCTTTCTATGATGTGTTTGTTAGAAGCTTTTTTAATGTAACGTGTTTTCAATCCTTTAGATTTTAAACCTTTACGAGAGCGTGGGTGACCACCTGAAGCCCTACCTTCACCACCACCCATCGGGTGATCTACCGGGTTCATTGCTACCGGACGTGTACGAGGACGACGGCCTAACCAACGCATACGACCTGCTTTACCTGAAATCTCTAAGCTATGGTCAGGGTTTGAAACCGAACCGATAGTTGCTTTGCAGGTAATTAAGATCATACGAACTTCACCTGATGGCATACGCAATACTGCATATTTACCTTCGCGGGCAGAAAGCTGCGCGTAAGAACCTGCGCTGCGAGCTAATGCTGCACCTTGTCCAGGGCGTAATTCAATGTTGTGAATGATAGTACCTAAGGGAATATCGCTTAATAACATGGTGTTACCAACTTCAGGCGTTGCAGTTTTGCCAGACATAAGTTTAGCATCAACTTTTAAGCCGTGAGGTGCAATGATATAACGTTTTTCACCATCAGCATAATGCAATAAAGCAATACGTGCTGTACGGTTCGGATCGTACTCAATTGTTTTTACAGTAGCCGGAATTCCGTCTTTATCTCTTTTAAAATCAATAATACGGTATTGTTTTTTGTGTCCACCGCCCATATAACGCATGGTCATTTTACCGCTGTCGTTACGACCGCCAGAACGAGTCTGAGTGCCGATAAGGCTTTTTTCCGGTCTGTTAGTGGTAATTTCAGAGAAATCGCCTACCAACTTAAAACGTTGTCCGGGTGTTAGTGGTCTGAATTTTTTTAGTGCCATTTTCTTTCTACTTAAAAATTATATACTTGCGTAAAAATCTATTTTATCTCCGTCTTTTAGGGTAACAACCGCTTTTTTGTTACGGTTAACTCTTCCGATAGCAACACCTTGTGTAGTGTTACGGGTTTTAACTTTACCTACGTATTGTTGCGTGTTTACATTAGTAACCGTTACTCCGTAGATTTTTTCTACAGCAGCTCTGATCTCTAATTTGTTAGCCCTTTTATCTACTACAAATCCGTAACGGTTAAACGTATCAGCCTGAGCAGTATATTTTTCTGTGATGATGGGTTTTATTAATACTTCCATTTTCTTAGCTTAAAATATTTTCGATTACTTTTAACGAGCCCTCAGCAATAATTACGTTACCCGCGTTTAATATATCGTAAGTGTTTATATCTGTTGCATTTACAACTTTAGCACCCTGTAAATTACGAGCCGACAAATATACATTCTTATTGTGCTCTGGCAACACTAAAAGTGTTTTTTTGCCGTTTAAATTCAGGTTTATCAATAAATCGTTGTAATTTTTTGTTTTCGGAGCTTCAAAGTTGAAGTCTTCAACGATCGTAATAGCGTTATCTTTTGCTTTATATGTTAAAGCTGAGATACGAGCCAAACGTTTTACTTTTTTATTTAATTTGAAAGAGTAATCGCGAGGACGAGGACCAAAAGCACGGCCACCACCAATAAATAAAGGAGATTTCATAGAACCTGCACGAGCTCCACCGGTACCTTTTTGGCGTTTTAGCTTTTTAGTTGTACGATGAATTTCAGCACGCTCTTTTGATTTGTGTGTACCCTGGCGTTGGTTTGCCAAAAATTGTTTTACATCTAAGTAAATACAATGATCATTTGGCTCTGCGTTAAAAATGGCATCAGCTAACTCAGCTTTTTTGCTGGTTTTCTTGCCGCTTATATTTAATATTTCTGCTTGCATGATTGATTACTTCTCTATTGTTACGTAACTACCTTTAGCACCCGCAATCGAACCTTTAACGATAAGCAAGTTTTTATCGGCTATAATTTTTACTACAGTTAAATTCTGCATTTTGATACGGGTTCCACCTGTTCTTCCTGCCATGCGCATACCTTTAAATACACGAGATGGATCTGAAGAGGCTCCTAATGAACCCGGTGCACGCTGGCGATCATGCTGACCGTGCGTTGAACCACCTACACCACCAAAACCGTGGCGTTTTACAACACCCTGAAAACCTTTACCTTTAGAAGTTCCGGCTACATCAACAAAATCTCCTTCTGCAAATAGCTGGTCAACCGTTAAAACTTCTCCTAAAGCTTTCGCTTCTTCGAAGTGTCTAAACTCAACCGCTCTGCGTTTTGGAGTTGTTTTTGCTTTTTCAAAGTGGCCTTTCATAGCTGATGAAGTGTGTTTTTCTTTCTTTTCGTCGAAAGCTAACTGCAATGCTTCATAGCCGTCATGGTCTTTGGTTTTTACTTGCGTAACAACGCAAGGACCTGCTTCGATAACTGTGCATGGGATGTATTTCCCAGAGGCATCGAAAAAGCTGGTCATTCCTATTTTTTTACCAATTAATCCTGACATTTTTTGTTTTTATTTATTTTTTATTTGATTTCGTTTTACTGTTTTACAAACTCTTCTCTATTGTAATATTTTTGCGTTTGAGAATCTTTGATTTCAGATTTTTGGGTGTACCTAAACTTTGATCTCCACCTCTACTCCGCTTGGTAATTCAAGTTTCATTAAAGCATCAACAGTTTTAGATGATGAACTGTAGATGTCTAACAAACGTTTGTACGTACAAACCTGGAACTGCTCGCGTGCTTTTTTGTTTACGTGTGGTGCACGCAATACAGTGAAAATACGTTTGTGAGTAGGCAAAGGAATAGGTCCGTTAATTACGGCTCCGGTCATTTTTACTGTTTTCACAATTTTCTCAGCAGACTTGTCAACTAAGTTGAAGTCGTACGATTTTAATTTTATTCTGATTCTTTGGCTCATTTTATATTTCTATAGAAATTTTATACTTTTTCTGCTTTACCTTTTGATTTTGCAATAACATCAGCTGCTACGTTAGCAGGAGCTTCTGCGTAATGGTCAAACTCCATGGTTGAAGTTGCACGACCTGAAGTTAATGTACGTAATTGAGTTACGTAACCAAACATTTCAGATAATGGAACTTTTGCTTTAATAACCTGAGATTTTCCTTTGCTATCCATACCTTCAATTTGTCCGCGGCGGCGATTTAAGTCACCTACTACGTCACCCATGTTTTGTTCAGGTGTTAAAACCTCAACTTTCATGATTGGCTCTAACAATACCGGTTTACATTTTGGCAATGCTTCACGGTAAGCTGAACGGGCACAGATTTCAAATGATAATGCATCCGAGTCAACGTTGTGGTAAGAACCATCGTTCAGGATCACTTTTAAGCTTTGTAAAGGGAATCCTGCTAAAATACCATTAGCTAATGAACCTTTAAATCCTTTTTCGATAGCAGGGATAAACTCACGAGGAATGTTACCACCTGTAATTTGATTCACAAACTGTAATTCGCCGTTTTTAGCTACATCCCAATCTGCATCGATAGGCCCGATTTCAATGTTGATATCAGCAAATTTACCACGACCACCAGTTTGTTTTTTGTAAACCTCGCGGTGATTGGTTTTTGTAGAAATTGCCTCTTTGTATGCTACTTGCGGAGCACCTTGGTTAACCTCAACTTTAAACTCACGTTTTAAGCGGTCAACAATAATTTCTAAGTGAAGCTCGCCCATTCCGCTGATAATAGTTTGACCTGAATCCTGGTCAGTTTTAACACGGAAAGTAGGATCTTCTTCAGCTAATTTGTTTAATGATACACCTAAACGATCTAAATCTGCCTGAGTTTTAGGCTCGATAGCCACACCAATTACCGGCTCAGGGAAGTTCATTGCTTCAAGCACCATTGGGTGTTTTTCATCGCAAAGGGTATCGCCTGTTTTAATATCTTTAAATCCTACTGCTGCACCAATATCACCTGCTTCGATAAAATCGATAGCATTTTGTTTATTAGCGTGCATTTGGAAAATACGGGAAATACGCTCTTTATTTCCACTACGGGTGTTTAGTACATAAGAACCTGCATCTAAACGACCAGAATATGTGCGGAAGAAGCAAAGACGACCAACAAAAGGATCGGTTGCAATTTTAAATGCTAAAGCTGTAAATGGTTCTTTAACATCCGGTTTACGAGATAATTCTTCGCCGGTATCAGGGTTTGTACCTGTAATATTATTTTTATCTAATGGAGATGGCATTAATTCCATCACCAAATCCAACATGGTTTGTACACCTTTGTTTTTGAAAGATGAACCGCAAACCATTGGAACAATTTTATTCGCCAAACAAGCTTTACGTAAAGCTGCTAAAACCTCTGCTTCTGTGATAGTTTCCGGAGCATCGAAAAACTTCTCCATAATTTTATCATCAAATTCAGAAACGGCTTCTAACATTTTTTCGCGCCATTCTTTAGCTTCTTCAACTAAATCGTCAGGAATCGGAACAACTTTATAAGTCATACCTTTATCTTCTTCGTTCCAAACCATTCCGCGGAAGTTGATCAAATCAACAACACCGGTAAAGTTTTCTTCAGCACCGATAGGTATTTGTAAAGGAATTGCGTTACCGCCTAAGATATCTCTTACCTGTTTTACAACGGCTAAGAAATCAGCACCCGAGCGATCCATTTTATTAACGAAACCGATACGGCTTACGCTGTAATTATCAGCTAAACGCCAGTTAGTTTCAGATTGAGGCTCAACACCGTCAACCGCAGAGAATAAGAATACAAGACCATCCAATACACGTAATGAACGATTTACCTCAACGGTAAAATCCACGTGGCCGGGAGTATCAATAATGTTAATTTTATATTTATTGTTACGGTAGTTCCAGAAACAAGTTGTAGCAGCAGAAGTAATGGTGATACCACGCTCTTGCTCTTGTACCATCCAGTCCATAGTTGCGGCACCATCATGCACCTCACCTATTTTGTGGTTAACACCTGTGTAATATAGAATACGCTCCGTTGTCGTAGTTTTACCTGCGTCAATGTGGGCAACAATCCCAATATTTCTTGTATATGCTAAATCGCTCATTTTATCTTCTTTCTTCTTTTAATATTAGAAACGGAAATGTGAGAATGCTTTGTTAGCTTCAGCCATACGGTGCACATCTTCTTTCTTTTTGAATGCAGCACCTTCTTCTTTAGAAGCAGCAACAATTTCTCCGGCCAATTTCATAGCCATAGATTTTTCGTTGCGTTTGCGTGCATAACCAACCATCCAGCTCATAGCTAAAGCGGTTTTACGCTCAGGACGAACTTCTGAAGGGATCTGGAAAGTAGCACCACCTACACGACGAGAACGTACCTCAACCTGTGGGGTAACGTTAGCCAATGCTTTGCGCCAAACTTCAATTCCGTCTTCGTTAGTACGTTTAGTAACGATTTCAATTGCATCATAAAAAATAGTAGATGCGATTGTTTTTTTGCCGCTGTACATTAAATTGTTAATGAAACGAGTTACGATCGTATCATTGAACTTTGGATCCGGCAATAAATATCTTTTTTTAGCTTTCGACTTCCTCATGTTATTACTATGCTATTATTTTATTTCTTTTTTGCTGCTGCGGCAGGAGCTCCTGCTTTAGGACGTTTAGCACCATATTTTGAACGTTGTTGTTTACGTCCTTCAACACCTGCGGTATCTAATGCACCACGCACGATATGATAACGTACACCCGGTAAATCTTTTACACGGCCGCCACGAACCAATACGATCGAGTGTTCCTGCAAATTATGCCCTTCACCAGGGATATAAGCAATAATCTCTTGCTGATTGGTTAAACGAACTTTTGCCACTTTACGCAAAGCCGAGTTTGGCTTTTTAGGCGTTGTGGTGTAAACACGGGTACATACGCCCCTGCGTTGCGGAGAAGAGTTTAAAGCCGCAGATTTGCTTTTATTAGCATCTTTGGTTCTTCCTTTTCTTACTAATTGCTGTATAGTTGGCATCTTAAATCCTTTGAATTAGCTGATTTTACTACTGTTTTTAATTTTTTCCCATTTTAAGGGACGGCAAAGGTAATAATATTTTGTTGTCAACAACACTTTTTTAATATTTTATTGAACTTTTTTCAAAAATATTTTTAAACTCCCGCATTTTTCCATGTCTTTTTAGTTTTTTCGGGGCGGCAAATTTAAATTGTTTTTTTGGTAAATCAACGGAAGAACCCAATTTTATTAGGTTTTAGCTATTTGCGATAGTTTTTTTGTTTTCAATATTCAGCTTTTTTCCACAGCTAAACTATTTATTAACAATTTTGCGCAAAATGAGCTAAATCGTTCAGGCTAAAATTTCTTTTAGAATCTGTATTGATTTTATTTCTCCAAATCCCGGAATGTGCAGGCGGTAAAGTATGACCAGCAAATTTAACAAATCTGCTCGTGTTTTGGAAGTACAGCTAAAATTGCTTTTGTTATTTAGCAGCTCGCTTAAGTGAAAAGATAGCTCGCTATCGGCATAAAACGCATGATGCGGCGTTTGTGCAGTAAAATTGCCATCCTGTATATCAAATAAACAATTGATCTTGCTGTAATTATTGTTTGGATAAAAGCCTAAATATTTTGATAATTCTACCAAAAAATGCAGGTGAAAATTACTGGCCTCGTAGTCCTGATTATCAAATACAATAAGGCTTTCTGCAATAAATGTATAAAGTTCGCTGTTTTCAGGCTGTTCCCTAAGGGCTTTTACCAATATTTCGTTTAGAAAAATAGCAATTGTATTTTTTACGGGATTTGAAAAAAGATGCTGATAGATGTAAGATACATGGATATCACTGATCAGTTGGATGCTGCGCGTTTTTTTTATTTGCTCTATAAATTCTACCTGGTTAAGCGAAATGATGTGCGCCGATTTTATCTTCGACTTTTTTGAGTGCCCTACATTCACTACATAACTCTGTATGCCCTGCTGCAGGGTATATACTTTCAGTATATTTTTTTTATCCTGAAATTTTGTGTTTTGTAAAATAATCCCGTTTGTTTTTTGCTGCATGTTTTAATTCAGCACCAAAATTTTTGTCAGTTTTTTCTGAGATCCGTCAGGCATGGCACAAATAACCATATACACGCCTGAAGCCACCCGCTTGCCTTTAAAGTTTTCTCCATTCCAGGTTGCCTGTCCGCCTTCCGACGTGGTTTGATATACAAAATTACCTGATCCATCCACTATTTGCACAGAAGCACCCGATATCATGCCATGTATTAAGATTGGGCCGGTGTAACCTGGTTTTACGGGATTTGGATAAGCGTACACATCATCAAAAGCAGTATTTCCCTCTTCTGTGGTATTTTGAAAAGATTGCATGCCTTTGGCGGTTATAATAAACACTTCGCCTGTTTTACCGCTAACATTCACATTAATGATGCTATTAGAAAATAAAGGGCTGTTATCTACCGTAAAATGATAAAGTTGAGTTTGCCCATCAGATGAAAAACAGAATAACCCACTGGTAGCGGTGCCTACCCATTTGTTATTGGCCCCATCTACAAAAATAGAAGTTACCGCATCGGTTGATAAAAGCAGCTGTGTTTGCCCGTCTTGCTGCACATAGATAGGTTGTGCATCCCACCCGCTTGCTTCAGTTAAAATACTTCCCGGACTATAAAAAACATAAATACCCTGGTCTGTTCCTACCCAAATATTACTGCTTTTATCAACTGCCAGGCAAATGATATTGTTGGTAGGTAGGCCGCCTTTGTTTGCTACGTTAATGAGCTGTTTGGAATTACTGGCATTAGGCTGGCTAAAATTGCCATCATTTTTGTAGAGAAAAATGCCATTTCCAAAGGTTCCTACCCAAGCCTGCCCGGATGAATCTACCACAATTTGATTGGCATTTAATCCCCCTGTATTGCCTACCAGATAAGAAAAATCAAGGCTTGTCCAAGTATTATCGCTCTTTTTAACAGTAACAAACTGGGGATTATCATTTGTGGTGATCCATAAATTATTTGTGTAATCTGTAAAAAGGCTGGTAACTTGTATTTCAGTATCTCCAGTTCCTGCATTTCTGTAAGGTAAAGCACTGTTAGTATGTGTGTAGATAGCGGTTAAGCTGTCATTTTGCACTTCTATCAAGCCGTTGCCAAATGATCCTGCATAATAGTGGTTTTTATCATTGTAATCGAAAGCAACGCACATCAAATCGAAAATGTAATTAGGTGCCCTGGATCTGTTTATAGAGGTCCAGACATCATTCATAAATGAGAATACCCCATATTGAAGATATTCTATATATTTTAACTGATAACCTAAGTTAACCGGAGCAACAATAACCCTGTCATCTTTAATTTGTATCTGAGAACCTCCTCCATAAATTGGCCCGTTTATCTGATATTGTTGTGCCGGGGTAGTTGTATTTTTAAATTTCAATAATCCATATTGATTATTTGCTTCCCAATACCAACCTGCGTCCGTAGGATCAGGCATAACATCACTAATGTGGTATTGCGCCCCACTAAATCCAGCCAAATCACTCTGTGCTGTCATTACGTTATTACCTGTCAGATCATACGCTTTAAAGCCAATATTATCGATAACAATAAATTGTTTACTATTATCAGACACTATTATTTTACTAATCAGATCAGGACCTGAATTGAAAGGAAGGTGAGTCCAATTTACCCCGTCAAATTTATACAAGGTATCAATGTTTTGATTGGGAATAGGGTTAGGACTTAAAAGACCTGAGTAGCTTGCATATACGTTACCTCCAAAACTAACAACGCCATTAAACGTATTATTGGGTGCAGGCAGATGTGTAACCTGTGTCCAGTTGGTATAACTTGCCAAATTTGATGAGTTTAACGAAGCATAATAAATACCTTTATTGGTTGCTGCGTAAATTTTAGCTGAAGCCGAATCAACAGCCACCTGGTAAACGTTTAAATTTGTGCCTCCGGGACCAATAATGTAAGTAGCTGAAAATTCAAGCGCATCCGTATCAAAAACGGCAATACCAAAACCACAGGCCAAATAAGCCTGTTTGCCGTGAAAGGTTATGTTATTTATTATCTTATTTGTAAAATTTGTTGTGTGTAAAAGGTCTGAAACGTTAGTAGTACCACCATTTTTAATAATATCAATATTCGAATTGTTATAGGCAATTACCAATGTATTGTTGTATGGATTGTTTTTTACAATAGTAGGTTCAATATCGCTAAGCCCGTTTACTTTACTCAGTTTCTGATAGGCATTATCATCTTTATTATAGACCATAATGCATTCATTAGTTACCGCATATATCTTATTGCCCTGGTGTGTAACCGAATAAGCTTTGTTATAGGGTAAATGGTCTCTCCATTGGAAAGATTTTAATGCATTCTGCGACCTGGCACTAAAACCAAAACAAAATGCAATAATTACAAATAGGCAAACAATTTTTTTCATTGCTCTTAAAACGAAAAATTTAATCTTTTAGTATAAAAACCCCATAAATATATTGTTTTATATTTGTCTGCCCAAAAAAGGCTCCGTAGTTCAATTGGATAGAATGACAGATTCCGGTTCTGTTGGTTAGGGGTTCGAGTCCCCTCGGAGTCACAAACTTTATTCAGCTTGGGTAAAGCCGATAATTTATCAAGCAGCCTTGTTTCAAAAATCTTAACAGATACGGAAATAAGGTTGCTAAAGGAAAGAGCAAAATACCCATATTGCCATTAATTAACTTAATAAAAATTCTTCTATTTAAATTTAGAGCGGTAATTTAGCTCTGTTTTTAAGCGGGTAAATGACAATACATTTTTATAAATATCAAGGGTGCGGCAACGATTTTATATTACTTGACAATAGAAATGCCAAAATTAATTTAAGCACTGCGCAAGTAAAAAAAATGTGCGACAGGCACTTTGGCATTGGCGCTGATGGTTTAATGCTTCTTGAAAACATTTCTGGTTTTGATTTTAAGATGGTTTATTTTAACAGCGATGGCAATCAAAGCAGTATGTGCGGCAATGGAGGCCGCTGTATAACTGCTTTTGCCCAACGTTTACACATCATAAATGATAAAGCCCGCTTTATGGCTGTTGACGGCGAACATCTTTCCATTATAGAAAAAGAAACTGTTGCTTTAAAAATGAATGGTGTAAAAAGCATTGAAACTCATAGTGATTATTATTTTTTAAATACAGGCTCTCCGCATGTGGTTAAATGGGTTGAAAACATTGATCATTATCCTGTTTTTGAAGAGGGAAAAAAAATAAGATACAGCGAGCCATTTAATAGCAATGGCGGCACAAATGTTAATTTCATTGAGAAAAAAGGTAATGCATTGCATATCCGTACATACGAGCGCGGTGTAGAAGATGAAACGCTGGCCTGTGGCACAGGAGTTACGGCAGCAGCCCTGGTCAATGCGTTAGAGAGTTCTTCACAAGAAAATACTTGCCCTGTTATTTCTCGCGGAGGCGATCTTAGTGTTTCTTATACCAAACACCCCGATCATTCATTTACAGATATCTGGCTTAAAGGGCCTGCTGAATTTGTGTTTGAAGGCGATTATATTGTAAGTTAGTACTATGCTTTTACTTGCACTTATTTTATTTGGCCTTTCCGGAATTTTATTTTCTTCTCTAAAAAAATATCGTACGGCATTTTTATTGCTGTTAAGTGTTTTGGCTATCGGTGCCTTTAGCTTGCCATCTCTTGTATTTTGTTTTGTGATTGCTTCTATAAACTATGCATGCATAAAAAATGTATTTCAAAACACCTGGTTGTTTGTTGCCTGTATTTGCTTTAATCTATTTGGATTGGCCGCTTTTCATTATTACGAAATTCTTTACCAGGAATGGGGAATGGTACCTGTAATTTTTGGCGTTACTTACCTAACACTTCAATTTATAGATTACGCATGTAAGATTTACTTTAAGCAAGCCGCTGTGCCGGCCAATCTTATTCAATACACAACTGCTGCTTTATATGCGCCTAAATTTTTCATGGGCCCAATTGCTTCTTTGCCTGATGTGGAAAAGGAAATCAGTGCGAAACAAGAAACTACCAGCAACATTTATTATGGTCTAAACAGGATGCTTTTAGGGGTATTTAAAAAATTAGTGCTGGCTGAAAGTCTTGTTGTATACGTAAGTTCGGCGCTTGATTTTAAGGACGAATACCCTGCTCTCACTATTTTAAGCGGCGCTTGTTTATACACACTGCAGTTATATTTTGATTTTTCGGGGTACTGCGATCTGGCCATTGGTGCATCTGTTATGTGGAACATTCATTTACCCGAAAACTTTAATTTTCCTTTCAGGCAAAAAACATGGGCCGCTTTCTGGAAAAGCTGGCACAGCACCTTAACCCAATGGTTGTGGCAATATATATTTTTACCGCTGTATGTTTTTTTTAACAGGCTAAAATTAAATCATTTTTTGGCACAAGGCATTTGCATCCTGGCTGTATTTGGTTTTATGGCTTTCTTCAACGGAATAAAACCGGGTTTTTATATCAGCGCGTTTTTGTATGCCTTGTTTTATGTAATAGAACTTATTTTTAAAGGACAAAAGAAAATCTTTTCTTCTATATTTATCTTTTTGCTTTTTTCTATTGGCTTGTTATTTTTCAGGACACCGGATCATACTAATTATTCTTTTTTGGTAGAGCGTTTAACCGATTTCAAGAACTTTCTTCCTGCCGAATGGTTGCGCTTATACTTTGCTCCTCTTGCTTCAGGTGGCACCTTACAGGATTATTTCAATTTTTCTTTTACCCTGCTTTTATGCCTGCTATTTCTATTCTTTGAACGGAAAATAGTAGCTGTTGTTTCTCAAAATAAAATAAACTTCGGTATGTGGTTTGTTGCCTTATTTTTATTAGCTATTTGGGGCGTTTTTACTTCCGGAAACAGGTTTATATATATGCAGTTTTAGTCTGCAGGGACGACAAAATATCAATTAGGATCAAAGTTTAAAAGGAATATTAAACTTTCAGTTTTTGGCCAAGCCTTAACACTTTAGTACGGCTAATACCATTTTTCTTGCAAAGAACTGCAATAGTAGTATGATTTCTGCGGGCAATTTTATCCAGTGTATCGCCGTTTCTTACCACCACCACTTTGCCTTTACCGGAAGTTGTTTTGTAGCTTGCCGGTGCAGCGTGGCTTCTTGATGTTACCTGGTGTGCGTGTATACTGCGCAGATCGTATTTAGCACCAAAATCAGATTTGTAGATTACAAACGAGTTGTTTTTTAATTCATTTTTCTGGTAATCAACCAAATCTTCTGTATCAATGGCTTTACCTAAATAACGTATCTCAAAATGTAAGTGACTGCCATAAGAATGCCCCGTATTTCCTCCCAAGCCGATCTGCATGCCGCTAACAACCGCTTCTTCAGGCTGAACCAATATTTTAGATAAATGTGCGTAAACTGTCTCCAAGCCGTTATTATGGCGAATGATCACCACATTGCCGTAACCTCCGATAAAACGTGCAATACGCACTTTGCCGTCAAATGCTGCAACTACCGTATCTCCGGTGTGTAACCCGATATCCGTACCGTAATGCGGGCGACGATGTCTCCAGCCAAATTCAGAAGTCAACACACCTGTATAAGGCATGGTAAATCCGCAATTCCAATCATCTAATAAATAGACAATAGCAGAATCGCCGGGGAACTGTTGCTCAAATAAGTTAGGGTGGCAAGATGCTGTATCCCAGGTTCCGTATAAGTCATGCGATGGGAACATTAATAAAGAATCTACATCGTCATAAGCAATAGCCGAAGTGTTAACCGTTTGCGTGGTATCTTCTTTTTTATGCTTTTTATCGTCGGTAAGCGTTTTGTTCTTATCTCCCAAAGTGGCAAAAGACAACACCGGCACCAATAGGGCCGTTAAAAATGCTGTATGTAAAATTGTCTTTTTCACTGTTTATTTACTAAAACGCTAAAAATGCGCTTTGCAAAAATATTTTTTTAAAGTTAATATCCAAACTTTCTTTCGCCATTTTCGGGATTATTTATCATCATTAATTGTTCAATTACGTCAAAAGCATTGATTTTGTGGACTTTTTTACACAAAAGATAAAAAACTAAAAAACGTTAATTTATCGTTAAACGATTGCCATTGAACAAAAAATCTAAAAAAACAGTTTAATGCTTTACTTTTGCGGCTCATGCAAATTGTTGTAAATACACGGTTATTACTGGATGGCAAATTAGATGGCATTGGCTGGTTTAGCTATCAATCTTTAAAAAGAATTACGCGCCTGCACCCGGATGTACATTTTGTGTTTTTATTTGACAGGCCGTTCAACGAGAAGTTTATTTTTTCGGATAATATCACGCCATTGGTGGTATCTCCGCCAACGAGGCATGTTGTATTATATTATTACTGGATGCAGTTTGCAGTAAAACCGCTCTTAAACAAGCTTAAACCCGATCTGTTTTTATCGCCCGATGGTTTATTGCCGCTGGGTGCAAAATGCAGGCAATTGCCCGTGATACATGATATTAATTTTGAGCACTACCCAAAAGACCTGGAGTTTGCAGCCAGGAATTATTACCGGCACTTTTTTCCCAAATTTGCAGCGCAGGCAACGCGTATAGCTACAGTTTCGGAGTTTAGCAAAAAAGATATTTCAGAAAAATACCATATATCTCCTGATAAGATCGATGTGGTTTACAATGGCATACACGGCTACTTTGATGTTGTGAGCAATGACGTTAAAGCAGCTACCAAAGCCCGATACACCAAAGGATTTGATTATTTTGTATTTGTGGGGTCTTTGCACCCGCGAAAAAATATTTTGCGTTTAATTAAAGCTTTTCACCTTTTTAAAACAGAAACAAAATCTAATCTTAAATTGGTTTTAGCTGGAGCTATTTTTTGGGGAGAAAGCGAAATGTATGAGCTGATGAAAAAGCTGGAACTTGAAAACGAGCTGATCTTTACCGGTAGGCTTGCCAATGAAAAATTAAAAAACATCATTGCTTCGGCATTTGCCTTAACCTATGTGCCCTATTTTGAGGGTTTTGGCATACCTGTAGTAGAGGCTATGCAGTGTGGAACGCCTATTTTGGCTGCCAATACCAGTTGCTTGCCCGAAATTGCAGGCGATGCGGCTATTTATGCAAATCCGTTTGATGAATATGAAATAAAGAACGCCATGCTTACGTTATACGAGGACAGCGATCTGAGAAACGATTTAATACGTAAAGGCCTTGCACAAAAAAACAAGTACAGTTGGGACAAAACCGCACATTTATTGTGGCAAAGTATTGAGCGTACACTTTAGCAACAATTTACTACCTTTGCACGCTTTATGCTAAAAAAACTTTTCATACTGTTTACAATTGCTTTTGTGGTGGCTTCCTGCCATAAAAATGACAGCCCGGTTGGTATTGGCCTTTTGCCTCAAACCGATATAATTGGCGCCAAGTATATAGAGTTTATACCTGATTACGCATACAGCACCTATCGCAAAAACGATTCTGTATTGCCCAGTAACCGTTTATCAAACTCCATTTTATTTGGTTCTCTGAACGACCCTATTTTTGGACGTACAGACGCTTCTATTTATGCCAGTTTTGAAACAAATTATTCATCGGCGGGGCTTGGGCAAATCGATTTTGGCGTTGGGCCTCCTTCGCTCGATTCGGCTGTTTTGATATTGACATACAATTACCAGCCCGGTACATCCACTATTTTTGTAGGGGATACAACCGACCCGCTTTCTTTAGACATTTATCCTTTATTATATAACTTAAATACAGATACAACCTATTACACAACCGGAAATAATTATTACTACACAGCAGGAATTCCGGGAGTGAAAAGCGCTATACCTTATGATGCAAACAAAAGCCTGGTGTATGGCGGGCATGGTTATACATTTACACCTCATTTGGGATGGTTTAAGCCTATAAAAAAAGATACAAACGTTTACGGGCCTCCTCAAATACGTGTTCGTTTAACAGATGAGTTTGCCGAAGGGCTTTTTCCAAGCTGTATAAGCGATAATGCCAAGTTTCAGCAAACCTTTAAAGGAATGTATATTACTACCAAGCATTCTATTTTGCCTCAGCCTTCGTACGGAAGCATATTTTTTGTGTACCTGGACGGAAACAGCTACATAAATTTTTATTATCACACGCATGCCAGCCCTAATACGCAGGTAATTGCGCCGTTTTATTGCGATGGTGGAAATTGTAACCGCTTCAGTTATTTTAAGCATGATTATAACCTGGCATCTTCCGACCTGCAAAATCAATTGCGCAATTTGAACGATACCAATATTCCCAATCTTAATAAAAACCTGTATATACAAGGATGTGCGGGCGTGGGTACGGTTTTAAAATTCCCTAGTTTATTAAATTGGGTAAACAGTTTACAGAATAACATTACTATTAATAAGGCTGAATTGGTGTTAAGGACAGACCGATCTAATTCGGATTTTTACAACCTGACTAATTACCCGCTTCCGGGGCGTTTATACCTGGAAGGAGATACCCTGGGCGGTCCCCGCGGATTGATTGAAGACCCTTATAACTTTGGCGGTTATTACGATTTGGTGAACAACCTATATACAATTGAAATTCCGAATACAGTGAGCCAGATCGTAAACGGAAAAACACAAAGCACCAAGTTTTACTTAACCGAATACAACGGCGCTTTATTCCAGGAAAGGCTTGTGATCACAGGCAATCAAACCCGCCCGCAGCAACCTGCGCCTGTTGTGCTGAGGATCTGGTATACAGACCTTACCACCAAAAGAAATCATTAGTTTTTTACAACGCCTTTAAAGCGTATTTTTTGAGGTGACCCGGTACCGTTGCTAAACACCTCAACTGTTCTGTCTTGCCTGTCGTATGTGGGCGAAGTATCAAACACGACCTCTATATTTGCTGTTTTGCCCGGCAGCACAGGTTCTTTTGAAAAAGATACTTTTGTGCAGCTGCATTCTACTTTGGTTTCTGTGATTAATAAGGGCTGGTTGCCTGTGTTTGTAAACTGATACGTAAGCTTTACCTGTTCTCCTTTTTTTACAAAACCAAAATTTTGTTTGGCATTTGTAAATTTCAATTGGGCCTGTGCCGTTAATTTAACGGAGCATACCAGCAATAGTAAAGCAATTGTGTTTTTTACCATGAAAAGATCTTTATGCAATAAGCTTTGGTTCGATCCAGGCTACGGCTTCTTCTATGGTTAGAAATAATTTGGTAGGCGTTAGCGGTTTAAAGAAGTTAATGAAGTTCTGTGCGTCTAAGCGGGATGCCGGGTTTGTAGTTACGATGGCACGTGCTACGATATTATCTTTTTCGGGGCTGCGCTGGCTGACAATAAATTTGAAAAACTCTTTGGAAGGGGTGTATAGCTTAGAGGCGTTTATAATGGTTGCATAGGGGCCGTTGCCTGAAAGTGCTTTTACGGCGTCTAAGATCTGGATTCCTTTTTCTACGTTAATGGTTTCTTCAATTACACTATCTACGCATATAATGCTGGGTTTTATAAGGGAAACGCATACAAAACCTAAATCTATTTTTTGTGATATCTTGTGTTGAGCAGACATAAATAAAGTGCTTTCGTCGCCTAAAATTACGACTTAATCTCTATTTATCAAAATTTCATCTGCAATTTAACATTTAGCTGGCGCCCCGTTAAATAGTTGGGAACTCCATATTGTGTGCCTGTGGTTGCTGTTATCCAGGTGTAGGATACGGTGTTGTTTACGCCCAGTAGATTCATTACTTCTAAACTAACCCAGGATGATTTTATATAGTGAAATACATTGTGCTTGGATAATGGCTTGCTTTCTTTAATAAGTTGATACGAGAAGCCTATATCAACACGGCGGTAGGCGGGGTAACGAAAGCTGTTGCTCATTTGTGTTTTTTCTCCCAGTATGGTTACCGGCAAACCTGTTCCGTATATAAAGTTAAGGCTAAGCTTTGCATCGGGGTATTTGGGTAAATGATCCTGGAAGAACATGTTGAATGTTACCAATTGATCGGTTGGGCGCGGTATCCAGCCTTTTTTATTGAACACGCTGTCTTTTTTTTGTGTAACGGATATGCCGGGGTAAAAGGGTTGCCCGAATTGGTCTGTATAGCTGTAAGAGCCTAAGCCCGCAATCTTTTCGGCGGTGTGCATTACGCTCATGCTGATCCACGATTCAACGGTTTTAATGAATTCGCCGTTTAAACGAAGGTCTATGCCGGTTGCATATCCTGTTGAGTTGTTGTTTCCGTAGTAGCGTATCAGTACATTATCCACATCATAGGGAATTAGGTTTTTCATTTGCTTGTAATACAGGGCTCCCATAAACTTAAAGGGGCGTTTCCACATTTTAAAGTTTACATCGCTTGAGAGAACATAGTGTATAGATTCCTGGGCTTTGATGTTGGGGTTGATCTCGCCCTGCAGGTTGAGCATTTCCCTGAATAAGGGCGGCTGGTAATAATAGCCGTAGGAAGCACGGAATACCCAATCGTGTTTCCAGTAGGGTGTGTAGGCTAAGGTGGCACGGGGACTGATCACGTTTTGTTTATTAAACGTCCAGTAGTTGCTGCGCACGCCCAATGTAAAGGTAAGGTTGGAAGTATCTTTTAGCTGCCTGTCTAAAATGTACTCGGCATAGCCCATTGCACGCGTGGTGTTTAGGTTTGTTTGCGATTTGAGCACATAAGGCAGGTCGACGGTTTGCGGATTGCCCTGCGGGATGCTGTAGCCTGCAGAGTCTAGATAGTTCCACTCGCTCATTTTATTGGTAATAATTTCCTGCTGGGCACGTGCGCCCCATAGAAACGTTTGGTGGCGTTTCATGTATTTTCCTTTGTGCTCGGCGTTGATGATGGTTGCATTTAAATAATCGCGCCCGTTGTTGATGTAGGTGCCTATGCCCAGGTTGTAGGCTGTTCCACCAAAGTTGGCGCTTCCAAAATCGTTGTTGAGCTGGTTGATGTAGTACTGGCCTTGTATGGTAAAGGTTTGGTCTTCGTTATCGCGGTAAGCGGATGTAATGAATTTAAGGCTAAGGCTGTCTTTGGGCTTATAGGTGGCTGATATGGAGCCGAAGTATGTTTTGTAATCGCTTATTTCCTGTCCATCGAAATATACATTGAAGCTTAAGGCGTTCTGGAAGGTTCCGAAGGTGGTTTGCCTGTCGGTTGGCACTACGAGGTATTTGTTATCTGAGATCATGGCGAGGCATTCTACCATAAACTTGGGAGATATATCGAAGGTGAGGTGTGCCTGTACGTCGTAAAAGCTGGGTTTGTACTCGCCCTTGGTGTCGAGCGATTTTAGCACGTATTGTGTGTTGCGGTAGCGCGCGCCTATTTGCCAGGAGAAGAGCTTGTTTTTGGTAACGTCTTCTACGCTTACGCTGCCGCCCAGTAAACCGCCTGCTATGGATGCGGCAAACTCGCGGGGCTTGCGGTATTGGACGTCTAACACGGATGACATTTTATCGCCGTACTTGGCTTCGAAGCCGCCGGAGGAGAAGTTGATACTTGACACCATATCGGGGTTTGGAAAGCTGAGGCCTACCTGCTGGCCTGTTGCTGCCAGAAAGGGACGGAATACTTCCACATCGTTTACGTAAACTAAGTTTTCGTCGTAGCTGCCTCCGCGCACGGAGTAGCCGGAGCTGAGCTCGTTGCTGCTTTGTACACCTAAGCCCTGGGATAATAATAGCTTGCTGATGTCGGGTGTTGGGCCTGCGAGCCTGAAATAGTCTTTGGGCTGGATGTAGATCATATCCTGCTTGCGGTTTTCGCCGGTAACGGTTACGTCTTCTATAGCGTTCTTAAAGACCATTTTGGGGTTTACGGTAATTTTTTCGTTGGGCTTTGGGGTAATTTTTACGGCGCTTATTTTGTAACTGAGGTTGATGAAGTCAACTTCGGTTTCTTTGCCTGCGGCGGGTATGGTTATTTTGTATTTTCCGTCGGCATCGGTAAAGACGGGTGTTGTATGCCCATCGGCGGTAACCACCTGCACATCTTGTATGGGGTTATCGTTTTCGTCGACTACCTTACCGCTAACAGTGGCTGTTTGGGCGTGTAGTGTGGAGATAATAACCGCACAAAAAAACAATATTTTAACAAAACTTGTCTGCAAAGACGACCTAACGCACATAAGTTACAAATATTGCATTTTTTTACGGGATTTAAGAATTGTACTATTTTCTTTTGTTTTGAAGCAAAGGAAACAAAGTTTGGGGCTGCTTTATGTTGAAGTTTTTTTATGTTCTTTTTTCTTGATAAAAAAGAACGAAAAAATCAAGAACGTCCGATGGCAATTCGCACAGGCTACTCGGGCGCCGCGGACGTTCGGGCTTACGCGCTGCTTCGAATTGTCTTTTTTCTTTTATTTAATGTTTGGTGTGCTGAAGGTATTGCGTGAATGTTTTTCTTAAAAATATTTTGTACTTTCTTTTGCCTTGAAGCAAAAGAAACAAAGTTTGGGGCTGCTTTATGCTGAAGTTTTTTTATGTTCTTTTTTCTTGATAAAAAAGAACGAAAAAATCGAGAACGTCCGATGGCAATTCGCACAGGCTACTCGGGCGCCGCGGACGTTCGGGCTTACGCGCTGCTCTGAGGGGAAATTTTCTGCATAGGCTATGGGTGTTGTGCGGCTTGACCGCAGAAATTTGATCGTGCGCCCTTGAAAAGTATAGTAGCGCCCCTAAGAACTGAACGAGCGCCCCCGAAAAGTATAGTAGCGCCCCCAAGAATTGAGCGAGCGCCCCTGAAAAGTATAGTAGCGCCCCCAAGAATTGAGCGAGCGCCCCTGAAAAGTATAGTAGCGCCCCTAAGAATTGAGCGAGCGCCCCTGAAAAGTATGGTAGCGCCCTCAAGAACTGAACGAGCGCCCCCGAAAAGTATAGTAGCGCCCCCAAGAATTGAGCGAGCGCCCCTGAAAAGTATGGTAGCGCCCCTTTGTTTTAAGGTAGCGCCCGCTTAAAGTATGATAGTGCCGGCAAGAATTAAGCGAGTGATCTTGAAAAGTGCAATGGCGTTCTAAAGATTTAGCTATGTGCTACAGGGTTTTGAACGAGTGCTTATAAAATTATTATATGTTCTTTTTCCTTGACGAAAAAGAACCAAAAAGTCAAGAACGTCCGATGGCAATTCGCACAGGCCACTCGGCGCCGCGGACGTTCGGGCTTACGCGCTGCTCTGAGGGGAAATTTTCTGCATAAGTTATGGGTATGTTGTATGGAGACTGAGTTGTTTATGGTTGGTGAGAACATCAACAAGGCAGACATGATA
>Ga0134128_10000414_pt1 | contig 59493 bp, 104 predicted proteins | sample KB31754_FD_96462 | JGI IMG/M metagenome (GOLD analysis project Ga0134128, IMG submission 96462) | Terrestrial soil microbial communities with excess Nitrogen fertilizer from Kellogg Biological Station, Michigan, USA - KB3-175-4 | ecosystem: Environmental > Terrestrial > Soil > Unclassified ... | reverse complement strand
TGTATACTTATATTAGGAAGATCTCCCCTCATGTATAAAGTATCACCCCACTGACAAGTGGGGTGATCCGTATATATTGGTTTAGATCCGTAATAATCCATTACGGTTATTGATTCACGAAATTCCCCGTTTGGAAATAACCACCCTATTACACCCTGTTTATCAGGATGAAATAAATAGCTTTTTGTATCTCCTAAAGTATCTATAAAAAGTCCAGGAAGTTTTACACAAATAGGCGGCCTTTTATCTTTGTAATATGTGTTATAAGAATTAGTCCATCCTATATAGGTAGACCAATGTTTAGGGTTATCGATAAAAAAATATGTTCCTGGTTCTAAGTTGTTATCTATTTTTGCTAGTGTATCTACTGACCAATATTTTTTCATATGATTCAATACATTAGTATTGGAATCCTTGCGTCTATACAAAAGATTACTGGAATTTGTTCCTAGATAACGTAATTTGAATTGTTTCATGTATTAGCGCCTTTACTTCCATGATAACAGTCAGATGAAGAGGCCATACCTTTTATAACTTTTTCCCCTACGGTACGATCCCTTGCTGCGTCCCTCGCTATACAATCTTCAATGCTGGTTATCATTTGTACATATTGAATCTCCGTATCCGGCATAACTAATTGTATATAATCAATCATTTCATTACGTTTATCTTTATAAACATTGGTATCATCAGAGATAACATCATACCCTAAAAGGAGTAAATGATAGATACAGGCATTACGTAATGATCTATTCATTGCCTCATTCTTTTTGGAATATGGTCCTGTAAAATCTACCATTTCACGAAGCGTGTCTCTATTGACACGCTTCGTGTTTGGATGTTTGGAGATGTACTCTTTACTCCAAAACGTTTTTCCCGAACCAGGCAAGCCTATTAAAACAATTAATCTTCCCATATTAATTCATATCTATTGTAAAAGATAGACTATTTTTTTCTAAAACGTCCATTACTGATTTGGGAATAATATTACTATAAGCCCCTTCTTTTTCCATTACTATAAAATCTCCATGTAATGCATGTTTTACTACAGTGCCTTCCTCAGTTACACAAGGCACAAAACTAATTTCCATTCTATCATTAAAATACCCCCTGAATGTAGTTGTAATGGCAACTATTTGGGGCTTAGTAGACTCAAATAATATTCTCAACGCTTCAGCAGCAGTAACAACAGGTGAATCTCCTACAACGAGTTGTGGGACTCCTAAGTTATATATAACACTGTAGAAAAGAGGGTATTCATTTGCCAAAGCTTCGATAAACTGATCAGCCCATACTTTACCTTCCAGTAAGTCTTTACTTACAGTATCATCCATTTCTACATCACTGTATGAATTATACATAAGATTACGACCATATTCAGGATCAATTTTCAATGCATAAAGATAATTTCGTAAAGGATGGTTGTTTTCTATACCGTCTTTATTAGTTCCCCAACCAACTGTTTGGCCTACTATTTTTGTGGATTCAAACCCTCTCAAGAATTTCTCAAACCCTGATTTATTTACCGGCATGTGTAACTCCATAATGCCTTTCCAAGGCATACTTGGAAAAAATATCAACAGGCTTGTTGTTGATATCAACAACAACAAATTCTCCTGCTTTTGCATGGCCGACATTTTGACCCTCTACAGTGTCTATTTCCCCATCTACAGGAACATAATATCCTTTTTTAATAGAGGTAATGGTTACATATTCAATATCCGGTACTGTTACCCCTGCTAAAACTCCTAAACAATCACCCGCATTTACTACTCTACTGACGGAAGGAATCTCAAGAACAGGTTCATATAAATCATTTAAAACAACACCATACTGTACAGGATAACCTAAGGCTAAATTCTTATAAAATTCTTTTGCCCAAGGCATCGTATTCACAACATTCGTATTTTCTAAAAGATGTCTCTTAACTATACTATCATAAGCGTTATATTCTAAATCCGTGGGATATAGATTAGCACGATACTGTGTTGAATAAATCCAATTACGTAATACATGACTATACATAACACCATTTTTATTTGTACCCCAACCAGTACTGCATCCTACAATTTCGCGGGGCTTAAATAAGTTTAGCCATGCACTAAATCCCGCCTTGGATAGATTTGTATTTAATACTGCTTCCATATTTACCCACGCTCCTTTTCTTCAGCAAGATATTTAAGGGCATCGGCCCGTAGTTTTTCTAAAAACTCCCGCTCTTTGGGAGGCATTTCCTCAAGCTGCATTTCAACTATCTCATTCATTGTCTCCATCTGCTGATCAATAAAATGGAGATAGTTGATCATATGAGGAACATGGGTAGAGTTAAAGATAAACAACTCTTGTAAACACAAATTGTACATGTCAAGGGTCTTGATCATACTCTCCCATAATTTTTGGGTATTAGTCTCGTTAGGATCAATCATGGGTATGGAGAACATCAATTGATGTGTTAATTTACATAATCGATCATATTCTTCAGCGACTTTAATAATATCAACTGGAGAGAACATTTTATTATACAGTGCTTCCTTATAGGAAGGCTCTAATTTAGGATTCTCTTGCGACATACAACAAACTTTCTAGAGGATCACCCTCTTTTATCTTATTAATTGCTTTCAATACACGCTCTCGATATATTTTCCTTCTAAAAGGATTTAAAGAACAACAACGGCGTAAAACTTCTCCCAATTCTGGAGCTATTTTAAATCCCGCCCAAAGATTTGTTCCATTTTCATCGTTAAACGATACCATACCTGTATCAGTACCAACTTTAAGATTATACTGAGGCTGAGCAGCATAAGTAGGTAATGTGGATGTAATGTAATGAACCAGCGGATTATCTTCAATATTATACATCCTTCCTAAATATGTTTTTTTCGGTAATGCTTCCACCCATTCCTCTAACTCATCAATATCTAAAGGCAGAGTCGCCAGTATTAATTCACTCATATCCCATGTCCCGCAAAATAGCTAGTGCGTCAGATTTGTACATACAACTATCGTACTTATGTTTGGTACGATCAACTGCCTTGACCACAAATTCCATAACTTTTAAATCATTATGGAAACACCAATGCCATGCACCCTCAGTATCTTTATACTGAAAGCTACTAACATACCCTTTAAACTCAACACCTGGGTACTTATAGGCTAATACATTATGTATAGGACAACGTACACAGTCCTCCGGTTGTCCGATAAAACTGTCCAAAGAAGGTTGGGCATGAATATATGTCATTAAATCATCAAAAGATATATTATACGACCCCATTCTCAACTTCCTCTCTACTCATTCTTATTAATATAGGTAGTATATCGGCCTTGGTCAGCGGCTTATTATGGCCCCAAGAATCAATTTCTCTCATAAACATGCGTAACGGATTGTTGGGTTCCAATAACTGTAGCACATTATCCTTTCGCATGTCCACGGCATACATAAGTATGCCTGGTCTAGCTTGAGCAAATTTCGCTCCTAATGAACGTATATAATATGCTATAGGGCATGTTCCACATTCTGCGGTAAATCCTATTATAGCATCATTTTCCTGGGTCATGACCCAGGAAAAGAACCCTGCAATATCAATAGTTAAAGTGTTGGACATAACAACCCGGCTTCCAATTTATCTAGATATTTGTTTAGTCTATTGTAAGGAATATAATTCCAATTTTTACTGGTATTGTGTATCAACCATATAGCATCCTCCCTGGTAAGAGAACGGGGAATTATATTTTTGTGGTCAACCAATTCTATAGCCTTACAGATAAAATTGGATAAATGCTGATCATTATGGGGCATATATGCCCCATTAATGGATATATGGGTAACATATGCTGCCACACGTTGATTGGGATATTTAAACTCCAAAAATTTAACCATCGGACATAATGTAGAGTCGGAAGGATTTCCCAAATCACTACCCGGTTCCAACGATTGTACCCACTGCCTGAATTCTCGAAAAGATATAGTAATATCAGGATTATAAGAATTATAATCCGAAAACTTCAACCTGCCGAGTAGCTTCGTTATTTTATCAAACATTAATATCCTACTTTTGATGTACATTTTTCATATTGTACACGATATAACGGTTTGTAACATGATTGGCATAACTGTGATCCAATCTTTGTTATATGCCCCCTTCGTGTAGCTTTTAATCTACGTAATCGGGCATAATGTGCCGCCCAATCTTCGGTGGTTGGTGTATATTCCCATGTTTTATCCACCGTCTTACTCCATAAAAGTATGGGCGGGGATTTTAAAATCCCCGCCTCTTGATTTCACCAATCTTGGCTATAGCTTCCAATTTGGTCATACCAGGATCAGGATGGAATCCAGATCTACGAAGAAACCACAATTGTTTATTCGTAGCCAACTCAGCAATAATGGTTCCTGTTACAGCTTCCAAATCAGCTTTCGCTGTTTTTTCCACTGTGATTAGATCGCTTGCCTCACCTTTGGTTAGGCTGTCCAGACCTTTAGTGATACCGAATCCGGCAAGCATTTGTTTCTGTGAGGAAGAAATAGGATCATCCCGCCATCGTGCATTTTTATCCACCAGATGTGACACACGATTATTGCGGATAAAATCCTCCGCTATATTCTGAGCGAATTCAAGGCCGATGTTGGTTGCCAACGCAATACTTTCTCGATTGCGTGTAACAACAACACTGTATAACTCTACCTCACTCTCTTGATCCCGATCACCTTGTCCCAAAGGGATCGCCTCAGCTCCCGGAATTGTTTTCCGGGAGTCGCCATCCTGGTTGGCGAGGCGGTACGCCCTGTGGACTTTAATAATCCCGTTGGCAAGTGAGAGGATGAATGAACCATCTTTTCCTTGTAACCAATGGAAGCCTGTCTGTACGGGAAACATATCAACGGGGATAGCTACACGATAACCAGTTGCCCGTTCCTCCTCTTCCGCTGCAAGTTTATCTTTCAGGGAAAGAGCTTTGGTAATGGTTGCGGTCTTCTCTACCAAATCTCCTTCTACATCAAATAACGATGCGGCGGATACAATCTTGTGCCGTTTTCCCAATACAACACCGCATACATCAAGTAATAGGCACACCGACTTGCCGGGATATTTCCGTAATCCACGACCTAAACATTGAATAAATTTGGTCGTGGATTTTGTAGGACACGCCATGATAACACAGTCAATATCAGGCGCATCCCACCCTTCGGTAAGAAGGGCACAATTACACAGTACTATTGTTTCGCCCCGCTGAAATCGTCCCTGTTTTTCAGCACGAATAATTGGACTATCCGTACCATCTATTGCTTCAGCGGGAACACCCTGACGTACAAATTCAGCAGCAGTTTTATATGCTGCCTTAACCGTTGTGGTAAACACAACGGTTTTACGCCCCATTGCATGTTCTTTGTAACCTTGTACCACATGATAAGGAGTATTTGCCTTATCAAGGGCTGCATCCAATTGATCTACGGCAAAGTCACCAGCTACCGTTCCCACGGCATCAAGATTTGCCTGAACCTTAATTGCAATGCATTGGATATCTTTAAGATACCCGCCCTTGATCATATCAAGAATATCATCCTGGTAACAAATATTCTGATAAGTGTCTCCTAATACTTTCCCATCTTCGCGGCGTAAGGTGGCCGAAACTCCTAAAAGTTTCGGGCCATCTTCAGTAAAACACCCTAAACCTTCCAACACTTTTTGGTATCCATCACTCGCTCCATGATGACAATTATGTACTACAACACCGTTTGCTACATAGGTATGGGTGTCTGCAACTTCGATATTGTAGACAAAACCATCTGGACACAATTCTCCAAATCCGTCATAACTTTCTGATTCGAGAATCTCAACACTGTCCACCCGCGAGATTCCAGGAACACTTGTTTCTTCCGATCCTGCTCCTGTCTCTTTAAAGCTTGATGAGATAGGCCATCTATCTCTATTGCCAGTAGTAGATCCGACAATGCTAAATCTATCTTGTAATGAGTGGGATAACCGGACTGACGACCGGTTTTTGTTCTGTAAATATACTCCGATATTAGTGTCGGAATATTCTTCAACAGTAATTCCTGAGGAATTGGCATAGGTTTCCCGTTGCCCCCTTGAATCACCGGCTTGTGGCCGATTTTTTTCAAAGTTTCGGACATCTTTATACGGCATTCCTCCGAATGCATCGGGTTGTGAGATTTCATTCTCTCCGATGCATATTTGCGATTTGTTTTCGCCATAGTCAAAGAACTGACTACCTGGCAATATTGCCTGACACATTCCTTGCTGCAATAAATCCTTCCCTTTTTTAGGAAAGAATACTTCTGATGCTCTTTCACGCAGGTAAAAGGCATCTTGCATTGCGTACATGTTGCCTGAAAAGGTACTTTTATCGACATATATCTCCGTATCTACTGATAGGTTTTTAGCTGAAACCCATCCAGTAGGCGTGGCGAACGGATGATTTTCAGTACAAATAATAGTTGCACCGCCAATCATCAATCTAACCATGCGATTTGGAGCGATTCTTTGCATTAAAGATACAACGGTGCTGCACACCATGTTACCACTATTTTCATCCCATGTCAAGACTTTATCTCCCGACATAAGATTTTCAATAGCTATTTCTCCATATGGAGTTGCTATAGATGTACCCTTTGGGAAGCATTCATCTATAATGATCGTATCCGCCCCAAATTTAATTAGATCGGATAGGCGATTCTCCCGTACAGCCGTTTGGATAGATACAATAAGTATCTGACTACCGGAAATCTCATTTCGGGCGGCTTTTACAATACCAACCTGGAATTGATCTCCCGCTACCGATTCAAACTTATCATATGCTTGCTGAATAAGATCGTCACGATGAGCGAAAATAATAACCTTATCCCCTTCTTCAACAGCATGTTTCGCTATCATGCTGAACAAAATAGTTTTGCCCCACGCAGTTGGGCACTGAACGGCGGTTCTTTGAATACCGCCGTTCCAATCGTTATAAATAGCATTAAATGCAGCCACTTGGTACGGACGTGGTGTAATTTTGACACTGGCGGGTATCAGAGGTACTGAATCCATCGGTACTAGTTGACTACGCATTTTTTCACTACTCCCTATTGAGGCAGAGTTGCCACTTATAATTCCACATCGGATACGACAGTCATATTTGGAATGGCAAATGCCCGTATTTCGGCGTTTATCTCCTGTACAAATTTATATGCATTATAATTCAAATCCATGTCGAAATTCAATGCATACAAGTGAGGATATATATCGAATAATTCTTGCTGTGTCGCTACCCTATTCACCCTTTGGATAGCCTCCTTAATTTCAAGACTATCAATAAAGGCTGCATTGTAAAATTTCCCCTGTGCCACAAGATATGGAAATAGATTCATGGGGTAGAATATTCTGGCGGAAGTAATTCCTTTTTTGTACCCATGAATCTTGTGATGATAAAACGCTAATGGATTTTCGGACTCTGTTCCGAAAATACCACGTAGCTTGGGAGGAATATTGCCGCCCAAAACCGTATTCAACCTTTCATTTACCCAAGACGAATACTCGCACCAACGAATAAATGGACGCAATGGGTCGAAATATTGAGTATTTTGAGTAGGAATATTGCTGACCAGTGTTGACTTCATCACGATTCCCCTCTAATGAGAATATCATATCTTGATAGGCCATGTTAGCAGCTATCTTGTAAAGATATGTATCTTCCTCCTGTGGGATGGAAGATACATTATGTGTTCTCAAATATTCCGATCTCATTTCACTGAATATCTGATTTCTGTTATGTTCAGGATCAATCATCTGTATTCAATCACATATGCATCTTCATTATTCTGAAGAATTTCGTGTGTTGACTTAGTGTGATCATGCTCAACTCCCAACAACTCATTCATACGGCCATTTGAATATGCAACATTCAACAGCGCTTCTAATTCCTCAAATGGAATTATTACATATCGATCCGCATACCCACCGATTGTATATGCGTTCTGCTCCATTTTTTCCTCCAGCCCTTATTGTTTGTCTCATATGTATAGTATACCAGAGTAACAACACTGGCGCTGTATAGTGGTATACAGCGCCAGTGTAAAGAATTATACAGATGCTAGGATCATCTTAGCCCGTAGCCCCCTTGGGGCGAGGGTTGCCGTCCTAGTCGGCAAGTTGTTGCGAAAGCAACAACCTAGCTGTTGCTGTTATCTCCGCCGCGTTTGTTTCCCCATCATCATATCCACATGATTTAACCTCAAGGTAAAATTGATCAGATAAACTTGGGGCTGATTTATAACCCAGTAATCTATCCATCCAGGATAAAGCTCTTGCTGTCTCAGTAAGGGGTGTGTTACTCACCCATCTGCGTAAAGGATTGGATAACAAATCACAATACTCAAAATCAATAAGATATGATTGATATGTTTTCTCATCCACCCGTACATTCATATCGTGTAAATCGCCATGAACCCTACCAAGGGTGTGAAGATAACTTAAACCTTCAAGCATACTAAGTACTACAGTATGCTTTTCTTTTTTTGTTAACTCATCTCTTCTGTAAGCGAGATCAATAAGATCACATGTCCCTAAAAATGGGGTAACTAAACGTCCAGTATAACATTCCCACCAATCCAGCCCTTTTTCAAAAGGATCATTCACATCAGCAATCCAATAATCAAGGGCACGAGTAATATTTGGATGATCCAATTGGCAGAGTATATCATATTCATCCTTAGCTTTATAACGACGAATCAATACTTTTTGATTCGTCGTGTTATCTACAGCATGAACAAGGGCATCTCTGCTTTTATCCGTTACGCTATAGCGTAACGGAGTCTTTGACTTTACAGTGCTTTTAGGCATTACTTTCCTCCAAAGCCTTTACCTTAAAGGCTTTATATTCCTCAAGCAGAATAGCATCTGCGAATTTGTATACAAGATCTATGTTTGCTTCATCGTGTGGATCATCCAGAGTATTCCAATACTCTTTTATCTTCCAGATAAAATTACCTGTGAGATTATTGTAAATATAATACTCTCCGGTAGTAAGAGTATTAAATACGTCAGCGGCTCTCATGATATCGTCTAATGCACGATACATGGTAAATGTGTCAGCATGTTCAAAATCAATAATAAAGCCTTCACCCTTATCATTCATTCGCATATTGTGCATATGCAAATCTCTATGTGCCCAACCCTTTTTATGAACATGTTTAACAGCATCTAAAATATCTTGGGTAACACTATAGGCAATATCGGCGGACATATGGTGCCCATAAAAGTTAAAATGCTTAGCTACTTCGCACTCGCCAAGGTATGATATTACAACGTTTTCAGAATCTTCATCATCGTCTTCGTCATCTTCGGATGAGCAAGAGTCATTCAAAAAATAGTGTAATGATTTGGGAATTGAGGGATGATCAAAATAATTCAACATTTCATCTTCCCTGTATGCTTCATAATGTTTGATTACGACCTTGCGTAACTCTGCAAGGTCGTATGATGGAATAAGTAATGCTTGATTCGCTTTATTGTACTGTGTGTCAAACGCAGCGAAAGCACTTCCCCACATCTCGTCTTGGACAGGAATAAAACGACCAGCTATTAATTCCACTTTTTTCGCCCTCCAAAGGCTTGATTAAACTCAGGTACTATCATAAGGCAAATCCGCATCCGTGTATGTATAGGAGGATACAAATAATCTGTATACTACGTTACAATTACTCTGCTCTTATGATTTATTGACGCTCATGGTATAATGTAAGGGTGATTAATAAAGGTATACCTCCACTTTTATTATATCAAACGGCTTTGCCGTTATAAGACCAGGGTTGAGAGTAATTCCACTTTATCGTGACTCCTGAGCTTTTATAAATCGTGACTCCTCACACGATTTATAAAAGTTGTCGCCAAGGTGCGACAACGGCAAAGCCGCTCACACGATAGATCGGTCACTCCCCTGGTTTTTTTATGTCAATTAAATTGATATAAAAAAATTGCCCGTAGGGCAACTCCGTCCGCAGGACTAGGAGCCTGGTTTTTTTATTATTTAAGCTCTCCAAGAGAGCTTAATATTATTCTTTGTTTAGCTGCTATATCTTTCAGGTTTTCTCTAAAGTCTATTAAATCATCATCTCCATATAATAATGCTATGGCAGCAAGCTCTAAGTCCTGTGCTCTGGATAAATGTTTTTGACACTTAATAACCTCCTCCAAGGCTTCTATATATAAAGCTAAAGCTTTCTCTTTATCTTCCTTTGATGTCTTCATAAGATACTCCTTTAAATTGTACAAGGCAGAGTTGCCACTTAAGGTACTCTTATATATAAGGTAATAATTCTTATTAACTAATACTGATTAAGTATTAGTTAATAAGGTAGTAGTATATACCTTAGTAATAGTTATTATATTACTAAGGTATATATAGTATAAGTTTAGATAGTTATACTATGATCATTTCTATCTTATTAATATTACCTTAGTATATAAATAATATAGATAAAGAATAGAGATAAGTATGTATAGAGTAATACTATAAGTATACTTACGAAGTAATGTATACTTATAGTTAATAGTATTACGTAGATACTAGTAATAATACAACATAAATAATATATTCATATATAGTTATATATGATAATAGTGTATACACTATAATTCTTATACAGTTATAGTATATTCTACGTAGAATATACTATATTACTACTTCTATTAACCTTTATAACTCTAAGTACTACGTACTTAGAGTTATAAAGATCCTTATACTTCTATATACTTAAGGATATAGAAGTATAAGGGTATATAAAGTAATAATATATAAGACTCTATAGTATATATATAATACGCGCACCTGCGCGTAACAGTAACCTTTTTGCACCCCCCCCCTAAGGGGCTTTGAAAGGGCTAATCGGCTGTGTGGTCAGATCCGTTATGATTGTGCCGCCCAGCGTAGTGTATAAAGTGTGTTACAGTTTATTTAAACTATCAATTATGGGGTAGTTTTAAATCAATATATAATCTATACATACATTAAAGTAAACAAACGTTTACTTTAATGTATGGGGAAAATTAGAAACCCGATCAAAATCCGAATAAAACAAGTAATTACTTGTTTTATTATTTGTCCCTGGAGGAGTTTTTATGGGATTTTATTAGCTGATAAGATTATCAGCGGAGTATCTTCAAGAATATCTATCCTTTTCCCGTATCATGCAAGCTTCCACACTCCTAATTCTTACTTGATAGTATTCCCCACAGCTTTTTATCATAGCATCATGCGCTGCCTGGTAAGTAGAATAGCTGGGAAATACTATTTCCCAGCTAGAATGCTCAGTTGCCTTGTATTCAATAAAAAACCTAGTCATGGTCTTCGTATACCTCTATATATACTACTATTAAACCTAGGCCCCTTACGAACCCAGCTATGGAGTTGTAAGGGGCCACAACTAACTTAGTAGCTAGGATCGTAAGCAGGTTTGTACTCAGGATCGTAAGGGCTTATGGGTTCGCCGCTGTCCAGTCCCAAAGATCAACCTTCTCGTAGACAATGCTTCGTATCATATCCGCTACACTAATATTTTTATTATCTGCTACGCTTTGACTCTCTGCCTTAAGTTTGATTGTCTCCACAACAGAATTGGGGAGACTAATGTTTACCTGCACTGCTTTTTCTCCATATTTTTTAGGCCGTCCACCATTCGTACTTTTAATGTTCGCGGCATTAACCAATTTAATCTGAGGCATGATTCTCCTGTTTACTACACGTTTTGATTAGGGATCAAGTATACCATTTTGGACAGCGAAATGATGTACAGGATGTTACAAAATAACTGTAACAAACGCTACAGCCGGAGTGTAAAGTACTATATAGACGCTGCCCAAAGGGGCTGATATACTGTAATTACGTGTAAGAGTAGGGAGGAAATACAGCGGCGGCGTGAGAGTTGGCGGATTCAAGCGTACATAGTTGTAAAACATTAACAGCAAGGATTACATCGTGGATACAACGGATCGGGTACTGGTAGGCTATCTCAGTATGAATCTGGTAGATATGCAAAATCATATCGCCACCGGAGCTATAGAGACTTCCAGCAAGGAAGTTACAGCGGAGTTGGCGCACATTCAATACTTATTGAACGAAGCACAGGAAGCTATCCAAAGATTGTATACTTTGGATACTGATCCCGGTATTCTCGCGGTAACGGAGAATACCGGTAAAGCATTGGATGCAATTACTGGCCGTAGTTAATCATGGGAAGGTTACTTGTAGGAGCATGTAAACTACTCTTATTAAGTTGCCTACTCGTAGTAAAATGTATCTTTATCCTTAGCCTCTGGATTCTTGCTCCGAAGAAATCCAGAGGCTATCGTTATCATAGATACAAGAAAGGATTCAAGATTAAGGCACATGTGAATTATCAGTTTAGGATGAACAATTCCAGCAGGCATTAACTTTCGTAGAATCTCGGTTATGGGGGATTACGCTATCCAAAACAGGTGGAGGGGGTAGGACTACTACAGCCCTTTATAGTATATATATAACGCGGGTGTGTGCGCGATCTATAAGGTAATTATAATATATATAGTATATACCTTAGTATAGATGTACTAAGGTAATAAAGTATATAAAGAGGTCTATTAAAATAGATCATAAAGATCTTTATAGTATTCTTTATATATGTACTTACTTTAGTACACACCATTATAAATTATAATTACGCTCTTATATACAGTATACTGTATATAAGAGCTATATATACTATATGGGTTGTAATAGAAATATATTCTACGTAGAATATACTGTATTACTACTTCATAACTCTATATACTCCTCCATACTATTACTCATACATAATAATACTTATACTACATTATATTCCGTATAAGTATTATTAGTATTCGTAATAGTATTTACTGGAGTATATAGATCCCCTTATGTGCTCAAACGCCGCAAGGCTGCATAAAAAAAGGAGTTGGTGATATGTAGCACTACTGTAATGGGTTTTGTGTAATAGAGGGGCCTTATAGCTCCATTATGTCCATCTTTGGGCAGCATTGAGGGAGTAATTGCGCGAAGCGCTTACTTCTCCCCTTTCCCCCGATTGCGCGGCCCCCTTTCCCCAACAGTTAACTAGTGACTCTGCCTTATTGAGGCAAAGGAGGAAGTCATGGCTGAAGATATCCAGGCGGTGATTGACAAGGCAATTAAGCTTATGTCGCTTGCCAACAATAACCCGAATGAGAATGAGTCACAAGCAGCAATGCTGAAATGTCAGGAATTGCTTGCTCGACATCATTTGGATATGAAAGCGTTGGAGGAAGCAACGCATATTCAATTGGAAGCTGGGGAAGAAGAAATTCATCTGACCACGAAACGATCCGACTGGGCTGAGGAATTGATTCGAATCGTAACGAAGAATTTTCGATGCAAATGGTATTACATGGAAAAGAATACCAAGATCATCCAGAAGGAATACATAGATCATAAAACCGCTTCCGGTTACAATGAGTACTGGAAAGAGTTTATACACTATGTTGTGTATGGATTGAAGCTGGATCGGGAGATGTGCGCGGCGGTATTCAAAGCTGCTCAGTATTCAATTGAAGTGCTGTCCAAAGGAGTGAAGGGGAAAAAGATAGACAAAGAATCCTATCGGTTAGGGTTCGTACACGGGTTGGGCGAGAAGTTTGAAGCCCAGCGTAAAAACATGGATCAGAGTATGGCGCTGATTCTGGTGACTCCCGATGAAGTATTTGATTACGCCCGTAAGCTACGCTTAACGGCTGGTAAATCATTAAGCGTGAGTTATAACTACGGAGATGCATACCAATCGGGAAAGTTAGACGGTAAGGCTTGGGAAACTAATAGTATCAAGTCTAATAGTGCATACCCTGTTGGACAGCTTCGCTAGATATAAAAGCCCCCGTACAAAAATGTACGGGGGCTTTTATTTTGTGGTATAATAGATCTCTAGTTATTAAGTGAAAGAGAGATTTATATGGTTATCGGTGGTGGATTAGTTACAATATTGATTATTGTGTTGATAGTTGTGTTGTTGTTGAGAGTGCTTTAATAGAGCGGTGAAAGGGATGGCCCCGCCTAGGCGGGGCCTCTGTATTATGTAAAGTACGGCATTGTATAGTATGATATAGCTGGCCCCTCTGCCTTATGGTATACTCATATGTAGGAGGTAAAAAAAGATGACTGAAGCGACACAATTACTCAGGGAAGCAGTACGGACCAATACAGTACAGGATGCAATAAGTTATTTTGCCGCTGAACCTGAAGGAAGATTCTATCGGATGGGTAGTAATACTTCCTGTGCTGTTGCCCAATTCTTTGAGGCAAAGGTAGGAGCGGAAGTACTCTGCTCTCTTTCGGGTATCAATGTTCGTTATGATATTGAACCCGGTTTCGACGTTTCTTTTCAACGTAATCACTGGGCCGCTATCCTTCAAGATAAAGGTATTGATCTTGAAAGTGAAAGAAGGGGTAGTGGCTTATCCAGGGAAGATGTATTGAAGATACTTGAGGATATCAAGAACGGCAAGTATGATCCTACGGAGAGCAAATAATGGATTTTAAGGTCAACATTGAAGTTACTCTGACTGAAGATAGGATAGCTAGTATTTTGGTTGGCGCTATGGAAGGAGGTTCTAACTATTGGATTGATTGGATTACCTATGCTCCATATAAGAGTATTGAAGATGGTAAACTGGAGTTGAGGCTTCCCATCGAGATCAAGGAAGATGGAGAAATAACCACCCACACATTGACTAGGGAGAAACTACAGAAAGGTCTTGAATTACTCGCAAGTACGGAACCGTATCAATGGTCCCTTATTTACGATGAACAAGACGATGCAAGCACGGCGGATATACTTCTTCAGTTGTCATTGTTCGGTGAAATAGTTTACGGGTAGGAGGAAATCATGTCACGAGAAATAATTGAGATTGCCGCTGTTCCTTACAATGAAAGTTGTGAACAGTGCGGTACGGAAAATTATGATCCTGCCCATGCTCGTCGTGAGTGTCGGGCTTTTATCAATCAACTGGAACGGCAATTCCCACAGGTTGAGGAATCTGGTGCATACTTCAAGATTGTATCCAGAGATCACGATTTTGGAACGTATTACGAAGTAGGCGTTTCATACGATGAATCCAACGAAGATCAAATCAAGATAGCGTATCTTGTGGAGGAAGAAGCGCCGTCAGAATGGGATGAAATTGCGAAGCAAGAGTTGGGATTGGTGGTAGTGTGATGGAAGTTGAAACGGTAACTGATTCCGTTGGGGAAGTCTGGACACTTGATGATGCAATTCCAGCCATTGATCGCACGTTATATGAGAATGGGTTGCAAACATTTATTGGTTGGATGCGTCAGCAAGATCCAACCAAGGAAGTTAATCCATCCATGCCATGTGGATGTTTTTTGTGGGAATATTTCACGAATGTATATGATTGGGGGGAATGGGCAATTCGTGAAGATGAGTTAAGCGAGTACAACCTTCACATCTATTATGATTACGATACCATACCTAAATGGTATACTCGGTTTCAGGGTCTTGCTATGGATACACCGTTACGGAGAAACCATCAAGGAAGCCTTACCTATGCTGAAGCAATAACAATTGCTGAAGGATTGTTGGCAAGCGGCCGTGGCGTAAATAGTGATTCAGAAGGAGAAGATGAATGAGCATTCAAGAATTGGTTAAGCATAATGATGCTGTGTTGACTGAAGCTCAGGTAGATGAACTTGTTACCAATGTACTTAATCAAGGGTTAGGAGGTTTGCAAGAGTTTTTGCGCTTGGAAAATCCTGCAAGGATTATTGATCCGTCTGCTTCTTGTAGTTGTTTTTTCCATGAGTATTTCTCGTATTTTTATTCTCAGGGAGAATTCATTATAGGGACTTCATGTTTGGAGGAAGAAAATACAGAATATTACTCAAGTGATGTTCCTATTTGGTATATCGTCTTCCAAAGACGCGCTATGAATAGGGATAAAAATAGGGGGTGGAGCGGTCTTTCGGTTCGTCAGGCTTTACATATTGTAGATAGTATGTTGGAAAATCCCCCAACTAATGAGTATGATCTTGGAGAGGATGAAAGAGAAGTATAGGTATTGACAAGATGGATTACAGGTAGTATACTACCTGTAATCCATCCATGCTGGTGTCATATAATGGCTAATTATGATCGCCTTCCAAGCGGGACATGAGAGTTCGATTCTCTCTACCAGCACAAAGATCTATAGGTGCTCTGTCGTATAGATCTTTATGGGGGCATGGCTCAATGGTACAGCACCACATTTGCAATGTGCGAATTTGTCAGTTCAAGTCTGACTGTCTCCACGATTAAGACTTTAATGTAAAAGTTAAAGTCTTTTTTTATTGTCATTTTTATGTGGCCCCGCCTAGGCGGGGCCATGTTATGTCAAGTAGCTACTGCTTCACTTTAGCGTAAGTAGGATATGTCAAGCGATTTGTCCCCAGTGTGCTATAGTATACAGATATGACCCTGACACACTATATAGGGCATGGTACTATATATACAGGGGTAGGAAAGAGTAGCGGACGGAGTGTGCCTAATGAGGTCATTAAAATGATACATAATAGCGAAGTAATTAAGAAGTACATTATAATAGTTTCTGGAGGGGGGACTACAGATGGATCTTGCTGCTGCAATTGTGAACGCAAGAAGATTAGCCTATGATCAAAAGATCATACGTACCGTAGCTCAAATACTTGAACCTATCCAAGGGAGGTCGGAAGTAACTTTGGTGGTCAAATCTACTAAAGAATCATTAATACTTGAAATATCTACCTATTTGGGAGATTATTTCATCTTCGTTTTGGAAGATGAAATAAAAGCAGAATTAAATTCTTTATATGATTCGAGTATCGAAGGTGTATCGAGGAGGGGTTATGTAACAACTCAAGTTATTCAAACCCCTGGTGTTATACCAATATTGCGAATTACAGCAAGATAAGGATAAGAAATGCCCGTACTTGTTCCACAAGAAAATGCAAACGCAGTGTACTATAATCGAGATGAAACATTACAAGCATCCGGTTTTATAGTACGAGTGTTGGAAATTGTTAATCGAGTGCTGCCCAAGAGTAGTCCGTGGGATTATACGAGGGATTTTAACGACCAACAGATGTGGGTTGAAATTAGCTGTGAGCCACAATTCAAGGATCGTCTTGTGGCATCATTGAGTAATGAATATACATCTTCTCATATTGAAGTTGAGGAAGGAGAAGCAGATCTCTGCACCATTACCATAACACGACGATTTTATTAATATAAAAGACCTAGACATTTGATGTCTAGGTCTTTTATTTTGCCTGAGGATAATGTTATGTCAAGTTGGCTGCGCTGTATAGCCTGATACATACCTCCTTTGGATAGTGTGGTATACTGAAATAGTCAGGGAATGGTAGGTTTTTGAAACTGTTATGAGTCACAGTTTCCCAGGGTTTTTTCGATTGCCTCTGGTCGGTTTTTCCCTATCATTCCCTGATTTATAGTTGTGGAGGAAACAAATGGTAACTCGATCTGAAATGCACCGGGCGGATCAAGCCAATCTAGATGAAAAAATCCTAATGTCAGTGTCTACCACTGTGATACAAACTCAAGCATACAGAGAGTTTAGTATTGCAAGTAGAGGGACTGAAGAAGCGTTATGGATTGAAGTACATACCTATCAAGGTGATTCTGATATTCTCATTCTCGAAGATGAGCTTCAGATAGCTATAAAACTACTGATTGATAAATATGCTATTGGAAGTCATTTATTTATACAAGCACTTCAAGAATCCTTCGGGGTATATAATCGTCCTAGAGTCAAGATTGATGTGAGGTAGAAAAATGCCTGTCAACATTCCAGCTATCCAAGATGGTACATATTACACTGATGAAGATATGGAAGCAGCAATTAACGTAACGGTTGGGGCAATAATGATTACCAACCGTTACATTGAGGAAGGTAACTGGACCTACATCACCCATTTTGATCATTCGGATGTTGAAATAAGTATACATTGTGATGCTTATTATGCTGATCGGCTAATGAATGCTTTGAGTAGAGAGTTTGCTGCCGTTGGAAATGAGTTGAATCTTGAGACAGATGATGAAACTAATGTAGTGATTACATTGACTCACATGTTCAAGGAGGCATAAGATGTATTCTTTTCTTGGAGTAGAGCTATTCACGAACCACGAAATAAAACAGGCTACTAGTTTCTTGACACAAGTTATTGATATTGTCGATAGAAATATAGACAATCAAGATGCGGGTGTAGCAAGAAAACAATCAGGAGTATATACATATGATGAGGAATATACTTCTGAACATATGCGGATTGATCTGATTATTCCCCATGATTATGGAGATGCTGCATTTATAGATGATTTTACTGAGGAATCATTTAATGCGGTTTGTCTTGATGATGTAGATCGAGATGCTATTCATATTCGTATAACAAAGCCTTGGAGTTAGAAAAGTGCCTAAACAATTATTCACAAAAGATCAGATGGAGCAAGCAGTTAATGCTGTTTTCTCCTTCATAAGATTGTGTGATAATACGCTTGGAGATACACCTTACGACTGGGGTGAGAAGTTTAATGATAAGGAGATGATTATTGATCTTACGATTTGTGATTTTACTCGGCCTATTGACTGTACCGGGCCTGTAGTTGTTGGAGCTTTTCAGAAGGCGTTTACAACTAGCAAGGTAAAGGAAATACCTGATCCAGGTTATGTACACGTTCGTATAACAAGGCCCTGGAGGTAGATCATGGAAACAAAAGAAGAACGTCTAGAGGAATTGCATCGACATCATCTTGAATTGTCTGAAGCTGTTGGGATGAGTACAGTTGATGATGCAATTAAGTTTTTCAAACATGGGCATCGTGAGGCTCAATTATTTAATACATTAAATGGGTTTCATTGCCCTGTAACTCATTATTTCTTGAGAAAGGCAGGGTGTGGAGTCTATTGTTCCTATTACTTTATTGTGGCTTTTACCCATCTTGACGACGAAATGTTTAAAGATTCTCCTATAATCTTTAAACCTACTTCTTGGGAACGGCGGCTACAGGATGCAGGTTTTAACGAATCTGTAACAGATTCGTATGGGCTTCCTCATGGTATGTTAACTTCTCATGCGATTGTTGATATACTAGAGAAGATAAAAGTCTCAGGATAACATAATAAAGCCTCAATAGTTAATTCTATTGAGGCTTTATTATTGTTTGTTTGCCCCCGCCTAGGCGGGGGCACCATTAACTGTATAACAATTAACCCCAGCTTTGTATAACACTATACATACTTCCTTTGGACAGCATGGTATTATTAAAGAGTCGAAAGTGACCGAGAACCAAACCACTGGTGAAAACCAAAACTTTGGTGGTCATTTGAGACAAGTCGAACGGGGCTGGTGTTATTGAAATGATGGAAACCTGGAAGATCCAGAAATACGGGGGTCATGTATGGCCTGATCAGCCTGACGCCCTAGTACTGGAAGGTATACAACAAAGCATCTAGATAACATGATAAGTCGGGTAATACTGCATAGTCTTTGGCAAGTTAACAAAGACTCAAGCCAGCCCTTAGTAGACATTCATGTAGGAGATATGTAGTGTCAAAAGCATACGGCCCTATTGTTGACAAAATCTTGTTTCGAGAGTATGAGATACTTTTACTCTTATCAAGAGGATCAACAGTTCCACAGATTGCAGGGAATATCAGGTATCCAATTCCGAAGGTACACATTTGTTTACGGAGTATTCGTAAAAAGCTACGTGTATCTGATAACGCGGCAGCGATTCAAGTAGCTACCCAAAAGGGTTGGGTCTAGGTATTGACAAGGCTACCCAAAGATGATAGCATAACAAGTAAATATCGGGTTTCCTACAGCTTCTTACTTATAAATGTTCGACCACTTTATAAGTAAGTGCCGCTAAACCGCCCATCTATTGAGATCAGAAAAAGAGTTGTGGAAATAATTCTGATCGATTATGCCGCTCTCGCATAAAGGAAGTGCAACGCTCTTTTAAAGCGTAAGGTCGGATGTCGGGATTCCGGGGCGGTACAGCGAAACCATTTATCTATATCACTCGACCTCCCTCTTGTGGGGTTTTATACCGGGAGATATGGACCTTTGTGACACGTAGCAATAATAACCGTGAATGTCACAGTATAGATAAATGGGAGTAGCTTCTTTGGCGCTATAGCAAAGATGGTAATGCGTTCCGCTGCAAACGGAAAAATGCGCCCGTTCAAGTCGGGCTAGCGCCTCTGACTCGTAAGAGTCTTTCCATTCGTATCATGGAATCAGTACAACTGAATGCGATTTAAGTTATTCAATTCATCCGGCCAATATGTGAAACTCTGGATGCTCTTTGGATAGCGAAAGATCAAGATACAAGTGAAGGGAGAGAGCAATGAAGTGAACAACACTTTCTCTGAATTTAATATACCCCTTCGTGGTATATGGGCTATTACATATCCCTGTCACGGATAAAAAACGAGTTCAAGTCTCGTCGGAGGGGCCGCTGTTTTTGGCTGACCAGAGTAGAATAAAGTACAGCCCAAGGATTCCTGTACCCTTGTAAAATAATCAGGCCAGCTAGTGATAGACTAGGAGAAATAATCTATCCAAGGATCGGGGTGCTAACCTTGTAAAATAAACACTCCACCAGGGTTTCTAGCTTAATGGAAAAGCTCTGCGTTGTGAGCGCAGCCGATGTGAGTTCGAGTCTCACGTTTCCCTCTAAGATTGTTGCAACAATTCTGATACCGTCAAGCTGGTATAACTATTAGATCAACTGTAAGTTCCTACAATAGCGAAGAAATTCACCCACAAGGGGCTAGGTACTACGCTTATCTGTCACGGCTAATCACCGGGACTTGACCTTCGGGCAACGCTCTAGGATAAGTGGGAGAAGCTATAGCTTGTGGTCACAAAATAATAGGGTGGAGACTGTAAGGGAATACTACACTGATAGTGCAATAGTGATATTAGGGTATCGATCACCGGCACAAAGGAGATAAAGCTAATCTCCTTTGTAACTTTAGCCAAATCTTCGGGGAAGAAAGATCCTTCATGCGGATTTTAGATCTGTTCGAGTCAGATATTTGGTACTGCGGTGGGTAGGTGTGGCTCATCTTGCTAGTCTCATAAGCTAGTTAATCAGGTTCAATTCCTGACACTCGCTACTATGTATACAAACGAGCAGAAATTGTATACAGAACAGATAGGTTGATGCCTTTTCGCTAGTTAGCAGGATACTAGTAATCAACAATCCTGCAACTTTGGCCTGATCTTCCAGCGGCTAGGAATTGAGATTTTCACCCTCACAACCGGAGTTCGATTCTCCGTCAGGCTACTCATGGAATATTTATTTATATTCCAATTATCCAGCTTTAGCAAATGTGGTCATTGCATCCGTCTGAAGAACGGACTAATTCGGATCGTAACCGGAAGGCTGGGCACATGCCTTTGTGCTGGAATGGTATACAGGAACGGCTTAGACCCGTTTGAGAGATCATGCACGTTCAAGTCGTGTCAAAGGCACCGTTAGGGTTTGTAGGTTAAACATCTGAAATGGAAACCTTCAATTTGCCCTCTTGCTGGAAAGGTATACAGGGAAGTCTTAAAAACTTCTGTCGAAGGACATATCAGTTCGAATCTGATAGAGGGTACAAATGTCTACGTATCCCAATTGGCAGAGGAAATAATTTCAAAAATTATTAGTTGCGAGTTCGAGTCTCGCGGTAGACACATAAATTTAAATAATAAATTTGGTTAGGATGGCCCCGCTTAAGCGGGGCCATCCTTTTTATTATGTCAAGTAAGCGGTGTGTATACTGCTATATAGCCCCTCTTTGGATAGCCTGTTATACTAGAATAGTCAAGAGAGGCGATATATAAGTAGGGGTTTATTTCAAAGTGTGGGTAGCCTCACCATAGCACATCCTGAGCGATGTGTCGCCTCTTTTGATTCTATTTATCTATAGGGAGGAAAAAATGGCAGCAGAATTAATCTTGCAGGACGGTACGATCACAGCGGTCTATCCAAAGGGTAATGAAGGATTCACCAGCGAAGAATTACACGATCTTGTTGATGGCTATATCGAGATCGTCAAGCTAGGCGATAACTTTATGGTTATTAATGAGGAAGGAAAATACAGAAATGATTTCACAGTCAATCAGCTTGCTACGGATCGTGTAGCTAAATATATGCCCTGGTTCGAAGGGAACGGTAGAACTAGAGCACAAATTCTAGAGAAGTTCTCTAATTGGGATACAGTCAATGGACCAGCTTTATTCCTTACCGGTACTGATGCAATCTGGCTGGATGGAAAAAAGCCTCCAAAGAATTATGTGGAATCTGAGCCGAATTGGGAACCAAAGCAAGGAGAAGTGCAACAGGGCTGGACTCTAGATGAACTAGAAGCGTTTGGGTTCGTATTTGGAATGGGTGAGGAAGAATAAAATAAAGGGGAATAGATTAATCTATTCCCCTTTATTATTGTTTGAGTGGCCCCGCTTAAGCGGGGCCACATTATGTAAAGTTGGGCGCTGTATACCACTATATAGTACTCTCTTTGGATAGCTGATATACTATAAGAGTAGTCGGGGGATGGAAAAAATGACACCATACAAAGTTACAGTACCAGCGTTTTTCACATATTATATCGATGCTGATAATCCAGAGGAAGCATTTGATCAAGCATCCGACGATGTATGGGAAGGCGTACAAGGCGGCTGTGAATTGCATCACCGGGATTTTACCATCGATGATAAGAATGTAGGGGAAAAGGTGGAACGGGTAAATGAGTAATGGCTATCGCCCACATGATTTAATCTATATTACCAACTGCAACGAAGATTTAATGAAAGGAATACAATTATTCCAGCACGAAGATGTACGTAATCTTCTTAGTATGTTTGATGGCCCAACATGGTACGCGGAAGGTATTTATAATGATAATGTACTGCGTATCAAAGAATTACAACGCAGATTATCAGATATTCCAACAGAGATCACCTACAGTACGGATTACATGGAGATCAACGATCTTGCAAGCCCTCACGGAGATATTGCAAGAACAATCAATCTAGGTTGGATGCGTCTAGATGAATTGATTACTCCTGAAGTTCTCCAAACGTATTGGGAACGTTTGGAGACTATCAATAAACGTATGAATGAAACTGCACCCGATGAAAGTAATCTGGTTATGCCGAATGAAACGCCATATAAAAACTTTCAGCAGGGATGGGCACACTGGAATCTAGCATCTTGGAAAGATAAGCCTGCATATAATCTATATATGTGTGATTGTTTTTTCAAGAATGTTGAATACATTATTGAGTTACGGGAGAAGTAAAATGCCTAGATATATGGTACATCACTGGTTACACAGCGAAACTGTAGTTATTGCTGATTCAATAGAACATGCGGAACACGAAGCTAAACTAGCTGTTAATGTTGCATTATTGGCTACTACTAGCCAGTTAATGAGGGAAGATTTATATATTTATGGACCTTCCGTATCTTGGGCAGATTTTAATGCTCTCCAATCGGATTTCACTAAAAATACTGCCGCTGGTAATAGTGTAGCTGTGTTCGTAGAGGAGTTGGAGGAAAAAAACGATGAATAAATCAGAATTTTACACGGTTGATCGTTGGCTACACGTTACAGTCAATGTTGTAGCGGATTCTGAGGAAGAAGCTATCCAAAGGGCTGATATACTTATCAATCAAGGAATTGAAGCGAGTACTCCTTTACGGCATCCACGCGGTTTGGATATTATGTGTGATAATCCATATCTGTTTCGCACTGAAACATCAGATGGGGATTTTGTTGCCCAACATGTACAGGGTGGAAAGTTATTTCCAAGATCATGCAACATAACGAAAGGTTATATATAAATAAAAAGCCTAGTAGAATTATCTACTAGGCTTTTTTGTTGTTAGGATGGCCCCGCTTAAGCGGGGCCATAATAGATATAAAAATACCCCGATTCTTAATTGAATCGGGGTATTTTATTTATTCAGGCCATTCCAATATTTTAACACCGTCAATAAAAAGATGGTGATGAAAAATCTTTCCATCTTTTTCATGCTGTCCAAGCACTTTAACAGTGTTTCGTACTGAGGTAAAATTGTTAAAACTACGTAATACCGTGGTAGGCTCTAAACTATTTTCACGACCAATCATGTAAAGATAATCAGGATCGTCCAGAGTTAATTCTCCTGCTAATCTTTCATCTGGAGTGGTAGTTAGTTTCCATATATATGTACGTACAGGGTTCTTTGCCTTGCGTGTGATGATTGGATTTGCATTAGATCCGACAGCGGATTGTGGGACAATCTTTGCTTTCATTCTGGCCTCTCTTTCACTAATTATAGTATATCACTTTGGATAGCGGAAGTATATATACCAGTATACATTTTATGAATTGAGTACTTGACATAAGAGTGGCCCCGCTTAAGCGGGGCCACTCAAACAAACAATAATAAAGCCCACAACTAATGTTGTGGGCTTTATATTCATACCGTCATCTGAGTAACTATAACAAATAATGTTTTCTTTACTGAAGTTACCTCATAATTATAATGATGATATTCTGCAATATCTTGAATCACCTCAAGAGCCATTGCAATTGTTTCACCTCGATCCAATTCAATCTTTGCAGCTTCTTTTGTCTGCAAACATTGCAACATAACGGGAGAGAAAAAATCTCTCATACTTTGTTTTTTAGTAAACTTTTTATCGTATGTATAAGTTGGTTGTTCACATATAACTCTTGGCACTATTGTACTCCTTACTGTCTTGGCGATCCCTTGATCGGAGTTATATGCTATCGGTAGATTCTTGATTCTTTCTCCGTTTGGTCCCTCCAATAAAGACCAGGATTGTAGACATTTATCTATATTGTCTGACACATAGGATCTCCATACAACTACAAAATAACCCAAGTACCCCACCGTGGAATCGAACCACGGACCTACAGTTTATAAGACTGGTGCTCTCACCCCTGAGCTAGTGGGGCATATATAAAATAAAGAAATAAATTAAAGTTTACATGATATTCTCTCTTTACTACAACCTTACTACTTCCACTCGGAGCCTGTATTACCATAGTACCATCCTTGGATAGCCCTGTCTATATACTAGTATACAGTTACTATAGGTATAACTCCTTGACTCTATCTATAACGTTAATGGGCTGTGGTTAATTATGCCATGTTGCCACATTGTTATACTATAGGATTGCGGAGGCCCCGCCTAGGCGGGGCCATTGTTATGTCAAGTAAATGATTATTGTACGTGTGCCTCAGTATATATGAAAAGTGTATAGTAGTATATATACTCAGGTATGGCCTGCTGGTATACTGAAAGAGTCGAAAGTGGTCTGGTTCTAGAGCGGACCATATGGATGCTGATAAACTAGTCAATAAGGAGTACACAACATGCCAAAGCTCACGATGATCGATCCCGCAACTATCGTATCTACTCGTGGAGGCCGTCCCACGTCTGAAGCCACAGCACAACTTGTTGCTGATTGTCTAGCTTCTTTACAAGGCGCAATCGCTTCTGGTCAAGCTATTTCAGTAGTGCTTGATGATGATGAGCGCCCTACTTCCGTCAAGAACGCATTTAGCGCTGCTGCTGAAACGCTTAGCGTTGGTGTCAATTTCGTAACCGCTCCCAATGGCACACGCCCATACACAACTCGCAAGGGCGTAGAAAAGACCGAAATCTTTACGTTCGCGGTCAAGATCGTACCTTTGTCTGAAACGGAAGTCGTAACAGACGAATCCGACGAAGAGGCGGCCTAAATCCCATAAACCAATACCCCCTAATCTTTCTAGAAAGATTAGGGGGTATTTTTATTTGTAATAGGGGTGGCCCCGCTTAAGCGGGGCCACCCTTCTTTATATTTAGTATAGTAGTATATAGACATCTCTTATCCATGATGCTATACTATAAATGTAGCTAAAGGAATAGAAAAAATGAGTACCCTACATCCTGATATTGAAATATTCCGATGTGATCAATGTGGATTACTTTTGTGTGGGTGTGAAGATATGGAATTGGAAATAATTCCATATATTGATCTAAATAGTGATCCCTGGTTGTGTATTCACTGTGGCAAATATGGGATTAACTGTGAGTGTATTCTATTCCCCGATGGTACAGGGGGGTTATGGTAAAATCGAAGTAGGATTAGCAGAGGCAGCAAGAATAACCGGTAAATCGTATGTGACAATTATGCGATACTGCCATCAAGGATTATATAACTACAAGCGTGGTAAATATAGATATACCACGCTTGAAGCTGTGCATAATTATATTGCTCGATTACATCCTTCTTATCAAAATTTACCGGAAGGATATATAACCCCGCCAGGGTGTGATCCTATCGTGCCGATAGAGTTAGACCCAACTCCGTATGGCATCACAACCGTAGAGGCGGCTAATATCCTGGAAGTATCTGAAGAAAGAGTATATAAACTTTTAGCTGATGGTAAACTTAGAATGGTTATTACCCCTTTGGGTAGGAAACTTATTACTCATGATTCATTGGAAGAACATTTATTACGTGCCGAAACATGGCATTTCAAAAGGGCATTTGTTAAGGCAAAGCACGAAATTTATGGAGATATTATAGCAGAGGCATATAAACAAGCTAGGAATGAGGTTCGTAGACAGTTACAAAAAGAGAAAAGATTAGCCGCAAAAAGGGCACGATCTCAGGGGAAGAATGGCCGTCCAAAGGGTAGTAGGGATACATATAAACGGAAGAGGCCAACAAAGGATAAGTGGCCCCGCTTAAGCGGGGCCACTGAGATGCCTGATGAATATGAAATGCATGATTAAATAAAAGCCCCTCACAATTAAGTGAGGGGCTTTTATTATTTACCAGGATAAAGATTCTAAATCAGCATCCTGATAAATTGCCTCAGGATCATAGTTATTGAGTACATCGGCTTCACATTCATTAGTGTCTTCAAACCATTGTGAACGTGGGGCTAATTGCTGTCCAGAGCCGTTGTATTCAACACCACATTTATCACAACTATTTGCCCAGCTTGAATGGAGTGTAATCTCAGTACCGCAACGGTTGCAATCGATTGTAGCGGGATGTGTATAATCCCATTCTTCCTTTTCAACACCGTGATCGATCACATCATATTCGCCGGAATTGCATTTATCCCAATTGATTTGTGCTTCCGGTCCCCATGCATCTTTAATAGGTATACCATCTTGAGTACATAAGAATGAAAATCCGCTGTGACGATTTTTACCCTTATATGAAAATTCCCGATGGTATCGTACCATGTGTTCGGTTCTTCGCGGTTGTCTCATTTGACTTTCCTTTCGATATATTCATATTACCATCTTTGGGCAGCCTGTGCATATATCATAGTATACAGTAATAATAATTGATGATGGCCCCGCTTAAGCGGGGCCTCTCACATTATGTCAAGTAGTTTATTCTGTCGTGTATTCTGTCAACCATTCCAGTGCTGAAATTGAGGGGGCAATTTTTGCGGAATGTATCACAGTATATACCCAAAGGCTTCCCGATGCGGTATACTAACAAGGTAAGGGAGTCAGAGAGATTCCCAAAAAATGGAGGGTCGGAAAAATGCCCAAGCTCACGATGGTCAAGACAGAGGAAATCCAAGGCGCTCCGCGTGGTCGGCGGTCAACGGACCCGGAAGATTTGACGTGGTACACGGAGCAGTTGGAAGCTGCTATTGAATCCGGTGAGGCGCTGTACCTGGAATTGGAGGACGACGAACACCCCGCGAACATTCAACGGGCGTTTAATGCGGCGGCTGAAGCCATCCCTACACACACCGTATCCTTTGTGACGGCGAAGGATGGCAAGCGCGATCACAAGGTACGCAGCGGCGAAATGAAGCAAGAGGTTTACAAGTTCTATGTCAAGGTGCTGCCTAACGGCACCGTTAAGCCGCGAAAGTCTCGCAAGTCCGCCTAAAATCAGGATCGTCTAATGGCCCAGTGAAAATCACTGGGCCATTGTTTTGCCCGTAATGGCCCCGCTTAAGCGGGGCCATTTTCATTTGAAAGATTGTATAAGACGATACATACAAACCGTTTTGGATAGCGTATACTAATAACAGGTCGGAGGGACAGAGGCTATGGAGCTAGGGCAACGGTTCATTCGCCTAACATCTGTTAGGTCCACCGGATAGTTCCAGGGTGGATATGCGCCTGAACAGCGTAAGTTAACATTGAACTACTCTACATACCAATATTCCGGCTTACAGGTTAGTTGCAAATAACTTGGGGCATATAAGAGTAATTAACTTATATAAGGCTATGTGCAGTGACACACATAGCCTAAAGCCTTATTAACGATGGCCCCGCCTAGGCGGGGCCATGTTATGTCAAGCTGCCCAAGATGTAAACCACTATATATCCTTTGGATAGCCCTTATGTTATAGTACTAGTACGGAGGGAAAAAAGAAATGGAAAGTATCCGTTGCGAGTTATGTGGATGTGTACAATTATTTGTCCCATCGGAATCAGCCTTAAATATATATAAGGAAGCGGCTGATCGATTCGAGTGGACATATGAGGAAACTACTGATCCACTCAATTTAATTGATGGTAGTTATGTGTTCTATTGCAAAGATTGCAGTATGAATTAATGTTACGATTAATTTATTGGCTGATTGATACGGAAGTCGGGGAGATCGTTCTTTTTATTCTAGCTGTGATAGCTATGCAAACATTGGGAGCAGTATCGTGAGTAATATGTATCATTACTTACTGTATTGTGAGTCATGCGGAAACTCTTTACGTGTGCTGTCCAAAGTGGAGCATACGTATTCTGAGATAGCAGCATTATATGAATGGACTAGTCAGGATACAGGTGATATTGTGATATATTTATGCCCCAATTGTACGGAGAAATCAAATGAGCAAGCCTATCAAGGGAGTCTCTAGAGAAGAAAAGCAGAATAAGAATAAGCGCAGATACAAACACGCTGCTGCTCTGCCTTATCGTGGCAATAGACCATCACGTAAACAACGTGATAAACATGCTGCTGATGTAGTGAAGGATGCGAGAAAATAATGCATCAAAAATGGAACGCAGATACTAGATTAGAGATTGATTATGAATCTCTAATCCTTATGATGAAACGTGTATACAGTGCTGCCCTTGGTCAACATATGGTTTTGGGTGATGAGCATATGGAATCTAGAATAGATAAAATCGTTGCATCGTGGGAAGAATATAAATGGTTGAAAGAGGTTGATGATGCCACGATCTAACACTCGATTGCTTATAGCTATCCAAAGAAGGGATCAAGGATATAAATGGAGGGCTATTGCAAAAGAATTAAAATATGGATCTGCCGGTGCTGTATGCACTGCTGTATTGCGTCATATGTCCAAAGTTCTTAATGATGATCAGCGCCGCAATAAAGAGGCGTATGAATTGCGTACAGAGAAAAAATGGTCATATGATCGTATAGCAAAATATTTAGGTTATGATAATGCTGAGCAAGCTGATAATGCTATCCAAGGATGGAAAGCTAGATTACGTAGGGAGGGATAAACATGGCCCCGCTTAAGCGGGGCCATTGACAAATGGTGGCAATGTATACTATGATATAGCAATTGGCAGTACATCGCGTTATACTATCTTTGGAGGTAAAGAAATGCATGAAGACGATTACGTTGGCGATAGATTTCTTGAGATGGATTATGAGGATCGCAACGGTGATCCTGATTTCAATACATCTTCGTATAATATATCCAACGCAAATAACGACATTACGGACGAAGGCTGGGCGGAAACAAATAATTGTGATTGCCCTCCTTGCATGGCTGGTGACGAAGATAATTGTGTATATCTTACCGATGAGGATGTTTGGTAAGCTATTGTAAAAATGTTTGCTGCATGGCCCTAGGGCCATGCAGCAATAAATATATCACGGAAGATTCGCTCAGTGGTCTAGAGCGCGAACCTGGAAAGTTCGTATAGGGGAAACTCTATCGTGAGTCCGAATCTCACATCTTCCGCAGTGTGGCCCCGCTTAAGCGGGGCCACTTCTATTTCTCCATATGTATAGTACTATATATCAACTCTTTGGATAGCCTGTTATACTAACAATGTAGTCAGGAAGGAAGCGAAGTGGAATCACTTACACTGTCCAAACAGGCAATTGACAATAACAGACGTTTCACCAATTTATTTGGATGTTCTTGTAGCAGGGATAAATGCGACAGATTTATCGCTCACAAGAATAAGATCGAGGCGATAAAATTATTCCGTAATTCTGATTGGCAGATGCTTAAAGTAAGAAGCATCCCTAATTGGAGCGGGTACTCTTATGGATCTGAAGATAATATGCATCCGTTCTGTCCGATATGTATTCTCGAATACGGTCTAGAGTGGGTGTACACAAAAGAATCCACAATTGAGCCGTATCGCCCCGATAAATTGTATCGTGGGCATTTTACAATCGGATTTGATATTGATGCCAAGGCTACAAATCCTTGGGCAGCACAAGAATCTATGGAAAAGATTCTCTCTAATCTCATGACCTATTTAGTAGCAGAGCATACACCCGCTGATTTAGGTTTAGGGTGGTATGATATTGAATGCCGCTACGTGAACGAAACAGCTAAGTAATAGTAAAGGCTACACAATAAAGTGTAGCCTTTATTTGTATCTGTGTGGCCCCGCTTAAGCGGGGCCACGATGTTATGTCAAGGCCCGCCACTGCGTTGGCGGGTTGCCTTTGGCAACATCGGGCGCAGCCGATGCCTAATTGACAGAATGTATACCATGTTATATGCGCCATGTGGTCAGGTCTGGTATACTAATATCAGGTCGGATAGTAGGGAGGGAATATGAGTAAAAAGCCTGCACAATCTTGCTCATTCTGTTCTATCAAGGCAGAATTTACCGTAGGGTTAAAGTATTCAGGTACAGGATTATATTACTCTCAATTTGAGGAAACATTGTGGATTCCTCTTTGTCAAGATCATTATTTCGCATCTAGACGTGGGTATACCCTTCAATATCCAACTGAGTTTATAATTGAAGTGCCCAAACAAGTGGAGGATGAATGAAGCCAAAAGCAACGGCACAACGGGTACGTGATGCAATGGGGCCGGAGTTTCGATCTCAATTTCGAGTTAAGCTCATTCCTGGTTTGGTACAACCTAAGATTCTTGTCCGTCCAAAGGGGCGCTACGTAGATTTATTAAAAATCTCACATCAATTGTACCCTATCTTGGCCGGTGAGATTATGCCTCAACTTCGCAGAAAAGGTTTTAGGGCAGCTTTAGGCAGCTACAATACTCACGATCAAGCGCCTGTTGACATTACTATATATAACTAAAGAATAGCCGATATGAATTATCATATCGGCTATTCTTGCATGATAATGGCCCCGCTTAAGCGGGGCCACCATGAATATCATAAAATGTATACTATGATATATCCAGACGCTATCCAAGATGGTATATTGACTGTGGAGGAAAAAACAAATGGACTGGGATTGGGTAGAGGCGTTTCCTGTAGAGAATCCGATCACCTGGGCACAGGTAAAAGAGTGGGCTAATAACTTACTACCCGATGCACAAGTAGGATTAGCCAGACATCCGCGTGGTTGTCCTATAGCTAATGCTGTACGTTCTATCTATAATCCCCCTGCTGATATGGGTATTAGCATCGGTATGCATTTTAATTCTGATGCTACACTGGATTGCTATGTATTGCGCCTCTGGCCGGGAAACGGCGCTATTACTCCTATAGCTATATCCGACATGAAAGTACAGAAGTGTATTGAGGACATTGATGCACAATATTTCGGAACACCCATTCTTGCCAGTTTTATTCAGGAGATGGAATGATGGATAACACTACCGCTATCCTGTCTATCATAAGGACTCTTAAGGGACGATTTATCAAGATGCCTAAGTCTAATTGGGTGGACGTGTTGATTGATATTGAGCATTTACTCACTATTGATCATCAGCCGGTATTCTTGTGGGTACTATATGATCTAGGTACACACATAGCCCCCACGGTCAATTCAAGGGTGTTGGATAGTATATGCAATGGATTCTTTGATTCTGTAGCGCCTTTGACTGAATATGAGTTTTACATATTCGAGGACGATCAGCTTAGCCTTGTAAGTTACGGGGCATTTACCAGTTTTGCAAGGGAATGGATCAAAAATCGTAGGCATTAGTACTCAAGATCGTAACTATAGGCTCACATTTATTTGTGAGCCTATAGTTAGAATGATGTGGCCCCGCTTAAGCGGGGCCAAGTGGGATAAAAATAAATGTCTCACTTAAGCGCTTAAGTGAGACATTTATTTGATACATGGCATTAATTACGGTATTTTTTGTGTTAGATAGCCGGATCTTTATTCCGATAGAATCCACCGATTTGGTGGATTCTTAGCGCTATATAACAACATGAGTTAGGAATTAGCGGCGACCTGCTTTGCGTACTCCGCTTCCCAATAGGCCATATCGTCCGCTTCAATTCCATGAGAGTGGGAAAAAACATCATCCAGAAATTCATCCTCAAACTCCCATACGTCCGGCCCTAAAGTGTTCAAATCAGAGTCCACTTGATTCTCCTCACTTCCTTGACTACATAAATAGTATATCATGGGGGATAAGGATTGAATATATAGTACTATACAAAGTTCAAAACTCGAATGGCCCCGCCTAGGCGGGGCCATAAAGTGTAATAGAATACACATGATTTACGTATCTCACTGAACATACATAGGCTGCCCAAGGTGATATGATTAATCTATTGAAAGTGAGGTGGGAAATGTACAAAGAACAGAAGATGATACAGAGTCATGATATGTGGTGCCGATTCATCAAGATGACAAATGTATTATGTAGTGATGGTGTACAAAGAGTATTTGTCCCCACTGCTGAAAATGATACATTCTGGACTACGCCTGGTAGAGTACAAGTGAAGGGTAAAACTATAACAGGGCATCTATATTACAGCAATGAAAAACAAGTATGGATGTTCGCAGCATACACATATCGTAAAAATGGTCATATGTTACATGAGGAGGAAAGTTAATGAATCCACGGTTTATTGGCATTTTGGATAGCGGAGATGGTACAGCGATTGTACAAATAACTCTAGATAAAGATTGTTTGTCACCCGATCTTCTCGAATATTATGGAGAATATACACTATCCAAGAGAGTGATCGCCCAATACCCGAATGACTTTCTGAAATATGCACAAGCCAAGTTCCCAGATCGTCATTTTAGCAAGGTTCGTTTCATCTAGTGGAATATAGCATACATAATTATGTATGCTGTATAATGGCCCCGCCTAGGCGGGGCCAACACGAATATACCGGAGTGTATACCATGAAACATCAATTGGTAGGCCAATCTGCTATACTTAATGAGTCAGGAAGGAAGCAGAAAATGTCACATGTAGCGTGGGATAAAAGTTACATCGCACAGACAGTAGCAAAGAGTAGCGGCTTTGCCTTATATGAAGGGCAGAAAGAGACTCGCACTATTTGCCTACGCAAGGTAGCGGTTGCGACTATTGACAATGAGCATCCAACGTGTCCAGATTGTATGTCGGCACTGTTAAATCCAACAGATGTCGGCAAAGAGATGGAGGGATATGGAAAATATTTCCACCACCGGCCACAGTTGCTACAGTTATTCCCGAAAGAATTTCAAGACCAAGTAAGGCCGTTCATGGCAGCGGCAGAATTGGGGATGATCAAATAAACAAAAGGGATTGATAATAATTATTATCAATCCCTTTATTATGTCAAGACGGCCCCGCCTAGGCGGGGCCACATGAGTTTTGAGAAGTGTATAGCAGTATATAGACTTCCCCTTGGATAGATGGTATTATTAAATAGTCGAAGGGAATGGAGTCAAGAGGTAATTCAACAGCGATTGGTAAGTCTTCAAGCTCCTACACAGTGCGACGGCACAACGAAGGGTATAGCGGAGCCTTTCTGAGAATTGAATTGACTCTATTCCCCTAGACAATAACAATGGAGGGATTATGGATCTCGAAGAATATCTGTCAGAGAGACATTCCGAAACTAGTTCGATCCCTGATATTTCCTGGACGCATAAGGCATGTCTAGCGTGTGGAGAAATAGTGCAAATCGAATCCCCGGTGTGTCCAGAGTGCGATAATACTTCAGAGTTCTGTGATCCAGGGAACATATCCTAGGTTTCGCGTCCAGGTTTTCAGTTCCAGGTTATAAAGCCTACTAAGTATACTTAGTATGCTTTATTGTTTTGATTGGAATGACCCCGCTTAAGCGGGGTCACCTTGAGTTTCCAAATATGTAAAGTACGATATAGACCAAGGCTATCCAAGATGATACTATAGTTATAGCGAAAGGAAAGACCAAATGTACTTTATGGACTGTCAACTAGATACTGAAGTTATCGATCTGGCGTTTCTCGAAAAACAATTCCCAAAGATTCCATCTTGGTGGGATAGCCTTGGTCGTGCTCATTGTGGAAGCGGATGCCCTGTCGCCCAACTAATAAATCTAGCAATTGGGCCGGATGTACCTGTCGAAGTAGAAGAAAATGTAGTGTTCATCGGTGGGGATTGGGAAAATAAGGATACACGATTCCCCACGTCAGATGGTGTACATCTACTGGTTAATCTTATTGATCTATATCATTATGAAGATGAGCGCGTACAATCTTCTTGGGTAGCAACCAAGATTGAATACATCAAAGAACTAGGGTTCGTATAGAATAAAGGGGAGTGATATTATCACTCCCCTTTATTTGTATGTACTTGGCCCCGCTTAAGCGGGGCCACAATGTTATGTCAAGTAGATGCTGTATAGTACTGTATACAAAAAATGTATACCGTCGAATAGAACACGGCTATCCAAAATGGTATACTTATCTCAGGTCGAAAGGTCTTTACCCTTTCTCCCTTTTGACCTCACAAATACAATGACGGTTAGATTATCGCTTGCACTAACCGTCATTGTATTAACATTTAGGGGGATTCGTGCCAATTCCAGTGATCACATTGCTTATAGTTTCATTTATCTGTTTCTGTAGTGTAGGTGTGATGGTAAGATCGTTCTATAAAGTGCCTGTTATGGCATTTGGAATGACTGAGAAAGAATGGTCTAAGGTTCATATCTAGATTCGTTGAAATAGGTTCGTACCCACGTTCGTTGAGGCGTACACATGTACATGTGTACGCCTATTCTCTTATATGAGAGGCCCCGCTTAAGCGGGGCCTCAATAATAAAAAGGGATTAACTAATAGTTAATCCCTTTTTTGTTTATTCGTAGGTTAAATCTACGTCTGTAGCTTCAAAAATTCCGTATTCATCAATGTAACCAATCTCGGTCAAGATAACGCGGGTGCCGGGTGCGAACATGTTTTGGATGCCGGATTCCCAAGAGGAAAGCGCAAAACCATCATCCCACTGAAAATACTGTTCCGTCACATCGTTGAAACAAGGATTCTGAACGGCGACGATAGTACCCGCGTTCACGATAATCTCTTTTTTCATTTTTTTCCTCCAAATAGATTGTACCATATATCTCTTTGGGTAGCAAGAGTGGCCCCGCTTAAGCGGGGCCACTCATATTATGTCAAGTAGATGAATGTGGATAAAAGTATTGACTCTGCCTTATCCGCCATGATATAATGTCTATAGAAAGTGAGGTCAACCGATGCCGAAGCCTGATTTCATTGGATTCTGGGATATTGATGCCAATGGCGGTACAGTTTGGCGGCCTATAATTGATGCGGATTTATCCGGCCCTTCAATGTGTGAAGGTATGGATACGTGGCCTGACTTCGCTTTTGAGGATTACGATCCTGATCTCCATTTACCGCAAGACTGGCTGTACGGTAGCTTAAGCTGGATTTAATTTGTAGCCCGTAATGTGTTTGCATTACGGGCTATACCTGTTTTTGTTTGGCCCCGCTTAAGCGGGGCCATCTCAGCTATCCAAACTGTATTGTGGTATTATTACATCAAGGAGGAAAAAAATGGCCCGATCAAACTTTGACTCACGCAAGCTTTTAACCCTGGCGCAGGCAGAGCAGGTTCGTTCTGAGTATAAGAATATCGATTCTTGGGGGTGTGCCGACATTTTTGTTACTCAGGACAACACCTATGGTGTGATGGTAGAGGAATACCCATCCTTTGGTCCGCCTTTGTTTATAGGTTTGGACGCGGCTAACCCTCTTTTCGATTAAAAATAATGAATGTGTACTGTAAATACAGTACACATTCATTATAATTGTTTGGCCCCGCTTAAGCGGGGCCATAACTTGCCTTCCAAAGGAATAAGAATTATAATAATCTCAGGAGGAAAAAACGATGGATACACAACAGTTAATCGGCGTAGCCTTTATCGTACTAGCTGTGATCGTCCTAATGGTAGGACTCTTTGGACAGCAAAAACCGGAACCTAAAGAGGGTAAACTTATTCATGTTGAGTTCTCCGGTGGATTCACTGATGAGGACGATCCTTGGGCAGGGCGCTGCTAAGTTCGTACTCACGTTCGTTGAAGTATATAGGGGCGCAATTGCGCCCCTATAATGGGGAAGATATGGCCCCGCTTAAGCGGGGCCATAATTAGATAATTTATTGCTCTCATGTTATAATTTATTCAACGGAAGTGAGTTAGCACGATTGCGCCTAGGGGGTCGAAAAATGGCTACAAAATTTGACGCTACTTGGACTGAAGCCGATGAGGCTGAGCACCAACTATATCTCTCAGGTGCGTTTGGTTATTCGTGCATGAATATGTATGGAAAAGGATGTAATTTGAAGCATACTACAAAAGAAGAGGCGATTAATTGTTGTCAATCCGGTAACGCCGTTGACAAGGCTACAGGTTATGGTAGTTCGTGGTCCTGGTACTATCTAGATCGTAACGGGTATATCTAGGAAACAATAAATGCTATCTATTTTGGGTAGCATTTATTTGTACCAGAGATGGCCCCGCTTAAGCGGGGCCACAGTTGGACAATTCTTCCATTTCCCAGTATAATTTCCTCAGGAGGAAAAAAAATGACTCAGAGTACTCACGTCGCTTGGGATCGGCTGGCTGTTGCTAAGGTCATATCTGAATTGTTTGGGTGCTCTCTCCTGAGTGTTCAAAAAACTACTAAAACGCTGTGCAATAAGCGCGTGTCTCTCAATTCGATCAATAATGATGCGCCAACGTGTGTTGCCTGTCGGGATGCCGCAATCGCTGAAGCTGATCGTGATGCGTTGATTGTGGCCGATATGAAAGCATGGAATGAATTGCATAAACGGTAAAGTAAAGGGCAGCAATTATACTGCCCTTTATTGACATGATAATGGCCCCGCTTAAGCGGGGCCATTCCTTGAAGTATCTCCTGATTTCTGGTACAATCAATTTGGAGGAAAAAACGATGTGGTACTTCACTTGGAAGCGAAGGTCCGGTATGCCTATTATTCTGTGCAATGGTTGCGCCTCTGGAGAATGGCGCAAAGTTACCGACAGCGATGTTAAAAGCCGTTTGCATCGGCACGAAATTGCCGGGTTGCCGCGTGAAAATCATTTGTGCTGTGATCAATGCGGTATTACTATTAAGTTTGCCGCCAGCAAAGACCCATTATTCGACATGTAAAAAATAATGGCTACTGTCAATTGACAGTAGCCATTATTGACATAACAATGGCCCCGCTTAAGCGGGGCCATTGTTAGACAAATCCCGACATTATGGTACAATTCTCTCAGGAGGATAAAAAATGAAAGTTGACAGTAACAATTGTATCCACGCCATTGCCACTGAGGGTTATTGGGCACAACGCCGCGATCTAATCAACGCTATTAATAGGGTGTCGGATTGCCTGATCATGATGCCCAATCTACCGGGTGACGATGAGACACAATCCATTGCGGTTGCTACACTTCGCATCCTGAACACCATACCCGAATAAATAATAAGAGTGAATATCAATTGATATTCACTCTTATTTTAATCATGATGGCCCCGCTTAAGCGGGGCCATCCCTTGATGTTCTGTACTCTATTCTGTTACACTTCAGAGGTCGAGTTCACCGCCTATTTTTTGGAGATGCCCACCATGATTTTCATTTTTTACGCGGTTATTCCTCTGACTGTCGCTGAAGATATTACCGAGAACACGTCAGATCGTGTTTCTCTGTATTCCACCGATCTGGATATTGAGGCGGATCTTTTTAACGTTCTCACCGCTGAGTATGCCCAGTACGGGGAAGAGTTTACAATCGCATCTTGGTAAAATAATGGTTGCTGCTATCTTTGGATAGCAGCAACCATTATATCGATATGGCCCCGCTTAAGCGGGGCCATTCCTTGCATAAGAGTTATCCTGACAGTATAATTACAGAGTAGCGTAAGGATAAGGTCAAATGAAATTTAGAGTGGTGGATGCGCCAGTAACCGCTAGATTAGTACATGTTAGGTCTGGACGTAAGCAACAGGAGATTATTTTTGATGGACGTATAACTAATGTTATCTGTTCTGATGGTAAAAAACGTATGTTCTATCCAAAGGGAAACCCTCCAAAGGGGTATGTATCGATTAGTATTCCTGCCCCAAAAGTTCCCGGTGTGAAACGACAGCGTTGCAATTCACATATAGTAGTGATGGGTTCTGTAGCTCAAAATTCGGCTGGGGAATGGGTGTTCACTGCTAATTCTTACGGTAAAAATGCTCATATGTTGCCGTGAAGGGAGGATAAGGATGGCCCCGCCTAGGCGGGGCCATCCTTGTACACAAGCTATCCAAAATGGTATACTCCATTTATCGAGTTTTTCTAGTGCCGGAGGTTTATCTATGACATCTTCAACCGTTGCCGTCGCGTGTGATATTTGCCATGTCTTGACTGAGAATTCCAAGATCGGCACACCTGAATATCCTGAAACAGATCGCCGCTATGGCCCTATTCTTTGCCCTGATTGTTTCAAGGTTTGGGAATCGGACGCGGCGGAAAAGGCCGTGATTGAAGATTGTGGCCTTGATTATGATGTTGCCGATTACGGCGTCTATGATGCATATGGCAATCCCGATGATGGGCGCATGTGCCACGATTCCGAGTGGGAACGTGGGCGCGGTTATTTCGCTGAGATTGATTCTGATTATTATTAGATAGTTAATAAATGCTATCCTATTTTGGGTAGCATTTATTCATAACATGATGGCCCCGCTTAAGCGGGGCCATCCCTGGTAAAACTAAGCCATTCCTGGTACAATTTACCTGTAACCGAGAAAGGGCTACTGCTATGCAACCTGACAGCAAATTTTTTCCTCATTATGATACGGTATCTGAGGCCGAAGATTTCTATAAGCGAATCTATTGCAAAATGTCTAATCGTGATCTTAATTTGACTCAACGCATTGTACGTTTAAGCTATCTCAAGTTTATTGTCAGTATGAACATTCTAGCTTGTATGAAAGATACCGCACTGCCTGATGGTACGCTTAATGCTGGTGATAATAGGGTTGAAACATGGGAATGTCGAAGATCGGAAATCATACATACATTAAAACGTCTTGGTAAAGAATATTATGAATATTTGGTACATAATAATCAAGTTATCCCTTTAGCAGCATGGTATATTATTGATGATGTTGATGATTAAGATCGTCATATTCGTATGGACGAATCTGTATACAGATTCGTCCATACGTTTGTAGCCATATTCGTTGACTCATGTTTGTATCCATATTCGTAGGATCGTGGATTCGTAGATGCAGCCATATTCGTAGGATCGTGGCTACATACATATATGCCCCCGCCTAGGCGGGGGCATATATGTATGTAGTTATGTGCATGTACATCATGATGTACATCACGCGGCATATTGCCGCTGGTTATGTGTAGTGACTAGACTACACGATATACAGGGTTATGTGCAGTACAGACCACGAGCAATTATGACAGAATGATGACAGGGAGATGACGAGAAGATTAATTTATCTTAATCAAAAGTTTACAATTGAAGATACCTGTAGACCATTTCACCTTGCCCTATAGGGGTGTTTTTTGGTACAATTACCCTTGAAAGGGGTAAAAAAATCATGACGTATGAGCCGGTTGTATGTGCTAACCCTGACCACGCGGCGAAATGGCTATCCACCGATGCACGTAGCGCGATACTTGCACATTGGGGCAATAAATGTGCCCATTGTCTTGCGCCTCTGGCTAGCAAGGGCGGCGAAACTCATTTTGATCACGTACTCAATGGTCCCCATGCTGGCGGGTGCCATCACAACGGATGCAATAAATCTTGGAACATCGCGCCGGTATGTGCTCATTGCAATATCACCAAAGGGCACCAAACGTTTGGTGCGGACGGTGCTATTTATCACGCGGCGGTTAATGTCTGGTTTGAGCGCGGCAATAATGGTACAATTCCCGCCATTGCTGCTGAATTGTCCGCACGATTCTATAGCCTACTCTATTCGCCGGTTAAAGGGCTTGAGCGACATTTTGATACTTTCCCTGGCGCTAAAGTTCTGACTGGCAAGCATTATATTCGCAACACTGGCGATCAATATAACCCAGTATGGCAAATACTAGGTTAGACCGAATCATTAGCTTGGCACTAAAGACCCCGCTTAAGCGGGGTCTTTAGTTTATGCCTAACTATCCGTCACTATACATAACCAGGCCCATTGGATAGCGGACATTGATAATGATTATCAATGCTGGCCGGTCGGCGCTGCACATAACCAGACCAGGGCACTTGACATAACCATACACCCCACGCGGCGCTTGACAGCAGCGAACTTGACATAACGAAAGCCGCGTGGGGTGTATGGTTAAATAAAAAATAAATATATAGATATTTCTAAACTATTATTTACCACTGAACGTTTGCGGGCGCAAACGTTGCTTGGCTCTTTACTTTACAATAAATAAAAAGGCAGTAACCAACTAGCCAATTCAAAAATCATCCATACTTTGACTCTGCCTTAATCCTTAACCACCTCAACTATTTTATTAACAACCAAATTAATAACCAACTAGCCAGATCTAAAACTAACCATAGTTAGGCTCTGCCTTAATCATATACTGAGTATATCAACAACAATTATTTTTTATCTTACATTTTTCCCTCTGCCTTGACAACTCCCCCTCAGATCTGCTATAATGATCCTATAGATAGGGCGCTCTGCCTTATCTTTTTAAAAAACGGAGGAAATATGGTAAAATTACCAGATTATATGCAAGAGTATGCATTAAGAGATCTAAGTGTGGGGGAATCAGCCTGGACCAGTACAAATGCAATACATGTAAATTGTGAAGGGGATATGTTTTTAAGAGGATTTTTTACATATTATAAACAACGTACCCCCTCTGCCTTATTAGAAGTACATAGAACAGTAGAGGGATGTAGTGTAGATTTTACCTTCTGTCAAGATGCAAAATTTACACGTTCGTTAGTTAATGAAATTACTGGGTTTATTCCAATAACTTCCATAATGGGAGTAAAAGAAGAAAAAAAGGTAAAATATACAAGGGTAGAGGCCCCTACTCGTGCTGCCACACTTGGTTTTATCTCACGTCCAAGTAAGGTATTTTAACTATGGAATATATAGAAAGCAAAATCTGTCCAAGATGTATGCATGATAAAGAGTTAAATGATTTCAATTTTAAATCATCCAGCAAAGATAAAAGACAACCTTATTGCAGACAATGCAGTAGGGAAGATTGGCATGAGCGATATGGAACAGAAGAAAGAAAAATAAGAAACAAAAATCAAAGAGAACAGGTACGAGTCATGATTGAACAATTTCTCCAACACAAATCTTGCGCTTTGTGTGGAGGAAAAGAGAAATTAATATTACAACCCCACTCTTTGGTCAGCAATTCAATTAGTCGGAAATATTCAACTATACGATTACATCATTTGTTATTAACAACTGAAACAACCATACTTTGTCATGAATGTTTTAACGCCACTGTGGAATAATGTCTAGAACCCCGGTGATTAGCTGGACTAATCAAGATTTTGATACAATATGTCCCGACTGTGGAATAAAATATTTAAATGCGAATAATCTTGATGTTCTTCGTACTATTAATACGACAGAATCAAAAAACTGCCCTGAATTACTCAGGGCAGTTTGGAATAAAGATGATTATGCTGAAATATTATACACGGCAGGTTATCCACCGAAATGTTTTTACTGCGGGTTTTATATAATGGGCTACAATGTGCTCTGCCTTAAAAACTCTAAACGAAATAAAGACTGTGGGTGCAAAGAATGCAAACCATTCTTATATAAAAGGCAAAGGCGATAGTTTTTATATATGTACTACCTTAATTTTTTTATGTACTTCTTTCCCTGTTGCCTTGTCTTTTAGTATAATGGTTGTACTATCTATAGTATTTACCGCCTTCAATATCTCAGAAGCTTGTTTTTCCAGTGGTCCTGTAATAGATTTTAATATTTCATCATAGGCTTTTGTTGTTTGACCAATAATTGTTGTTCTATGGCCTGAAGCTTGAAGTTTACCAACTCTCTCTACTTCCTTTTTTACTTCTTCCTCTATATTACTTCCATCATAGGTGAACATTTCACCGTCACCTTTTAATGGCGTCCAATGCCCTTTACCTTGTCTAATATGGTTTCCTTCTTCGTCATTACGTGCAAGATATGGAATAGCTTTTGCTGCTGCTTCAGCAGCGCTCATTGTTCTATATTGTATATAGTGAGCATATTCAACAATACCATTAAGAACTCCTTCAGCGCCTTGAGCTAAAAAGTCTGATTCATCAATACCGGAAGTAAGTTTAAATGCATCGGAATTTATTGCTAAATCCTTTGGATTGGAACTCTTTGACCAAGTAAGGAAAGTACGATCAGATCGTATTGAATTACAGGCAGTATGAGCGGGAAACAAGTTGTCATATGTATTACCTCCGGTTAAACCTTGAGCAACAATATCTTTATAGGTTATTCTATGCTCAAGTACCGTCCCATTAACTTGCCAATTAATTAATGTTCTATGACAAATAGCACAAACAATACTATTACCAATAACAACCGATGTTCTAAACACCGGAGATATAGGAAGAAATAAGCGTTCCATTTTATGAGGATTCTTTTTTAACACTGAAGGAATAACAACGTGAGTTATACGGCCAAAATCTTTTTTATCATAATTGGCAAATCCTAAATGTTTTAATATAGCAGCAGATAGGGCTTCTCTTCTTTTTCCATTTGATAAAAACCCAGTACGGGTATTGTCTATCCGTATTGCTGATATTTCAGGAGTATCAAGTATAGGAATACCAAGATCTTCAGGATTTTCCATAACTTGTACTCTTTTTAATCGTTCTTCTGGAGTAAGAACTACATCTTCCCGTATAGTAGAAAAGTTAAAATCTCGCTCAAACATTGTTTGTAACTCATTTTCATCATAATGAATACCTGCTTCAATATAAGAAGCACGAATTGCTTCCTCCAAGTTTGCTCGTATTTCCGCATCAGTTAAATTGTTTGATATATCTTTATAACGTAGCATAGTTTTACTATACATATTATTTGGATTAGTTGTATCATATAAACTTGTTCGTAAATCATATAATTGTTTTACCATGTCAGTAGTAATAGAATCAGGAAGATTGTTTTTACCTGTTTTTGGATTTATATTAGCTGCACGTTTAATTAATCCTGATATAGTTTGCCCATAATCTGATTTGAATTTTCCTATACTGTCCAAAACATCAATAACCTCAGGTTGTTCTTTTAATCCTTGTAACGTCATTTCTTGGCGAAGAACCTGCTCCCCGGCACTGAATATATCATAAAATGTTGGACCTTTGTACCCTTTTTCAGCCATTATTTTTATCACCTTAATAGTATAATTTAAAGGAAATGTAGTTTGAATGTTTTACCCGAACAACCTGTATTAATTAATCAAATATTATGGAATCGTGGATATAAAGATCGAGATACCGCATTCTCATATCTTAATCCAACTAAGTACAAATTCCCTTCAGAGGAATTTGTACAGTTAGATAAAGCAGTAGAATATATAAAATTATTCATTGATAATGAATTACATATTACCATTTGGGGAGATTTTGATGCCGATGGTCAAACCAGTACTGCTGTATTTTTAGATACATTACGTATTTTAGGCCATACAAATGTATCTTATCATATTCCAAGTAGATTTGACAATAATCATGGATTAAATAGTAAAGAAATAGAAAATATTGCCAATAAATATCCTAAATCTTTAATAATTACCTGTGATTGTGGAACAAATGATGTAGAATATGTACGTGGCGGCTCTGCCTTGGGTTTAGATTTTATTATTACCGATCATCATGAACAAACTGGGCCATTATGTGAGGCAAAGGTGACAGTTAATTCCTCCATACAATCTTTGGATAGTAACTTTAGAGGATTATGCGGAGTCGGGGTAGCGTTTGTTGTTTGTAGAGCATTGTTAAAGGAGTATAAATGTGATGCACACATTAATGATTTACTTGATTTGGTTGCTATTGGTACTATTGCTGACGTGGCGACTAATACAAACTTAAATAGGGCATTATTAGCTCGTGGCTTGCCCATCCTTTGGTCAGGAAGACGTAAAGGTATTGCCGCCATGATTAAAGCATATGATATACGCACGTTTGACTGTAATACTGAAGAAATTTCATTTAAACTTGGTCCAATGTTAAATGCAGCGGGAAGAATGGCCCATGCAAGTATGGGAGTTGATTTATTATTAGCGGAAACTGATGAAATTGCGGATTTTTATGCCTTACGGCTAAAAATTCTTAATCAAGAGAGACAAATTGCCATGTCTACCCTTGAAAATGAGTTGGAATCAGTTATAACTTCAAGAGATGACCCTGCTTTAATTATTATTGGTGAGGGATGGCATCCTGGTTTAATTGGATTAGCTGCTGGAAGACTGGCAAACAAATATAAAAGACCCAGTATTGTAATTACCAATAAAGATGAAGAATTTTTAAGGGCAAGTTGTCGAACCGCTGAGGGTGTGCATATGTTGAATGTGCTTGAAACTCAAAAACATTTATTACATCAATATGGAGGACATGCGGGAGCAGCCGGATTTATCATAAAAAGAGCCAATATGGAAGAATTTATGGTAGGTTTTCTCAGTGTGGTGGATCAATTCAAAAAATATAGTTCCAATACTCTTATTTATGATGTGGAAATATCCTGGAGTGATTTGGATACATCTCTTACCACATATAGCACAGTCGCTCAAATTGAATCTTTAGCCCCATTTAATGAACAGAATCCTATCCCCAAGCTTTTAAGTAAAAATTTAACAATACAAAATTTTAAACCTATCGGTGATGATAAAAATCATGCTGTTGTTACCTTTGTAGATACAAATGGAGTAGTAAATGATGTATATTATTGGCGATTTGACAAAGACTTTGGAAGCAAGTATTATAACAAGCAGGTCGATATAATTTATACTATCGAACGATCTTTTTTCACCGGTAGACCTTCAGTAAGATTAACATTAGAGGGTATCAGACTAAGCGAAGGATAAAAAATGGTACGAGTCCAACGAAAAAAAAGAAATAATGAAGAGGAAACCATACAGTCGGACTACATTACCTGTGTCCGACTGTATGAAAATAAATATCCGCAATTATCCATGATTTTACATATACCGAACGGTGGACAGAGATCTTTACATGAAGGAGCAATATTTAAAAAATTAGGTGTTTCTCCTGGGGCACCTGACATTGCCGTATTTGTCCCCAGCCCCTCCGGGGTTTGGGGAATAAATAATCCCCCAAAGGGAAAAGCCCCTGACAAAAAATATCATGCTTTGTTTATAGAATTTAAATCAAAAGTAGGAACACAAAAAGCTGTCCAAAAGAGTTGGGAGAATAGTCTTACTGCCTACGGGTATAAGTATGAAATCCATCGTAGTTGGATTTCAGCCTGGAACAGTACTGTAGAATATTTAGAATTGCCAAAAACATTAATCGTACTATAAAAGCTTAAGGATACATTATGACATATCAAATAATCTCCTCAACAGGAGTGAAGGCTTTGCCTCAACATGGAGGCCAAAATATTATTACCGCAAAAGCTGGAGATATATTTGTTCCAGTAGATTCTGGATGGGAGTATGGTACTGTAGATGGTAAAACAGGATGGGTGCCCTCATCTTCAGTACAGCAAGTATCAGTTGTTTCTCCTGTTGCCCTTGGTATTTATGCGATAAATACGGCACTAAATAATTGGAGAGATGATTGGGCTTCCGGTCAAAAGTTATTAACAGGGGTTGCTCCAGCTATTATTCATAGATTTCAACCGTGGGCCACAACTGCCTGGTCAGCGTGGGATTCGGCATGGGCTGATGATGCAGTATCAGTAGGATCAATTCCCATGATTTCTTGGGAAGGGAGAGATATTACCGTTTCATCGGCAATTCAATCTACCTACAGTAATGCTGCTGTTATAGCGGGAAATTGGGATAAAGTACTTATTCCCTGGTTACAAGCAGCGGGTGCTTGGGGTAAAAAATTTTTACTACGGTTCTTTTGGGAAGGGAATGGGCAATGGTATCCTTGGGCAGCCGGAGCAAACGGAAATACTGAAGCAAGCTATATTGCCGCTTTCCAACATGTTGCAAGGCTTGTTCGTATGTATGCCCCTGAAGCACATATAATATGGTGTGTGGGTACATCAGGTTCCGGCTGGCTCCCTTTGGAAAGCTGTTATTCGGGAGATGCGTATGTAGACTATACTTCTCTTGATTTTTATAATACCGGACCAACCGGTTGGTCCGGTGCATGGGTTCCATTTAGTTCTATTAAGTCTTGGTATGATCGATTAGTTATTTTAGCTCCATTTAAATCTATTATTGTTGCTGAAACCGGTTGTGCTACAATAGCAGGACAAGATAAAGCCGGTTGGTATACAGCCATTAAATCAGCCTGTGCAACAATGCCTCGTATAGTTGGAGTTGTTGCCTTTGATAATGCCGATACCTCATTTGACTTTAGAGTGAGTGACGATCCAACCGTGTATGCTGCTTGGAAAGCGTTAGCAGCTAATCCTTTTATGCAAGGTAAGATATAACTCCAAAAGAATTACTGTATAAAATTTAACAGTATTTTAGTATAGTGTGGTACACCTGTTGGACAGTATATATGATATACTAAAGGTGGAGGAAAAAAGCAAAATGTCGCATAAATATAATAGTCTGGATAAGCTGCTTGAGCAATGGGCGCATGAACGGCGTATAAATAATAAAAAATGGTATTATACTATCTATCCATTCTACAAAAAACAACTAGCTGCCGCTCTGCCTTGGTGGTTGACGGAGAAACTAGAGCGGAGAGTAGCTTTTAAAGGTACATTTCGTTTTAACATGAGATATAGATTTACCCATCCCTGGACTATTATTCAAGATCTTAAGTATGAAACAAAAGCTTTTTTTCAAAGAGGGTTTTATGGATTTAGCTCTGGTGATGCGGATAATTTTCACATTTATCTTGCTGAAATCATGCCTCATGTTGTAAAAAAAATGACTGGCGAATATAATTATTCTGTTTGTTATGAAGCTATAAAAGAGGCGGCGGAAAAACTAGATTTTGATCCTGATGCTGCTTGGGGATGGGATGAGGATAAACTATCCAAGGAAGATAATGCCCTTGTTATGGCTTTAGCTATCGATATTGAAAATAGTTGGTATGATGAAATCGGTGCAGCTTTCCAAAGATATTATGATATAATGTGTGGATCTCATTCATATTCTTTTGAGGAAGAACAAGAAATAATACATAAATGCAAACAATCGTTACACATGATGATTGACAAGTTTGAACATTTGAGTACCTAGGGAAAAATAGTATGAAACTTATACAGACTGACAATGGTTGGTTAGTATACTTAAATCACGGTAGCCTCGATGTTAAACCTACAGTATTACCGGCATTTGATCAAATGCCGGTAATACTTGATTCATGGAAAGATGACCTTGGGGAACATATACTTATTGCATATGACCTTCCTTGGGAACGTATAGATACTCCCCTACATGGGGGTGCGCCGAAACGTTCGGGGGTTATGATTCATTCTATATACATTCGTATATCTAAATCAGGTGTAGAATATATACAAGATAAAAACTGCCCTTGGCGAGAACGGCCAGAACCGGAACCAATCTATGAGTATCAAAACGGTAATTGGATTAGAATAAAAGGAAAAAAGTAGACAATTGAGCACAGATTCTTATGAAGATTTAAATATGTTTGAAGGGTTGTCCGACAACTCTTGGTATGATACAAATGTTGCCGCGCCGTTATGTGACGTGTGCGGCAACAAGGATGCTATTCACACATTGAATAGTGGATGTTATTGTGATGGGTGTTACTATTTGTTGGAAGATGAATTAGAACTATTAGATTCTTTGGATAGGTTTGAAAAATTCAAACACGCATCAAAACGGCCTGAAGATGCTGCTACAACAGGTAAAAAGAAAAAAACTCCTAGAAAAAAGAATAAGTATGATGATTATACATATGACCAGGGCTAAAATCTTGGCGAAAGGATAAAGTATGCAAAACGATGAAAGATTTGACTATTTCAATTCTTCGGATTGGCAAAGAATGAACATGGTTATTGACGAAGGTGGTAAACGATACCATCAAATGTTGGATGCCCTAAAAGTAGGGGATCTCATTAAAGAGCTTAATAAAGCAATGGATAGTACGAACTCCGCTAGTTTAAATTCTGATGGAATGGGGTATCTCGATCAAAATGATGTAGATGTACTAATGGGAAATATTAATAAAATACGCGACGAACGGGCCAAGGCAAAAGAAAAGCAAGATGCTAAAAAAGATTCTTCCGAACCACAACCATTAAATCATGGTGGAGAATAATATTGGCAGAGCAAGATTTAAGTTTTGTAGAGATATTACGTACTGTTGCCGCTGGCTTATTTGAGAATTATGCGGATTTATCCGCTACGATTAAGGCAAATATTAAAGAATACAGCCTAGCGGCAATAGAATCAAAACTGATTACGGTAAATGAAGTATTGGCTTTGGGAATTAAAGAAGGTTGGATTTTACCTATGGCCGGATTGGATCACCAATGGGCCATAGTTGAATCAGTTACCCTATCTCAAAAACGACTGGAAGCATATGTAACCGGCACCTACCCTGTAGAAGAATTCTGGCATCGTAGTTATGCAAACCTGCTTAATGAGGTTGTATCCCCTTTACGAATACGTCTTATTGAGCAGACAGAACGTATTGAAGAATTAGAAGTTGAAATAAAAGAATTAAAAGCGAATAAACCTAAACCTCCTTCTTTTGGACAGATAGTTCATAGGGGTATCGATCCAAAAGGAGTAATATCAGCAACTAGTACAGGCCCAATGATTATCCCACCACCTTCGCCTAAAGATGATTATTATGGACCTACCCAAAGTGATAATTATGGCAGTGCCCATCAAGAAAATAATTATCATGATGGAGCATCCAGGCATAATTTTTAATGGATGATCTAGATGATTTAGATAAAACAATAGTTGAGGTTTTAAGGCAGAGCGGCCAAGCGTTCGATCAATACACTTTGGCTGATAATCAGTATGTTAAACAAAAAATTACCATGAGTATGTATGATAAATGGATAATGTTATTAGGAAGGTTGAGAAGGCTTGAGGCGAAAGATTATATTAAATTAAATATTGAAACAAACCAATATAGCTATAAATAAAATATGATAAATGGGGACGAAACCTATAAAGGGGCACAACCCTTAGATGCAATTAAGTATAAAGTACTACATAATATAAAGTTAAATAAACAAGAGGAACATTTATTGGAAACATTGGATGAACAAAATACAGCGAAGGAAGAGAAAAATTATACAAAGGACATATATAATATACCTTTGTATGGTCAAACATACACTCCTTATGCATATGTGTCAAATGATGGTAAATATATACCAACTACTGGTCCTTCTTGGGAAGGAAGTTTTGATAATATTCAATTTACTTTTGCTACATCAGACTTTTACGAAAAAATAACACAGGAGGAGAAAAACGAAGTGGAATACCTAGGATTATATCAATTAGTTATTCAAGAAGAATCTGATGAATTTGATGAAAGTCAGGTATTGAGTTGCCGATGGCTAACCAAGGCTGATGATAAGGCGGGGCTAGAACAACAATTTGCTTTTTATGCTCAAGGATGGTCTGAAGCTCAAGAAAGACAGAGTGGGTGGGATTCTACATGCCTTACACTTTTGTTTACACCAATTGGTATAAACAAGGCAATTGTTGTCGATATGGATGAAGTTACATTGTGAACACGCCTGAAGATTATTTAGTAGAAGCAAAAGAACTACTTAAAAATGGAAACGAAATAGTAACAGAAACAATGGTGACTAATAGAGCACTTATTCAAGAACTATTATATGCTTTTGAAGATGTACTTACCATATTAAAGTATAAAGAAAATCCTGGCGATATACTTCGTCTGGAAAATAGATTAAATGCTATAAGGCAAAATTTAAAGGCTGTTTAAAATGGAAATAATTGTTAACCCTTGGGATAACGATCTTATCTTTAATTATGATGATGTATCATTTACGGATAGAGAGCATTTTGGCGATAAAAAAATATATTTTGATGATATGCTGGTAGCACAACTACTTTTGGCAAGAAAGCTTCATTTAAACGATCTCCCCACACAACGGGGAGATCGAACTGTTTGTTTTTATGTAGCATGTAGTGATACATTTGCCTGGGGATCTGCTGATTCAGAATCAGTTGCTTGGGGAGAGGAAGAACCAAGCGAGTTAACTGATTTGTATGAGGAATGGTATAAAAGTCATGAGTGGGGCTGTATTCGCTGGGTAATTAAAAAGCGCGGTATTATGCCCATGAAAGGTGTTAAAGATCAAATGGAGGCCGCTGGTGCGTGGGGAGATATGCCTGAACTATTACCCAATCCATATGAACAACATGTATTCAGTAAAAAAGATTCTATGTATAATAAAATAGTTTTAGGGTATCAGGAGGAAGATATTGCCTAGTTTATATGATCTTGAATATGATTTAGCACGAAGACATTTGGTTTCATTGTCTGAAAAAGGCTGGACAGTGGAAGATTTAGAATCAATATTTGAGCAATTTGAAAATAAGTTAGAAAATTTGGAAGACAGCTTATCTTACACAAAAGAAGATTTAGATTTTTATAAAAATCAAGCTATGGAAAATGAAGACAAATACATAGATACATCTGATCAGATTCAAGAGCTTGAATATAAAAATGAGGATTTACAAGATCAAATTGAAATCTTAAATGAAGAAGTCTCTCTTTGGAGAGGCAAGTATTTTAAACAGTATAAACCTGATGAGACAGGTTTATGAGAATAAATGCAATGCAAGATCAAACTGATAATCTGTATAACTTTATAGAATTACTTATTGATGGAAAAATAATAATAACTCCCATATGGAGTTGGAATTCAGATACTTTAGAACCTGTGGAAATAAATCTGGACACTTTTTTGGACAGCTTAAATGATGATGTTGGAATTCTAAAGGAGGATGTAGAATTTTTTAAACGTCGATCTATAGAGCTTGAAGATTTAGTAGAGATGTGGAGACAAAAATATGAGGATGCCCAAAATGAAGTATATGATTATGAGGATGGCATAAACGATGAATTCTTTACAGCGAAAAAACAAATATAAAACTAAAACTTCAGAAAAAGCCTTGATAACAGGATTATTTACCGTTGCATTCATATATGTTGTACTATATCTTGCTTTTATAATCGGGATTATAGTACTTATTTGGGAGTTGGTAAAACATTTCGCATGAGTAGGAAGAAAAAAATACGAAATCCTACTGAGGATGAAGAGAGAACAATGTTTCAGTGCTTTATGTGCGGTATGGAGGCTGCTGATCTGGCCTTGATCTTCCGCTATACGGAAGATCAGGTAAAAATCTCCCTTGGTAAAGAAGTACAAAAATATCGAATTGACTTTAGAAAAAAACACCCACAGCCGAATGAAATAACTAATTATGAAGGTAAATTGCGACCTTTTGAACGGAACGGTTATGAATAAAAAAACTACTCAGGAAAAAGAGGCAACTCTGCCTCAAGTGATTGATAAAAATAGCTTGCACTGGAAAGATCCTGCCACTATATTTCTAGTATTAGTTTTTGTGCTATGCATAATAATACTTATAGCTTCAAAATTATAAATGGGAATATTTGTGAAAGAATTAAAAGAACTCAATTGGGTTGGGCCAGTTAAAAAATTCTATGACCAATCCTCCGTTGATGTATATGGAGCTATAGTATATATGAGCGGTAATCAAGAATATGCTGATGAAATTATAGTTACCCTGGATAATGCTGGGTTTGACAATCCATACTTTTTTAGTATTTCTCATATAGAAGGATTCTGGCCGAACAGAGGTACTGACTATGAAGATACGGCAGAGGTAGAAACTAATGTTATTATTCGTAATCTATATGAGGATTCTTTAAAAGGTTGTCAAGAGGTTGCACTTAAATATGTAAATGCATATTTAGTACGACTAAACAAGTTGCGAAGTTAATACCATTTAAAAGACCCTAACGGTTAAACCGTTAGGGTCTTTTTTTGTGCTTTTTTCCAAGGATTGACAATTTAACAATTTTTAAGGTATAATTCATTTGTTAATTTAGTAAAATAGAAATTAAAGGGAGGGGTGCATGAGAGATTTTAGTAATAAATTTAAAAGACCTAAAAAAAGTGCTCTTATAAAAACAACAAATCGTACCTTTGCCGTAGGATTACCCGAAAGCAAAAAAACTCGTGCAGCCAGAGAAATTAGACGTTCAAAAATATGGGATATGTTCCTTACCGGTCATAGTATTACAGACATCGCAAAAGAAGTAAACTGTTCTACCCAGACAGTGAATGCCGACATAAAAAAATCTAGAGATTTAGTTCGCCCCCTTTTAATTCAAGATTCCATAGACCATCTTGCTCAATTTGTCAGTCAAAAAGAAATGATTATGCGTATGGCAAAAGAGCGTATTGATCGTGTGTATGAAATTGAAGATATGATGGTTGAAGCAGCCTTTGGACAGCAAGAACAAAAAGATGATTGGTTTGAGCAGGCACCGGAAGTTGATGGAAAAGGCCGTCCAAAGAAAAGGCAGCAGAATGATGCTACAATGATTAATCTAAAATTAGAATCCGTTGCTCCCTTGTTGGGAGAGATGTCTAAAGCAGCAAGTGATATTGCTGCTGCAAAAGGTATAAAAGGTACAGGCAAAGATACAAATATTAATATTGCCATAGATATGATGACTGACGATGCGCTTATTAAAGCACTGAAGGATGCCGGTATTGAACCAAAAGAATTAGGTATTGTTATTGATGGTGAGTCTAAAGTACTAGAACATAAGACAGAGCAGCCACTTTTGGGTAGTGGTGATGACGATGAGGAAGATCCTCTTGATCTTATCGCTCAAGAGGATTATTGGGAACAGTTAATTGATGAGGATGAAGAATAAATGCCGTTAAGTGATGTTGAAAGGCAAGTTGCGAAAGAAATACTAAAGCGTAAACACGCAGGTACATATACTCCACTTGCCAAGGAAGATCCTAATATTCCCATTTATCAAAAAGATCCTGCTTTATATATGCGAGAACGGCTTGGATTAACTCTTACTGAGGATCAAGAAAGAATTTGTGCTGCTGTTTCTAAATATAGTAAAGTGCTTGTTAAAGCTTCTCATGCTATAGGAAAATCTTATGTGAGTGCAGGACTCGCTTTATGGTTTTATGAATGTTTTAATCCTGGTAAAGTTATCACAAGCGCTCCAAACGCAAAGCAGGTAGCTACCATTATTTGGGGTACAATGAGAACACTTACCAAAGATAGAAAACCAAAACTTCCTTTTGCTCCAAAGGCTCCAATTATGGGAGATGGTCCTGAGCACTTTGCCTTAGGAATTACCTCTAAAGATGCAAACGGTTTTCAGGGTATTCACCATGAAAATATGTTGATTATATTTGATGAGGCAGTTGGTATACGAAGAGATTATTGGGTAGCTGCTAATCACATGGTTGTGGGCGATACAAATAAATTTCTTGCCATTTGTAATCCTACCGACATTAGTTCTATGGCCTATGAAATAGATATGAAAAGTGGAGGTAATGATTGGCATGTTATAGAGATAAGTTCTTTAAATCATCCTAATATTATTGCAAGTTTAAACGGTTTGCCTGAACCATTTAAAGGCGCTGCTTCTTTACGAGCTTTAATGGAAGATATTCGATCTGACTGTGAAGTTGTTAATAAAGAAGATGTTACTGTATATGATTTTGAATTTCCTCCTGGAAGCGGTAATTGGTATAAACCAAACGGTATGTTTGAATCACGTTGTATGGGTAGATGGCCCTCTTCAGCAATCAACACTATTTGGGGTGACGCTCTTTGGGCAGAAGCGATTAATGCAAAACTCACCTATCTGGAAAAAGACCAATTACAGATAGGTTGTGATCCCGGCTACCTTTTGGATAGCTGTGCAATTCATGTGCGTAAAGGTTCTGTTTCATTATCTCATGAATCCCATAAAGGATATGACACCAGTAAAACTGCCGGTAGATTAAAATTATTATGTGAACAATTAGGGGAACAATTTGAAGTTAATCCTAAAAAGATTAAAGTGCTTGTAGACTCAACGGGTATGGGTCAGGGAGTTATAGATCAACGTGGAGAGTATAATTTTATAGGTATTAATTCATCCTCCAAAGCTATTAATCAGAAACGCTATCCAAACAGACGTAGTGAGTTATGGTTCACTACACGGGAGCGTGTTATGAATAAAAATCTTGATTTAAGTAAATTGGGAGATGATGAGCTTATTGAATTAGGATCTCAACTAAAGGCCCCGATTTGGGGGCCGGATAATCAAGGTAAAGTGGTGGTCGAACCTAAAAAAGAAACTAAAAAACGATTAGGACGATCCCCCGATGATGCCGATGCATTTAATCTTGCCTATGCGAATGAATTAGATTTCGGACCTCCAATTGTTATGGGATCTCGCGGCTCAGCAATGCACGATGCAATACACACACAAAAATATGACTTGACCAATAAAGAGGAAGCTTCCCAAGCTGCTTGGGAAGCTCAAAGACGAAGAAGATCGCGCAGTTTAGGTTGGCAGCGATAATACATAATGGATAAAAAAACTGTAGATTTTTTTAACTCTATACCTTCTATTAGAGATATTGCATTTAAATGTAAAGAGAAACTTCTTGAGGAGAAATATTTCTCCTCAAGAAGTAAGGTGTTTTTTTTATATGATATGGATGTAATGAGCAGAAAAGAATTCGTCTGGATTATTGTAAAGGTAAATAAAAGTTATGAAGAAGCTTACGGTATATTAGATGATTTTGATAAAGATTGGTGGATTGCCCAATTACCTTTATGTAAAGGGAAATTATCTATTTCTATAAGAGCTAAGGAAGAATATTAAAATGACAGGAATATCAACCGCAACCGCAACATCTTTATTAACAACATTACTTGGCGGTACTACATATATAGCTCTTACAACAACGCCGGTTATACCACAAATGGATGGTACAAATATACCAGAGCCAAATCCTCTTGAATGGACTAATTATGCAAGAGTTTTAATTGACGGTAGTTGGTGGACCGCTCCAGTTGAATCAGAAATAGATGTTTTAACAACAACCAACATAGGTGTACTCGTATTTCCTACAATAACAAACACTTCAGCAGGGGTAGAAATAACAGGTTGGGCCATCTTGGATAGCCTTACAGCAGGTAAACTGTTGTTTTTTGGAGATATACCTACTACTCTTGTTGGATCTGGTGTAACTCCACGATTTGAATTTCAAACACTAAATATTTCAATAAATTTATCAAGTGTTACAGTTGCCGAATAAATCTTAAAGCCTCCTAGCCCCTAAGAGGTCCAAACAATTATCAATTGTTTGGAGGGCAAAGCCCCTATACATTATTATATTGATATGATATAGTATAAATAATATAACTTTATTTTTACTTTCCAATTCCCTCATAAACCTCTAAACCATATTTATGGTTTTTGAAAGGATTTAATAAAAATGGCAGGATTATCTCAAGCCTTAACTCCAAAAATATTGGATCATACAACATCCAAAGCAGTATTTTCCCTACCAACGGTATATCTTGCATTATTAGTTTCTCCAGGTGCTTCAGGCACTTCTACATTGAGTACTATGAACGAAGTATCCACAGGTGCTTATCCTAATTATGCTCGTGCCGCTGTTTCCACATCGGCCCTAGCCTCCGCTATTATTTCCGGTGGTGGTTTAGGAACTAATTCTTTAGCAATTACCTTCCCTGTATGTGGGGGCGGCGGATCAAGTCCAGTTATTACAGGTTATGCATTGGTTGATGCAGCAAGCGGTACAACCGCTAATCCTACCGGTGTATTGTGGTACGGTACATTCAGTTCCAGTATGACGGTTAATTCAGGAAATCAACCTTCTATACCTGCAAGTAATTTGAATTTTTCCCTTACTACCTCTGGAGGATCTTCCAATTTTCTTGTAGAGAAACTTATTGATCTTACAGATGGAAAAGCTACCTACACTCCTGGCGGGGCATTATATGCCGCTCTTGTAACGGGTAGCCCTGCTGCTTCTCAAATAAATGCAGCTACGGATATTATAGAGCCTTCCTCTGGACAATATACGGGATATACTCGTGTACAAATACCTTCCGCTAGTTGGTCAAGTGCCGTGGTAAGTACTGGTGTTGCGGGTACAACGTTAACCGCAACAGTAACATTTCCCACTTGTACAGGTGGTGGAACAGCTACAATTACCGGCTTTGCCTTAATTGATGGCGGATCTACCGCTTCAGGAAGTGGTGGTAATATTCTGTATTGGGGAACACTAACCTCACAAACTATTTCCATAAATACTACACCTTATTTTAACATAGGTGGATTAACTATAAATCTTCAATAATAATTATTGACTTAATCATTTAAATACTATAAAATAGTATTTAAATGATTTTAACTTAACTTTGAACACCTTAAGGTGAAAGGACTCTTTATATGGCTTCAGGTATGGCACAAACAGGTGCGAATAAAATGCTGGATACCCTAACCGGTAAATCAGCATATTCTCTTCCTTCCTTGTATATTGCACTTTGCACATCAACAACTTCAGCCGCTTCAGCCGGTACGGAAATCACAGTCGGACAGTATCAAACATATGCTCGTCAAGCATTAACAGGCTCATCTTGGTCAGGTGGATCAGCCGGTTCTACTACCTATAATGCACTTCTTGACTTTGGTACAGCCGGTGGATCTTCCACAGGAACAACTGTTACCGGATTTGAGTTGTGGGATGCCTCTTCCGGTGGCGTTCGACTTTGGTACGAACAGTTGGCAACATCCGTTCCTGTTGCGTCTGGTGGTGGAACACACATTACATTTGCTTCAGGGCAAATTGTCGCAACTCTTTCTCTTGTGTCCGGTGGTGTTGGTTTCGCAACAACGTATATCAATAAGTTTTTGGATCATATGACTGGTAAGACTACCTTTGGTTCTGCTCCTACCATTTATGGTGCTTTGACTACCGCTAATTCTACAGCTACCACTCTCGGTACTGAAGCAGCGTATACAAGCTATACACGAACAGCACAGCTAACTTCTTCGGCATTTAACTCCGCTTCCGGTGGTGCAGTTACCTTTGCCAGCAAAGTTGACTGGCCTGCCGCTACAGGTTCATCCTCCACGGTAATTGGTTATGGCTTCTGCGATGCGTCCTCAGCAGGTAATCTTATTGGTGCAGGTACAATTACCTCCGTGGTAATTTCCTCTCCTCTTGTCCCTGAAATTGCAGCTTCTACGACAGTATTGCAAATCTCCTAATAACAACTTTGCACTATAATAGGGGTTATTGAAATTTCAATAACCCCTATTATTACTATATAGATAAAGGAATATATTATGGCTAATGGCACATTAACACAGGTAGGGGAACAAAAAACATTAGATACGTTTACGGGCCATGCTGTATTTACTCTACCTACAGTATATTGTGCTCTTGTAACAGGTACAAGTAGCGCAACGTCAGCCGGTACAGAAGTAACCACCGGACAGTATACCGGATATGCACGACAAGCATTAACGGGCGCTAGTTGGGGTGGATCTTCCGCTGGTGTTTCTTCATATAATGCAGCAGTAAGTTTCGGTAATAATGCTTCTGGTTCAGGAGCTACTGTTGTTGGTATTGAACTTTTTGATGCAAGTACATCTGGTAATCGTATTTGGTGGGCACCATTTTCAGGAGGAAATATTACACTTCCCGCTAGTTCTGGACAGATTCAGTTTGCTAGCGGCGCTATTTCCTGTACTATTCCAGTGCTTTCATCGGGATCAGGATTTTCAACAACCTATGCAAATAGGTTATGCGATCATATGACTGGTAAAACCAGCTTTACTGCTCCTGCTGCATTTTATGTTGCCCTAACGACCGCTGCATCTACAGCCAGCACAACGGGAACAGAGTCCACCTATACAAATTATGCTCGTATACAAATAGCAACCCCCAGTACTGGATTTGCCGCCGCTGCTGCCGCTTCTCCATCAACAGTAGCAACAACAGTCAATATTACCTTTCCAACAATTGGAGCAACTGCCGGATCGGCAGTTACCGGATACGCTTTTGTTGATGCTCTTACTTCCGGTAATCTTATTTTTGCTGATACGCTTACAGGTTCATACACTCCTGTAACAGGACAAACTCCTCAATTTAACAGTGGAGATACGTTCCTTAAATTAACATAAATAATATGGAAAGGTAAATAATTATGGCAGGGGGTCTTACAGGTGTTGGACAGGTAAAATTTTTAGATACGCTTACTGGAGTAAATGTTTATCCACTTCCCAGTATTTATATTGCTCTTATGACTGGTACAAGTAGTGCCTCATCAGCAGGAACAGAGGTTACTACAGGACAATATACCGGCTATGCACGACAATCATTACCTGGGGCAAATTGGAATGCTGCTTCTGTCAGTTATAGCTATGGAGCAGATATTAGTTTTGGCAATAATACTTCAGGTACAGGAGCCACTATAACCTATATAGAATTGTATGATGCTCCAACTGGAGGGAATAGATTAGTTTTTGCAAGCATATCCCCTAGTATTATTCTTCCCGCGAATGGTGGACAAGTACAATTTGCTTCAGGTAATGTAGGGTGGAGATTAAGCCCTGGTGGGGGTAGCAGTTTTCCTGCTATGGGCATTACCTATAAAAATAGGTTAATTGATCATTTTAATGGTAAAACAACATACTTAGGCCCAACCGCGTGTTGGGCATACTTGGCTACGGGATTTTCTAGTGGAGGTGGTTTGGGAACTGAAGCG